>SXGR01605096.1_pt1 | contig 15041 bp, 17 predicted proteins | sample 3174711 | NCBI WGS metagenome assembly SXGR01 (sample SAMN11356860, study PRJNA531348) | freshwater metagenome | isolation source: freshwater sample F1-60 | place: China: Fuxian Lake, Yuxi | collected 2017-12-25
CACTAAGTGCACCTCAGAGCTAAAAGTAAACATTTAATAGAAAGAAAAAAAGAGAGCTGTAGGAACTTTCTACAACTCTCTTTCTCTTGATTTTTTAACCAATTATGACCTGTTCACTAAAAGCTCATATTTAAGTTCCACGGCTCACTTGCTCCACCTCCCATAGCAATAAACATATCAATCAGAAAAGCTCCTTCACCACGATTAAGTTTATAATTGGCATCATTTACACCATAAGGCATTACTCCTAGTTTATATCCCAAATGCAAATAAGGAATATACCAAGGAATGAATTCCGGTGCCTGCCAAACCTCATATCCATAAAGCTTTGCAAGCACTTTTAGAGCCGCCGCGACCGTAATCTGTTCATCAGGATTAAAATTCGCACTGGAAACAGCCCCTTGGCTTACAGCAAAATCAATGTACATCTGGTCACAATTGTCAGTACACTCCTTCTTATCCTTTTTAAATTCATTAAAATCAGTCAATGCATTACCAGAAAGAGTACGGCCCGCCCAAAGTACAAAAGATTTTCTTGTAAGTGGATCCTGCGGACCAAAAGTAACCGGAGCATTTTCACCAAAAGCACCAAGTTTCTTTAAATTTTTAATACTATTCTCATAAATATGATTTTTGATATCACCCAAAACAGTTGAGCCAGTAGAAGAACTCAAGAAGTTAGGAACCGTATATTTGCCTTTACCATCGTTATCGAGCTGAATACTTTTCAAAACTTTCTTAAAATCTTTAGCATTTGTTTTATAAGAATCTTCCGGACCAGAGTAGCTGATTGTCAAATAGCTATCTTCACCGTTATCGACAAATACTGTCGTATAATAGGTTGTATCACCAAAGCCGCTGTCATACTCATCGGTATAGAAAAACCCTTCATGTCCATCGATCTTCACACTTCCTTTAGCAACAATGTTGTACCACTCCTCCGCATCAGCAAGGGTTTGTTTCTTAAATCCTGCAAAATCACCGGCATAATCCAGGTGATAATTTGAATAAACATAAATTGCAAAATTATAATCCCTCTTCTTTCCAAAAGAAGCTGCAAAATAATCCACACCATCATAAGAATAGCTATCATCAGACAAGAAAGCGTCCTTCAAAGGATTTTTCACTGTCACATTCAGCTGCTTGCTCTGAACCTTATCTACCACACTTGCCTGAACCTTCTTCATATCTACCATAAAAGTATCCATGATCTGCTCAACTTCATTCAACCTATCAGCATCTTCATCGCTATAGTTATAAAGAACATTAATAACCTTATCTCCGTAAGGAATATAATAAGTAACGGTATTCGAAGTAAGCCCTGACCACCAATCTGTATAAGTTAAAGTTTCTTTAACGGACTCATATTTGCCATTAAAATTTACCCGCTCCAAAATTGGCAAAGCATAAGAATAACTATTGGAATAACTGTTAATTACATATTCAATATCATCCAAAGTTACCTGATACGCATAATCCGTCACTGAAACAGAAACAAAAAGCTGTGAAGTCTGAGATGCATTGGAAGGAGAAATTACCACTGTATCTGAACCGTAAAAAGCTCCATATCCATTAGATTCAAAAGCACCTTCCAGGCTATTGCCAAATTTCCAGCCTTTAACCAAAGAGATCTCGTAAGGTGGATAATCATTTTTATACTTACCGCTTTCATTTGCCTCAATATTTGCCAAAATCGCCTTCTTTAACTCCGCACTCGCAACTTCATTTATAATCGGCGCATCATAAACATGGCTTTTAATCCAGGCAACCGCCTCCTTCAAAGGAAACAGGTAACCCAAAACCTCTGCAGAGCCGCTAAACTGAATATATGTCGGAATACCAATCAAATTCCCGCTTGCATCCACAGCTGTTCCGCCGGAGTTTCCAAAAGAGATATCCGCATCAGTTTTAATATATTTTACACCTCCTTCATTCAAGAACCCGCTAATCAAACCGCTGGTATAAGTAATAGTTTTCCCACCTGTGTCAGGATATCCGATAACTGTAATCTTATCATTTACCTCAGGATTACCAGTATTATCGTATGGAAGAGAAAAGTTAAAATTCAAAACATTGCCACGAACGTCTTTACCATCCATTTTAAGCAAAGCCAAATCGCGATCCGGATCAGTGGCAATCAGACTCGCTGTAAATTCACAAATTGGATTATCTGTATTATTGCTCTTTGTTAAACAAATCTGAAAAGCATCATTTTCCTTGGTTGGATCAACAAGACTTTTAATCACATGTTTATTTGTAAGAATTGTTCCCCGATCGTCAATTAAAGTTCCTGACCCCCAGGCTTCCGGAGTCAAAAACTCATATTTAGATGAATAGGAAAGAATCTTCACTGTTGGTAAATACTGACTGCTAGAACTGGTTGGAATATAAATTGTCGCCGCTGAAGCAACACCAGAAAAAACAGATGTAATAAACAATGAAGACAGGATAAGCAAAGCAGCCAATTTCTTCATAGAAGTAAGTTTAAAAAATAACTCCTATGAGGATATCTTAAAGCAAAACTAAAACCAAAAACTCTCGCTTGACATAAATAAAGAGCCTAAACCGACTATAATCATCAGACCAAAAACCGTCATAATTCGCAGAGCAGTTTTTAAATTACCAAAAGCCAAAAAGATCAAGCCTTTTGAAAGAGTATTGGTAATAGCCGCAATAGTAATCGCCAAAACTGCCGAAGAATTCGACAAACCATTTTTCGCCAAACCCGCGACGGAAATTGTAATCGCATCAATGTCCAAAAACCCGGAAATAAAACTTGTCACATATAATCCATTATCGCCAAGGTATTCATCCGTAGCATGTACGATCAGCAAAATCACTGCAAAAAACGCTCCAAACTTTATCGCAGAGTCCAAGCGGGAAGGATTTTTAATCTCCCCAATCTCTTTCTCAATATTTTTGGGAGTCTTTTCCTTCCAAAGCCAGAAACAAAAAGCACCAATCAAACCAGTAATCCCCATCGACAACATCGGCATAAGCAAAGGATCAAGAAGCTCACGATTAATCACTGCAACCTCAATCAGTACGCGAAAAAACATCGCACTGCTTGCTACAATTATCGCCACCACATAGGGATTCACAATTTTGGGATTTCTTTTGCTTTCACCGGAAAAAGTAAGTGCCAGTGCAGTACTGGAAACAAAACCGGCAAAAAAACCAGTAACTCCAATCCCTCTTTTAGCTCCCAAAAACTTCACCGCAATATAACTCAGATAAGAAATTCCGGAAATAAAAACAACCATTAACCAGACCAGATAAGGATTAAAAAATCCAAAAGGCCCAAACTCCTGATTTGGCAGAAGCGGCAAAATCACGAAAGCAATAATAAAAAACTGCAGAGCCGAAACAAATTCTGTATTTTTAATCTCCTTCGCAAACTGATGCAGAGACTTCTTGAAATGCAAAATAACCGCCACAACCAATGTCAATGAGGTAGCCAAAACAAACTGATTAAGTGCACATAATACTCCGGCAGCAAAAACAAAAATCGAAGCCATCTCCGAAGTAAAACCATATTTTTTCAACTTAAGCGCCGTAATCACATACGAAGAGATCAAAAGGCCCAAAAAGCCACCAGCAATAAAAATAAAAAACCAGATCGAATAATCCGAAAAGATCTGAGCCAATGCCCCCATCACTCCTACAAGGGTAAAAGTACGGATACCCCCAAAAGTATCAACTTTTCCATACTTCTGATTCTTCTGTTCGCGCTCAAGACCAATCAGACTTCCCAAAAGCAGAGCTATACCCAACTGTTTTAAAATCAAAAAATCCATCCTAGAATTATAGCATGGATTCGTTGTAATCGCCAGTAAATAAGCAGACTATCTATTCTTGGAAAGCGTGCGAAGAGCGCTTGCAGCAACCTTCATTCTCTTCATTTTTCCTGTAAGAGGATCAAAAATTCTCTTAGTGATCAAATTCGGCAAAAATCTACGTTTGCTCTTATTAAGCGCATGACTACGAGTATTACCTACAGAGCCACGTTTTCCTGTTAATTGACAAATTCTAGACATACAAATTGGGTAAAAAGCAAAGGCATTCTATCAACAATCCTATAAATAGCAACATTTTTTTGTAAACCACGTCCCCTGCTACTTCAAACCGGTAAAAATTCTGATCGGAAAAGTCATTATAAAACTCTCCAAAAAGCCGTCAATCGTAAACAAAACAATCAATTTTTCCGAACTATCCATTAAAAACATATCACTAAAGCCAAAAGCAAAAAATGCCACCATTGCATATAATGTAAAGAAGATCACCCCCTTAAACAAATACCAGCCCTCCCCCTGATCTTTGTTAATATTTGAATACGCCAGATAAAAAAGCCATATCAGCAAAAATCCCACAAAAAAACTCTTCAAAAATATTACCAGATAGAAATAATTTTGAAGAAAAGCAATCTCCACCGCCAAATCCGGATAAAAATCAAAAATTACAAAAACTAGATAATTATAAAGAAGTGATATCAAACCGATAATCAAACTGCCGACAAAAACTCTGGTAAATTTCATAGACTTAAGTAAATTCTTGTATATCATAAGGCCAATGAGCAAAAAAATTCAAACAAGAAAGGAAAAAGACTCGCTTGGTGAAATCGAAGTCCCTAAAGACAGCTACTTTGGCGCCTTCACCACCCGAGCACAAAAAAACTTCCAAATCAGCGGCCTGACCGCACCAGAAAGCTTCAGAAAAGCCCTGGGAACGGTAAAACTGGCGGCGGCAATCAGCAATTCCAGCCTCAAATTATTAAACAAATCGCAATCTGAAGCGATCCGCAAAGCCGCTCAAGAATTCATCGACGGCAAATTTGATCACGATTTTACTCTCGACATCTTTCAGGCCGGTGCAGGAACTTCCTACAACATGAACTGCAATGAAATCATCGCCAACCGCGCAAACGAGCTTCTGAAAGGCAAAAAAGGCGAGTACAAATTCATAAATCCCAACAACCACGTTAACCTTGGACAGTCGACAAACGACATAATTCCAACCGCTACCAGGCTGGCAATTCTCTTTCAATTACCGGAATTAGCAGTAAACCTTGAAAACCTCGAAAAAGAATTTGCAAAAAAATCCAAAGAATACGCAAAAATCGCCAAAGTCGGCCGCACACATCTTCAAGACGCCGTTCCGATCACCTTTGGCCAGGTTTTCGACAGCTACAGGGAAGCACTTCAAAAATCCCGCGAATTTATCATGGAGCAGGCCAATAAATTAAAAATCCTAGGAATCGGCGGAACCGCAGTAGGAACAGGCATAAACACCGCCCCAGGATACCAGAAATTAATGATTAAAAACCTTTCCGACCTAACGAAAATCAGTTTTTCAGCGGCAAAAAATCTCACAGAAATTGCCAATAACATGAATACCTTCCTAAATTTTTCCGCATCACTACGATCCTTGGCCGTAAATCTTCTAAACATTTCCAGCGACATCAAACTGATGAATATGGGGCCAAAGGCCGGACTTGCAGAGATCTCAATTCCTGAAGTCCAGGAAGGCTCTTCAATAATGCCTGGAAAGGTAAACCCTTCCATTCCGGAATGCCTGGAAATGATCTGCATCGATGTCCTCGGAAACGACCACACAGTGTCTTTAAGCGCTCAAAAAAGCCACTTCGAACTAAACGTCATGTGCCCAATTATCATGCAGAAAATCCTCTTCTCGATGCAAATTTTGACCAACGGACTAGCCACTTTTAACAACTTCTGCATCAAAGGACTCAAAGTAAACAAAGAAACTGTCGCAAAAGAATTAGACGAAAGCTTGGCCTTTGCAACAGCATTGGCTCCTTATCTTGGATATAGATTAACCGCCGAGATTGTCAAAACCGCACTAAAAAACGGCAACACCCTCAAAGAAGAAGTCTTAAAAAGAAAGCTCTACACTGAAAAAGAACTTAGTCAGATTCTCTCAATCGAAAACACCACAAACCCTGCAAAAATCTTCAAAAATCTAATCCGCAACAACTAAAGTTGCAGCAAAATTTCTAAAAGCATCTTTATACAGATTATAATCTGCGCTCGATATTCTCATATACGCTTCGTAAATAGTGTCTTCTCTCAAAATAAAATAATGCGTAACAGCCTCGCTTTTACTCAAACTCTCATCAACAAAAACCCCATCCTGAAAAAATTCCATTGTATAACCTGTGTACTTATCCGCTAAAAAGTCTGCCAAAGTTGGATATTTCAAGACATTTTCCGCCCCAAATGCTCCAATTTCCACAACAAACTGCTTTTGCTGAATTGCCTCTGTTGGCTCAATTTCATAGCCCTTTCTCATCATAATTCCTTCGCCATCTCCCAAATTTTCAACCTTAAAGTCCGGCAAAAGCTCAACCTGAAAACCAAAACGCTCATTATAATAAATCGGCTTATCTGTAAAAGAATCCGTAACACCATCCATGAAATCTAAACAAGCCTCTACTTTTTCATCTATCCAGAAGGCAAAATCCTGACCTTTCAAAACCGCAACATACCGCACAATCTCATCATCTTTATAAAAAGCCCTAAAGTTAAACTGATCATCCTCATTTTCTTTAATCTCAAAGCCCTGCTCCTCTTTCATGTATTCTTTGCCAAAATAAACCTTGCAACCATCAAAACTGACCGCTTTAGGAGAAGCATCTTCAAGCACTAAAGCCCCTACAGGATGCCGAAAACTCATACCTTTAAGTTCAGAAATCTGGTAAAAAGTATATTTCTGCGCTCCCGAAACTGTCCCCTCGTAAGGAGTGCAACCCGCTAACAGAAAGGAAAAAATGAGAAAAATTATCGCTTTCTTCATAAAAACATATTATCATGATGCCCACTATGCAGGTAAACGAAATTTTTTACAGTATTCAGGGTGAGGGAATAAACCTCGGTCTTCCCTCTATTTTCCTTCGATTAAGCGGCTGCCACCTTCGCTGCGTCTGGTGCGACAGCAAATTCACCTGGGACTTCAAATCCGGCAGGAAAATGTCGGTTGAGGAAGTCATTAAAGAAATTAAAAAATTTCCCTGCAAAAACCTTGTTATTACTGGAGGAGAGCCATTAATTCAACAATCCGAAATAATCGCACTTCTTCAGAAGCTAAAAGGATATTATGTAGAGATCGAAACTAGCGGCACCCTGGAGACCTATCTCAACGAATATATCAATCATTACAACTGCTCCCCAAAACTCAGTAACTCAAAAAACCCTAGAACAACCTTGCAAAACCTGCCTGTCGAAAAAACTTACTACAAATTTGTCGTCGATAAACCCGAAGATCTCGAAGAAATTAAAAATTTCTTAAAAAAACACAAAATCCCTAGAGAGAAGGTCTTTTTAATGCCCCAAGGCATCAAAAAAAGAGAAATTGCCGAAAGATCGAAATGGCTGGTAGAAATCTGCAAAAAAGAAAACTTCCGTTTTACCCCGCGGCTTCACATTAATATTTGGGGCAACAAACGAAAAGTATGAAACAATATCCTTTGGCGGCTTTGGACTTTCTGATCAACACAAAAAACGAAATAGTCTTCCTTGAAGCCAACAGTTTTCCCGGCTTTTTCCAAGAACAATTGAAATTCAACCTTCCTGAACTAAAAAAAGTATTGGGAAAAAACCTTATCATTGTAACCAGCAAAGAAAAACCTCCAAGCAAGAACCTCACAGAGGCCCTCAAAGGGCTTACAAAACTTCAAGTATGCTTCAAGGAAGACAATAATTTTAAAGATAACCTTGCTAAGGAAAATGGCGAAAAAATAACAAAAGGAAAAATTCTTTGCCGTTACAATAACTTAAAAACCCACCTATCTAAAAAATATAAAATCATTAATAGTAAAAAAATCTCCGAAATAACCAAAGACAAATTAAAAACTTTCAAACTGCTTAATTCCAGAATAAAAACTCCTCAAACTTTCTCTTTCACAACAATTACAGAATTAGAGAAAATAGTTAAGAATAAAATGCTAGGAAAAGTAGTTATAAAGCCGCGATTTGGAGCAAGAGGTGAAGATATTTTCTTTAGCGATACAAAAAAAATCCAGAATCTAAAACTGGAAAAAAAAGAGTGGATTGTTCAGGAAAGAATTGAAATCAAAAAGAAAAACGGCAATTATTGGGACATCCGTACTTTAGTTGCAAACGGAAAATATATCGGCTCAATTGAGAGAAGTTCGAAAAAACCTGTTGTAAACATCTGCCAAGGAGGCACTTTAAAAAAAATCCCTTTGAGCTTAGACAAAAAAATCAAACCTATAGCCGAAAATATTATAAAAATTTTTGAAACAATATGAAAAAAGCTTTAATACTCTTGTCCGGAGGCCAGGACTCCGCAACCTGCCTAGCCTGGGCCATAAAAAAATTCGACAAAGTTTATGCGCTCACTTTTGATTATGAACAACGCCATAAAATCGAAATCAAATCCGCCCAGAAAATCGCAAAAATCATGAAAGTCCCGCTTAAAATAATGAAAATCGATCTTTTCAAAGAATTCAGCAAAAATGCCCTAACCGATAAGTCTGTACAGATAAAATCGCCAAAAAAAGGCCTACCATCAACATTTGTTCCCGGCCGAAACCTGATTTTCCTCTCAATAGCGGCAATTTATGCCTATCAGCTCAAAATCGACAATATCATTACCGGTGTCTGCCAGACCGACTTCAGCGGCTACCCGGACTGCCGAAAAGACTTTATCGATAGCCTAAACAAAACTTTGAACCTAGCAATGGAGGCAAAATTTAAAATCCACACTCCCCTGATGAACCTCAGCAAAGCAGAAACAGTGGAACTAATGGCTAAATTAAGACAAATTGAGCTTTTAAAACACACTCACACCTGTTATAAAGGTGAAGCTAATCCCTGCGGCACCTGTCCGGCCTGTAAACTACGATTAAGAGGCTTCAAAGAAGCGGGAATACCTGACCCCCTAAAATATGAATAAATTATATAAGGAAGGCAAAGATTACGCCGAAAAAGACGCAAAAAAGATTCGTGAGCAAGTGAAAAAAATTGCTCCGCTTTTAACTTTTAAATTCCAATCCCAGGGCCCCGGCGAACACTGGATCACAATTTCCAGCCCGGAATATACTTCTATCTGCCCTTTTTCAGACTGGCCGGACTTTGGCAGTGTAGAAATCTGCTATGTTCCGAATAAACACTGCCTGGAGCTCAAATCTTTCAAGATCTATATCAACAGCTTTCGCGACATCAAAGTCTTTCATGAAACCGTCACCGAAATAATTTTTGCGGATTTTATCGCAGCAATTAAACCAAAAAAGGCCCGGATCAAGATAGATATGAACGTAAGAGGAAACGTAAAAACCGTTTGCGAGAAATTTTACAAAATGTAGTTTGACAATTGAAGCCAAAATCACTAAATTACCCAAGCAAAATAACCAATTAAAAAAATGACTAATAGACACGCCAGCAAACAACACGGAAGAGTTGGAAAAGAACGTCCAAAAAGCAAACTTCGCAAACGAAAAAATAAAGAAAAAGCAAGAGAACGAAAAGCTGAAAGGCTAGCCTCAAAAGCTACGGCTTAAGCAACCTGCTCACAAGAAAATGAGAACCAGTTATCACCAGAACCTGGTTCTTTTTTAATTCCTTTTTTAACTTTTTATAAGCCAATTCTGGATTCTCACTAATTTCACAGCGCAAAATACCTTCAGTGAGATCAAAGATTTCCTTCCCGCTATATCCACGAGCTTTATTTGAACTCGTCAAAACAACCTTCGAAGCAACATTCGCAATCTCTTTAAAAATCTGTTTCACCTGCTTCCCTTTCATCACCGAAACCAGAAATACAAATTCCTTTTCCGGAAAAGTCCGCTCCAAAGATAAAATTAAATTTTTCACACTGGAAACCGTATGTGCCATATCAAAAACCACAGTTTTCCCAGCAATCTGCCGAATATCAAACCGCCCCGGCATCTTAAATTCACTCAAAACCTCTGCAAAAAGTGCCATATCAATCGTCTTAAGTCCTTTCTTTAAAGCCAAAATTGCCAGATTCGCATTCATCATATCCGCCGTTTGTGCCTTCACGTCAACAAAAATGGCCTCCCTACATTGATCCTGAATCAACTCCCTAACAGCACTTTTCTGAAACCCAACCACAAGGGGCACTCCCCGCTTCTTAATCCCCAATTTTTCCCGCACAATATCCTTTAAAGTCGGCCCCAAAATATCTACATGTTCTTTCTCAATCAAAGTCAAAACTGAAACCAAAGGACGCACTACATTTGTACTATCAAGACGACCACCCAATCCTACTTCCAAAACCGCATATTCAGCTCCTCTATCAAGAAAAAACTTGAACGCAATCGCCGTCAAAATCTCAAAATAAGTTAAATTAAACTTCTCCTTACTTAGAAACCGCTTAATCTCCTGAACATATTTTGCAAACTCTTTTTCACTTATAAACTCCCCATCAAACCAAAATCGCTCTCTGACAGAAAAAATATGCGGAGAGGTAAAAAGCCCTGATTTTAAACCTTTTTTCCGCAGATACTGAGCAATCATCGTCGATACTGACCCCTTCCCTTTTGAGCCGCCAACATGAAAGATTTTCAGTTTTGAATAATCAATTCCAGATTTGTCCAAAAATTTTCGAAAATTCACCAGGTCAAAATTACTCTCATTATAAGGGACCTTTACCAGTTTTTCGTAGGACACAAATTGCTCCAGATACTGAAGTGCACTTTCAAAATCCATTTTCATAAGCTATATTTCGCAAGTAGATTAACACAAAAAATGTTCAGAAAAAAACGCCCTCTTCAAAGATACCGCAATTCATTTACAAAAACTCCATCACTTAGAAGTCGATGGAACAGCCGAAAAACCACAACAAAAACCTCACGAGTCCTCTTAAAAAAAGGCAAACCATTCTTTTCAAAAATCAAAAAACTTACAATAATTATTGGTTCACTAATAGGAATTTTCCTCTTCATCCAAATGATTTTCTTTTCGAGCTACTTCTTAATTACCGATATCAAAATCAACAACAAAGAGTTTCAAAATGAAAACCTCACAAGCTCAATTAAGAAAAATACCAAAAATGTCTTGGGAAAAAACCTCATTTTTGTTGATTTAGAAGAGATAAATTCAAAGCTTCTCGACAAATTTCCAGAACTTGAAGGCATTGAAATAAGCAAAAACTATCCTGACACTATCGAAATCACCTTCCAGGAATTCCCCCTAAGTGCAAACTTGATCACCGAAAGCAAAAGCATCAAAAAAAGCTACATTATCAATAGTATTGGCTACGCGGTAAAAGAAAATCTCGAAAATACCGCTTTGCCATATATAAAAATCAAATCCGACGAACCAATAAATACAAAAATCCCTGTAATTGAAGCCGCAAAACTCAAGTACATTTTAGATACAATTACCTATTTTGAAGACAAATTCGGAATGCGAATTGTAGAAGTCGAATATAAGAAAATTCCACGCGAAATCCACCTTTTAACCGAAAAAAACTTCTACATCTGGCTCGACATCCAATATCCGGCCGAAGAACAGCTAAAAAAATTGAAAAAAGCTTTGGTAAAACTCGATATTTTCAGCGAAAGCCTCTCATATATTGATCTTCGAATTGCCGGCGCCAGCGGTGATAAGATAATATACAAACGGAAATAACCAAATTTAAAATGCTCTGGGCCTTAATTGGAATTTTGATTGGAATCATCGTCGGCCTCAATACCGGCGTCACTATTCCTTTAGAATACATCAAATACACTGCTGTAATTATCGTCGGCATCCTTGATTCATTGTTTGGAGCAATTCGTGCTGAAGTTACAAAAGAAGACTTCAACATCGTTATTTTCATTACTGGGCTCATATTTAACACACTTCTCGCAATCGGAATCACCCTTCTGGGCGAAAAACTCGGCCTCGACCTCTACCTGGCGGCAACTGTTGTCTTCACTTTCCGCATTTTTTCAAATTTTGGAATCATCCGCCGCTCCGTTTTTCAGGATATTATCAGTAAAAAGAAATGGTTCCTTTGATATTTAGTCAAATTTCTGGTACAATTTATAAAGTCAAACTTAAAAAGAAAAACAAATGTCACAAGCTTCTAAACTTGCTCTGCTTAAAGAAATGCTGGAATCAGCCGAATCCAGTTTAAAATCAGCCAAACACCTCATTAACGAGTTAAACGGTGGCCCTATAACAAAAACTACTTCTTCAAAGATGGCTCCAGAATTAAAAGAGCCGACCCAGGAAGGAGAAGATACAATTGTTGAAGGAGTCTTCAACGGTCAGACCATGGAAGATAAAAACGGCAAAGACTATCCAGTTCCTGCCAATTACGCCAGCAAATCAAAGCTGATTCCTGGTGACGTGTTAAAGCTTACAATCAAAGAAGATGGAACATTTCTCTACAAACAAATCGGTCCAATTGACCGCAAACGCATCATCGGCACACTGACTTACGAAGACGGCCAGTATAAAGTCATTGCAAACGCCAAGGCCTATAAAGTACTTTTGGCTTCTGTTACTTACTTCAAAGGCGAAGTTGGTGACAGAATAACTCTTATTGTTCCCGAAAGCGAAGATGGTGAATGGGGAGCAATTGAAAACGTCCTCCCAAAAACGGATGACAATGATTTAGAATTTGAATAAAAAAACATGGAAAATACACAACCTACAGACCCCAATCAACCTCACGAAATCAAGCTGGAAAGTCTACAAACAGCAATGAATCCAAATCCTCCGGCTCCAACGCCTACTCCAGAAACTACGCCGGCTCCGACCTCTATCCCTACTCCAGAACCTATTCCGGCCTCTATTCCGACACCTGCCCCGGAACCAACACTAACCCCTACGGCACCAGCAGTAATGCCTACCCAAAACCCTGAACCACAAGCTGCAGAACTTGATAAACAGCTCGAACAAAGTCTTTCACAAATTCCAGACCCGTCAGCACCTGCTAACGATCCAAAGAAAAAATACCTCATTGCCGGAATTGTCGGTGTTGCGGTTATTGTGCTTGGATTTGTTTTATACAAAGTTTTTATCCCAAGTGAGGCAGAAGTTAGCGAAGAAGAAACTACCGAAGTTGAGACCACAAATAGCCTGTCTGTACCTGAATTAAGCCCATCTGACGAAGAATCGTCAGAAAAAATGGAAGAATTGGAAGAAGTTGTAGACGATTTGGAAGATATCTACTCTACTGAAGATCCTGAAATACTTGAAGAGCCAGTATTGGAAGAAATTCCAGAAGAATCTGTAGAAGCCAGCACTACAACCGAGGAAACTACAGACGGAAAAGTAGAAAGGACAAAAAAATAGGAAAAAACCGTAAGTCCTCCAATTTCATAGTATGAGAAAATACCTCGAAGGCTCTTGTTAAACGAGCCAAAAAATGCTATAATAATAGGATTTATTTAAAGCAAATGTTCAAACTAGACAAAATATTCAGAACAGCAGTTCAATACCATGCCTCAGATATCTTCATTGCTACAGGTACAAAACCGGCTCTACGCTTAAATGGAGATCTGATAATCATTGAAGAGCACCCCGATTTGACAAAAAAAATGGCTGAGGAATATCTTCTTGAAATCCTTACCCCGGAGCAAAAAAAACGCTTCGAACAAACCCTGGATATCGATTTTTCTCTAGAAATTGAGACAATCGCCCGTTTTCGTGTAAACATGTTCGTTCAACGAAAAGGTATATCAGCGGTTTTTAGGCTAATTCCCGAAAATGTAATGTCCATGGACGAACTAAATCTTCCTGCCCAGCTCAAAAAAGCTCTAACTTTCAGAAACGGCCTAGTAATCGTTACCGGCCCTACAGGATCTGGTAAAACCAGTACTTTGGCTTCGATGATCAACGAAATTAACAAAATTCAGAAAAAACATATCATCACAATCGAAGATCCAATCGAGTATGTCCATAAAAATAACAAATCAATCATCCAACAGCGCGAGGTCGGCGTCCACACACACAGCTTCGCAAAAGCTCTAAGAAGCTCTCTCCGTGAAAACCCGGACATTATCCTACTCGGAGAAATGCGTGACACAGAAACTATGCAACAGGCGATCACAGCCGCGGAAACCGGCCACCTCGTCTTCGCCACGCTCCACACCCGCGGCTGCGCCAACTCAATCAACCGTATCATCGACTCCTTCCCTACCGACCAGCAAAACCAAATCCGCGCTCAGCTATCAGAAAGTTTGAAAGCAGTTTTCTGGCAAAACCTGATCAAAACAAAGGACGAAAAAGGACGCGTAGGTGGCTTCGAAATCATGTTCGTCAACAACGCGATCGCCAACCTAATCCGCAAATCTGCAACACACCAGATCAATTCCGTGATCGAAACCTCTACAAAAGAAGGCATGCAAACCATGAAAAAAGCCGTCACTGACCTGCTTGAAGCCGGATTAATCAGTGAAGAAAACGCGCTTCTAAACATTCCTACAGAATTTGACCTCTAAATATGAAAAATTTTCTTTCCCTTTTAGTTGCCGCTTTAGCCCTCAATATTGCCATTAGTTCGCTAGCTTTGCCAAATTTGGTAGAAAACAATAATATTGCATACGCTGAAGAAAAACCTCAAGAATCCTCAAATACCCCTTTAAAGGACCTCCAATTCGATGTTAGTAAAAATTTGAAACTCAAAAATGATTCTACTGGGAAGGCACAACAGCCTCAGTCTTATTTCAACAACAACTACCCGCCAATCATTGCTTTTATCCTAACCATTTTAGACTTCGCCACTCAAATTATTGGTAGTTTAGCCGTTCTAATTATGATCATCGGCGGCTTCATGTTCATGACCGCTCAGGGCGATCAGACTCAAATCGACAAAGCAAAAGATGTGATCAAATACGCCATTATTGGATTGGTGGTAACGTTTCTCTCGTACATTATCGTTATCTTCCTACAGTCACTATTTATTACCAGCGAACAAGTCCCAACAGGATGAAAAATTTAATGAAAAAATCAGCAAAAATTTTCTTATCCGTGGCTTTAAACCTCATTCTTTTCAGCAATTTAACAACTGTACAAGCCTCCCCAGCAACTGATACGGAAAAAGCC
>SXGR01254103.1_pt1 | contig 15039 bp, 10 predicted proteins | sample 3174711 | NCBI WGS metagenome assembly SXGR01 (sample SAMN11356860, study PRJNA531348) | freshwater metagenome | isolation source: freshwater sample F1-60 | place: China: Fuxian Lake, Yuxi | collected 2017-12-25
AGTGTCCTGAGTTGTTAATTCGTTGACAAACTTTGCCCGCGATTTGTCGGGATTTCGATGCGTTTTCAATGCAACGAACTTACAACTCAGGACACTAGAACCGATGACTCGCACCTGCCCCGGCGGTTCTCCCGCTGTGTGGCGTAGCGAGAACGGTGGCGACTCCTGGCGCAAACTCGCCAAGGGACTGCCGAAGAAGCAGAGCTACTTCACCGTGCAACGCGACGGAATGGACGTGGATCACCTCAAGTCCCCCGCGCTCTACTTCGGCACGACCACCGGCCAACTCTGGATCGGCCGCGATGGTGGCGAGGAATGGGACTGCCTGTTCGATTCGCTGCCGTCGATCCACTGCGTGAAAGTCGCCGTGGTGTAATCGAGCGGCAAGTTGCCGGCGGTTAAACATCGTCCTGTTGAGCGTTTTCCCCGAAGCGTTCCTCGATCTCTTGGAGTTTCTTGTAGAGCGTGCCGCGGCCAATGCCGAGCAGGCGACAGGCTTCCGTTTTGTTGCCGTGAGTTTGTTGCAGGACGGATTGAATGTGCCGCAGTTCGGCATCGGCCAGCTTCGCGGAAAGAGACGGTTTCGCAGGATCGGACTTCAGCGGGGCGGTGGATGCTGCCAACCGTTCGCGTAGGCCGAGATCGTCTGAGTGGATCTCCTCGCGCGTGCCGAGCACGACGGCGCGTTCAATCGCGTTTTTCAGTTCGCGGATGTTGCCAGGCCAGTTGTGCGAGCGCAGCGTCTCGGCGGCGGCGGCGGAAATTCGCAGCGGTCCCGTGCCAAGCTTCTGCCGGTAGTGATCGAGGAAGTGACTCGCCAGCAGAAAGACATCCTCGCCACGCTCGCGCAGCGGTGGGATTGAGAGTTCGATCACGCGCAGCCGGAAGAACAAGTCTTCGCGAAAGCGGCCGTCGCGGATGAGTTCGGGCAAGTGCCGGTGGGTCGCCGCGACGATCCGCACGTCGACTTCCACTCGCTGATTGCCGCCGACTCGTTCGAAGGGATGCCCTTCCAGAACTCGCAGGAGCTTGGCTTGGCAATTCAGGCTGAGCTCCCCGATTTCATCGAGGAACAAACTCCCGCGATGTGCTCGCTCAAATTGGCCGAGATGCTGGCGAGCGGCACCGGTGAAGGCTCCTTTTTCGTGACCGAAGAGCTCTCTTTCCAGGAGCGCTTCCTGAAACGCGGCGCAGTTGACGGCGACGTACGGGCCGCTCGCGCGCGGGCTGGAATCGTGAATCATCCGCGCGATCAATTCTTTGCCGGTGCCGCTTTCTCCAGAAAGGAGCACGGTGGATTCGGTCGCCGCGACGCGCGAGACCATTCCTAGCAGATGACGGATCGGCACGCTGTCCCCGACGATGCGATGCCGGCCGGCCACTTCGCTGCGGAGTTGCACGTTGGCTCGTTCGAGCCGCTCGCGATGGTCGAGGTTCTCCAATGCCAAGCCTGCCTGCCGAGCAATCGCGATGCAGAGTTCGAGATTCGAGGGGGTCAGCGGATCGGCCAGGCTGCTTCGCAAACACTCGATCGCGCCACGGCATCCCGAACGCTGCGGGATCGGAACGCAAATGGCCGAGGTCGGTTGCTCGCCAACCACGGTCGATTCGGTCGCGACTCCGGGCTTGTTCGCGGGATTGGATTGCTCGACCAACAACGCCTCGTGCTGATGCAGCACAAGCGCGGCCAATGGCGACGGCTGGCTGTTGTCCGATTCGCCGCCGTAGCGTCGCAAGCGTCCGTCCGAGCCGGTCAGCCAGATCACGATCGCATCCGCTCGCGTGCCGGTGGTGAGAGCGTGCGACACAATCGATATGAGCGACTCGAGACTGTCTTGCTCGTGAAGTTCGCCGGCCAGACGGCAGAGGATCGCCGCGTTGCGCACGGAATCGGGATTGCTCTTTCCCTTGAGCTGTCCGACCACGGCGTCTTTTTGTTCGGCACTGGGGACTCGCGCGACGAACGTCGTGGATTCGAGCAACGCCGGTTGCCAACCCGCGTCGCTGACCGGCTCCCCCTGCTGAATGAAAACCAGCAGCCGTTCGCCGATGTGGATCGCATCACCGGGACGCAGCGACGCGGTTTCGATGCGGCGCGAATTCACGAACGTGCCATTGCGACTGTGGCAGTCTTCGACTCGCCAATCGGTGCCGTCAAACCAGACCTTGCAATGCAGCCGCGAGCACTGATGGTCATCGACCGGAATCTCGCGATCCGGATCGCGACCGATGGTCACAGGCGGAGCGTTCGGGTCCAACGTGATGCTGGCTCCGGGAGTCGTGCCGTTGATTTGAACGAGTGAGAATTTCATGGGAGTAGGTTGGGCACTCTTGCCCGACTACAGACGGGCAGGAGTGCCCATCCTACATATTCTGTTTCAAGGCGCGTGTGACCGAACGAGCGCACTGTATCAAGGCGCTCGGCTGGCGACGAACTTGCCGAGCAGCGGTGTAAGAGCAATCCAATCTGCCAGGCCAGCCAAGAGTTACTTCGATTCTCGCATCGGACAGCCGCAACCGGCACCGTGCGTGCCTAGGCCAGCCGTGCTTCCGGCGACTTGGCGGCTTCAGGGTGAGGCCGCTGCCCCCTCGCCGATCATTTCTTTGAGGAGACTGGCCATGTTATTCCGCAACTCGTTCCGCAATATGTGTCGTCGAATCAGGTCTCAGGAGCGTCGCCAGCGATCGGCTCGGCCGCAGGCCGCGGAAACTCTGGAACTGCGAGCTTTGCTCGCCGCGACGATGGCCACGGTCGCCGTCGATGCGATCGCCGAACCGCTGCCGATCTGCGATCACCCCGATGAGCCGACCTTCACGGTGGTAGATGGTGTCGCCACGCTGACTGGCACCGATGAGGATGACAACGTCAATGTGTTTTCGTTTTACGGGTTTGTCGTGTTCGAGATTGGCGACGATGTCTTCGCGGTGTCCGAAGGGACGATCGACGCGATCGTGATCGACAGCTATTGCGGCAACGACTCGATCACCGTCGCGGCAGGAGTCACCGAGTGTCTGACGGTCTACGCGGGGCACGGCGATGACTCCGTGTTTCAGTACGGCAGCGGTGCCTCGGACATCCGCGGTGGTGCCGGCAACGATCTCCTTCAGGGAGGCTCAGCGGCTGGCTATCTACAAGGGGACGGCGGTTCCGACACGATCGTCGGCGGCGCTGCGGGCGATCTGATCTTCGGCGGAGCGGGTGACGACAAGATTCTCAGCAACGGCGGCAACGACATCGTCGTCGGTGGTGACGGCAACGATGTGCTCAACTCGGGCGATGGCAATGATTGGGTCTTCGGCGACGGAACCAACTCGCTGCCAGCGGTGCTGCCGACTCCCGAAGAGCTGCGCGCATACATTCTGCGATTCAGCCAAATCAACAGCGGTCACGATCTGATCTGGAGCGGCACGGGAGACGACTTGGTCCTCGCGGGAGCCGGGAATGACGGCATCGATGCGGGTGCGGGCAACGATTTGGTTCTGGCTCAAGAGGGAAACGATGCCGTTTGCGGCGGCGACGGCAACGACACGCTGCTGGGCGGAGTCGGCGACGACTCGATGGCCGGAGCCAACGGCAACGACGTACTGCATGGCGGTCGCGGTCACGATTGGCTGTTTGGCGACGGATACCTCGCGGAAGGAACCGTCACCGACGCGGTCACATGGGCAACCTCGAAAGATTCCACGCTGGGCTTCGGGCACGACACGATCACTGGCGGCGCGGGGAACGACTACATCACCGGTGGCAACGGCAACGACGTGATCATCGCCGGACTGCGACCCGCCGTGCTCGACGATCTTGATCCCGAACCGCTCGACCCGGTGGTCGTTGTCGCGGCCGATCCACTGGTGCTTGCGCTGGCGGTCGCAGAGATTGATCCGCTGCCACTGCCGCTGCCTCCCGAAGTCGCAGACAACGACTTGGTCTTCGGCGGATCGGGAGACGATCGCATCGTGACCTACGATGGCACCGATATCGTCGCCGGCGGCGCAGGCCACGACGCCATTCACACCGGAGCCGATCACGACCTGGTGCTCGGCGACGGCCCGAACTCGCTGGCCGAGACTCCGGCGTTGCCGAATGATCCGACTCAGATTCGCGCGTACTTGCTCCGCGTCTCGGCGATCAATCGTGGGAACGACACGATCTTCGCAGGAGCCGGAAACGACGACGTCTTCGCCGGTCATGGCAACGACGTGGTCCGAGCCGGCAGCGGCGATGATTTCGTCGATGGCGGTGCTGGTGGTGACCTGCTGCTCGGTGGTTCGGGAAATGACACACTGAATGGCGGAGCCGGAAACGACACAATCGACGGCGGCAGCGGAGACGACGCCATCTCTGGCGGAGCCGGCAACGATGCGCTCGATGGCGGGGACGGCAGCGACAAGATGTACGGCAACGAGGGCGACGACATCCTTACCGGTGGCGACGGCGAGGATTATCTCGACGGCGGTGCCGGCATCGACGAGTTCTTCGCTCAGGACGGCTACGCCGATGTCTTGTGCGTCGAATGGGGTGAGTCGGTCCACATCGACGCGTTCCTCGACACGCTGGTGTTGTGCTGACAGCTCAGCGAGCGGTTGGGCCGCGTTTCGTAGGTTGGGACTCCGTCCCGACTCCTCCGCGAAGATTGTCGGGACGGAGTCCCAACCTACGAAATGCGGCTTCGTGCAATTCTCCGTGGCTCGGTGGGCCGCCAGCGAAAGTCCGAGTCACAGCCGCTTCCTCCTCGACTATGGTTGGCAATCAACGTCCGGTCTCCGCGCTCAAGGTCTGTGAGTGCAACCGGACAAGCCTACGAACTCGGGGTCCCAATCATGCGGCGACGATTTGTGTTGGCAGAGCAGCTTGAACCTCGCTTGGTGTTGTCCGTCATCGGAGGGTCGCGCGGTATCGACGTCGGCTTCGACGACGGCTCATCCGCCGGAGAGGTGCCCGAAGAATCCAGCGATTCGTCCGCCGCTGAGTCGCCACGCACGAGTGGATCGACTTCGACCGCCAGCACTCCAACAGTTGTCGCTGACTCCAGTAGCGAGGACGACACGTCCAGCCAGCGAAAGACGGAAAGTTCAGAGCCGACCACGTCCGCGACAACCGGAACTGCAACCACTCAAGCATACACAACCACGGCAGATCGCGATTCTTCAACGTCCGACGCGTCCGACTCCGTCTCCGTGATCCGGCCGACTCGACGCTCGCCTCACACCGACGTTCCCACCAAACCGCGCGTGATCGTGCTCCGTCGTGCCGAGGTCGCCGATGACATCGACGCGGACGAAACGAACGGGGATGGGAGTGGCTCGGCACCTGACTTGGGCATTCCACGCCGAGACCTCGATGCCGAGTCCCGCGAATTGGACTCTGTGAGTTCCCTGCCGCAAGACGCCATCGATTTTCATTGGACCACGCCACACAACGCCGGAGGAACGCTTGAGGCCGCGGACTTCAAAGCCGGCCAAGCTGACAAAGTTGTGGACGCGGCCACGACAACCCATTCGACTTCGGAAGTGATCCCAGAAGCAGGCCCGTTCGACGGACTTGCCACGTCGTTGTGGACGTGGCTGCACGGCGGCGAGACGGCTTCCTTCTTGAACGGTGCGGCTCACATGGCGCAGGCTCCGTTCTTCGCGCTGGCTGGAGCCTTCACCTTCGCTGCCGTCGGCCGGAAAGGGACTGCGGATGCGAACAAATTCTTTCGCCCGACAACCGACGAACGCTTCGAGGCTGTGAGTTTTTTCGCCTCCGACCTTGCGTCGGGGGTTCAACGGCTTTTGCGCTACTCGGATTTGTCGAGAATTTCGAGTAGCGCAGTGGCCGCTAAACCCCTGGGACAAGCCCAGGGGCGAAATAATCACAGCCTCTTCGAGTTGATCGGCCGCCGCTGGTGGCGCGATCGCCGTCGCCCAGAGAGTGGCTCGCGGTTCGGCCGAGGCTTGCAGCGCCGCACGGGTGGAAACTCGGTGCCGACGCAAGCACCCGTCAACGATTCGCCGTTGGCTCAGCCGGACATCAGCGACGCATTCGTGATGTCACTGATGGACTCGGTCGAACCGGATGCGTTCGTGATGTCGCCACTGCGCCCCGCGCAACGATCGGACGACGATTCGTCGGAGGAAGATTCCAAGTTGTCGCTGTCGATGAAGGTCGGTGCCGCCGGCGCGGCCGCTGGAACCGTCGCCGCTGGGAGTGCTCTGGCCAATCGCCGTGGCGCTGCGGGCAAACGTCCCGCGCGTCCCGGCATCCGCTACACTGGGACAACGATCGTTCCGCAATCGTCGTTACCGCAGCAGGCCGCTCGTTCGTAACTTGGACGACTTCTGATGACCCAAGCATCGAACTCGCAAACTCTGACGGCTCTGCGCGACATGCACGTCACGCCGCGTGACGGAGCGTGGGCTGTGAATGCTCTGCCGCTCGATCAGGATCTCCCCGTCGGAACAATCATCGGTGATTTTCAGATCGAGTCACTGCTGGGAAGGGGCGGCTTGTCGCGCGTGTATCGAGCTCGGCAGCGGTCGCTCGATCGCACGGTCGCGTTGAAAGTGACTCTGGTTCGCGAAGAACACGCTCACGGCACCGACGAGGGCCGCACGATGGCGGCGGTCGTTCACGATCACATCGTCCCCGTGTTTTCGGAACAGACAGTCGGCGAGTTCCGGCTGCTGGCGATGGGCTTCATCGCCGGCCCAACACTGGCAGAGTTCCTGGCGGAACAACGCGACACACACAACGAATCTCGCACCCCCTTCGCCTGCCGCACGATTCGAGATTTGGCGCAAGCCCTGGCGCACGCGCATCGGTTGGGCGTCCTGCACTGCGACATCAAGCCGGCCAACATCCTGTTCACGCCAGACGGCCGCGCTCTGCTGACCGACTTCAATGTGGCCGTGCGGCGCGACGGCGTCGATGGCTCCAACCATCCCGTCGGTGGCACGGTGTCGTACATGGCCCCGGAACATCTCGCGATGCTGACCGGCCGCAGCGCACCGGCGACGGTCGACGAACGTGCCGATCTTTACTCGCTGGGTTTGGTGCTCTTTGAACTGCTGACGGGAACATGGCCGTTCGCGGAATCCGAAGCGACCACCGATCCTCTCTCGGCAGCCGCACAACTTCAGGCGATCCGTCTCGCTTCGCCTGTGCGTTTTCCAGCAACTGCCCCGCGACTTGCCCCCAGCTTGCAGTCAATCGTCCAGAAGTGTTTGGCTCCGCAACCCGCTGATCGCTATCGGACCGCCGACGAGTTGGCGGACGACTTGGACCGTTACCTGACTCATCGCCCGTTGCGATTCGCGATGGACCCTAGCCTGCGAGAACGCGCAACGAACTGGGTCCGCCGACATCCAGCGTGGACCGTCACCGTGGTCGCCAGCGTCCTGATCGGAGCACTTGCGATTCGCTTCGAGAACAACTCGCTCGCACCGGCACCAGCGGAACGCGCGAGTGTCAACGGCCCAATCTCAATCGCCGCCGCCCGCCACGCCTTGGAGTGGGACCGGCGCGGTTGCGAGCTGTTGACTCATCGCCGCTTTGAGGACGCGCTCCGCTGTTTCGATCAAGCGGTCGCGTTCAACTCGCAATTGGCCCCGGCACACCACAATCGAGGCGTCGCTCGCTTCCGTCTCGGCCATTTCTCCAGCGCGTGCGAGTCATTCGATCGCGCTGCCGAACTCGGCAACACGACCGGCCTGCTGTTCTCCCATCGCGCCGCCGTCCGCTTTGCCCTCGGCGACATCGCCGGCGCGGAGACCGATTTCACTCGCGCGAAAAAGACCGCATCTGCCTCCGAGCTCGCCGAGGTCTTGGCCAACATCCTTGAATTCGAAACGCTCCGAGCGGCCACACCGTGACGGTCAGGCAATCGAGTACCCGCCATCGACTGGCATCACCACTCCGGTCATGAACGCTGCTGCCGGCGTGCACAAGAACAAGACCGGACCCGCGATATCCTCTGGGCGACCCCAGCGGCGCAGCGGCGTCCGGTCCACGATCGTCTGATTCCGCTCCGAGTTCTCGACCAGAGGCTGAGTCATCGGCGTTTCGATCCAGCCGGGAGCGACTGCGTTGACTCGAATCCCCTCGCACGCCCAGGCGATGGCCAGTGACTTCGTTAACTGCGCGACGCCCCCTTTGCTTGCCGAGTACGCCGGCACAAAACCACTGCCAAAGAAGCTGAGCATCGACGCCGTATTCACGACGCATCCACCCGTCTTTGCGAGCAACGGACGGCACGCCAAACAGAGCCGCATCGTCCCCGAAAGATTCGCATTGAGCACTTCGAGAAACGTCGCTTCCTCAAACTCGACCCCACCACGTCGTAAGAGCCCCGCGCAGTTGACGAGCACGTTGAGCGAATTGAACTCGCCAACCAACTGACTCACCGCAGCCGTGTCGCACACATCAAGCCGCCGAAACTGAATCCGTTGGTCGCGTGCAGCCGCATCGGCAACCTCGTTGTCTGACAGCCCCGTCGCAGTCACATTCGCTCCCGCGTCCGCAAACGCTTGAGCCACCGCGAAACCAATCCCGCTGGTCCCGCCGGTGATGAGTACTCGGTGATTGGAAAAAACAAATTGCATGGTGCCTCTCTCGTAGGTCAGGCTTTCCAGCCTGACCCAAATTGGCAAATCGCGTCAATCGTTCATCGGGTCAGCCTGGAAAGGCTGACCTACAAACCACGCACAGCCACCAAGTACCGGCTGAGCGTCCCGACAATGCGAATGAACGTGCTGCTGTCGATGACTCGCCGAGCCGGATCGCCCTTGCCGTGATACCTCAGTTGTCCGTCCTCGACCCAAGCCCCGCGATCATCCAGCGACTCGATCAGTTTCTTGACCAGAGCTTCCATTGAGGCCGACGACTTGGGCTTCGACGGCTTCACCTCACGTCGAGCCACAAATTCCTTCTCGGTCAACTTCTCCACGCTGTCGTACTCGCGACGGAGTTGATCGAGCTTGCCGTCGAGCTTGAATCCGTAATGCGTCGGCAGGTCGCTGTCGTCGTAGGTCAGCTCATAGTTCTTCGTGAAATACAGCGGCTTGTTCGTCCTCAGTTCATAGAACCGAGCCATCTGGCCATTCGGCAGCCGCGAGCGTTCGAGGTAATCCAACGCCTTCGGAATCGGTGCGAGGAATTTCTTGTCGCCCGTCTCGACGAACAGCCGCAGCAGAATGCGGATTGCTCCTTGAGACTCGCCACCGGTGATCGAAGCCGGCTCAAACTTGCGAGCCCAGCACGGGTGCATGTCCCAATTGTACTGCTGAGCCCACGCCGGTTGAGGTTCCGGCATCTGCGCGAGGATCAGAAACTCGCCTCCCTTGATTGCCGCGTTGCGATACTTCGCATCGCCGTAGATTTTGGTGGCCAGCAACAGCGCGTCGATCGTGTCCGCCATTGCGTTGTCGTTGAGCGTGTAGAAGTACCAATACTTCTTGCTGGGTTCGCGCAGCACGAACTCCGCCGGATAGCTCGCCGGCTTGACCGGATAGTCCGCCGGGTTCGGGAACGAGTCGCAGCCTTGCCCCCAACTGCCATTCGGAAACTGAGCCTTCACGACGCTGTCGAGCGCGAACAAGCTCGCCTCATGCAGCTTCTCGTCCTTGAACTTCAGCACCTGATCCAACCACATCAGCAGCCGCATGGCCGACTGCGTCTTGTCGTCATCAAACGTCGTGTGGTTGTTCTGCTTGTCGCGTGGCTTCTCGACTCGATAGGCAAACTTCTTCCGCTCCGCCGGATCAAACTCAACCGACTCGCGCCACCCGCCCGTCCGAAGCTGCCCCTGAATCAAACACTCCGCCGCATCGCGAGCCGCCCTCAACAAATATCCCTCGCCAAGAAACTCATACGCTTCGAGATACACCATCCCGACTGACGGAGTCCCCGGCGGCTGCACCCACACCTTCTCCGTTTCGACCTTCCCTTCCCCTTCTCGCTTCACCAGGTCATCCGAGTACCGATAGACGTACCCGCCATGCAAAGCGACCTTACCGTGATAGAACTCGACCGAGCGTTTCAAAGCTGACGCGGCGCGTTCAGAGAGCGAGTCGTTGGCATCAACCGGCTGAAAGCTAGCGATCGCTCCGATGATTGTGATCAACAACGCAAATAGACGATTCATGTTTTCTGTGTCGTTGTAGATTGTTGAGTGGGAATAATGGCGACAACTTCCTCACCGGAAACGTCCTCAATAAATTCGATGTCAGGCTTGGCTTGAAGAGCGCGCAACACTCCGCTTCCCAAGCCTCGGTAATTGAGCAAATCGTAAGCAAAGGACTGAATGACCGGGTTTCGATCTCGGCGAATTCCACGGCGAACTTCGTCAATCGTCAGACTATTTGGCAACCGACCGGGACTACGAATCTCGATTCGGTTATCGAAAATGAACAGTTTGACGGAGTCGTTGATGAAGTAATCGCGATGCACGAGAGCATTCGTGACCAACTCTTCAAACACAACTTCTGGAATCTCCAACGACGGTGGGGCATTAAACGAGCCATTTTGAATGCGACTATTCCACCGCCGCAGAAATGCCATTGCCTCTTCGTACTGCGATGCAAGATGTCCTGCGAATTGACGGCTGTCGTAGTAGTCCGTTCCTGACCGATCCTTACCTCGGAACCAAACAGCTTTTGTTGTGAATGACGGAAGCTGTTGTTGTGGATGGATTCCGAAGTGCATCACACCTGCCACGGTGAGGCAACCATCTTTGGCCAATCGACAGGCTGTGAGTTCGCGAATGAGATCAGCCTCGTCGGTCGGAAGAGGCTTTCGATATTTGGTCTGGTAGAAACTACGAAATCGTTCGACATCCAAGTCCGCGATAGAACTGCCTGCGACGATCCGAGCTTCGCCATAAACGGTATGAGCATCCTGAAAAAGTCGTTGCAATTCTGTTCGATTAAAGACGTGCCTTTTGTCGGCCCCTTTCTTGACGAAAAAGTGCCCACCCTTCTTGGTTTGGTAGGGCTTGTCCGCCCCCTCTTCAATCGTGGCAACAATCACCACACCATCACAGGTCGTCACGTTTTCCGTCAGGATGCTTGCCGGTGGCGTCAGATTATTGTCACAAGCGTTTGCGATGAGCTGACTCTGCTTATCAACTTGATCAGGTGGGACTCCAACAATTGATCCGTCTTTGTCATCGACACCGATGAAAATTCGACCGCCACGAGTATTCAGAAACGCGACGACCTCCTCGGCCACGTCGTCAGCCAAGTTGAAGCGTCGCTTGAACTGGCGAGTGCTGTCCTCGCCCTTTAACAGTTCTTCGCGGAGGGTGAATTCGTCCATTGGCGGTAGATTTTCTGTCGTTGTTCGAAGGCTTGTTCGCCGCCTTCCATGATTTCGACGATGTTCTTGCGCGTGTCGCGTGAATCGAGACTTCCCGAAGTGTGCGAATATTTTCCTTTGCTGACCTCGCGGCAGGCGTGAACGAACTCCGCGTCACCGAGCACCGGCAAATTCGGGTTGTGAGTCGCGATGATGAGCTGAGTTGTTTGCTTTCGCTTCAGCATTGGCTCGACAACTTGCCGAAAGATCGTTTCGTTGTCCAGGTCGTCCTCGGGCTGATCGATGATCACGATTGGATGGCTTTCCAACGACATCAACAACATCAAGAGTGCCGTTGCACGTTGTCCAAGCGAGAGTTCTTGAATTGGAGACCCATTGAAACAAATCTCGCGACGGTCAGGGACTCGGAAGGTCAAGAACTCCTCCAAATGCTCGGTCATTGCGGTTTGGAGTTTTGCTACATCGGCAGAGCCACCGAGCACATCCTCAATTTCGCCGCGACGCTCGAACAACGCGATCCCGTTGGGAAACTGTTTTTCGATCTTCTCATATGAAGTTGCCTTAAACCCCGTTCCTTGAAGTTTGGATTTTAAAAACGAAACAAAGGCTGGGCGGTCTCCCTCAAAAATGCTCTTCAACTCGATCTCGCTGGGGATCGATTCGCGGTGGGCCTCTAATGCGGCCGTCTCTGCCCGGTGCCTCGTTCGCCAAACATCATGCAACTTACGAGAAGCAACGATCGCATTGGCCAGAGACTGTTGAGCCGACTGCCCTTTTTGGGTTGCGGCCTGGCGGAGCTTGGTGAGCTGCTCGAAGCGAGAACGGTTGGCACGGTATTTCTGAAGGTCAAGGTCGGGAGCGTTGATCTCTCGTTGAAGCGCTGCAAACTGTTCTTGCTGTGACTGTTCTTGCTCTTGAACGGCCTTCAGCAACAGAACCAATTCGGACTGCGTTTGCCGTAACGTCTCAATGAGATTGGAGTGTGTTTCCCGGCCTCTCTTGAGAGTTTCCAGCCTCTTGCCGAGTTGCAATTTCACTTCATCCAGCGTTTCGCTTCGGATTTCAGGAAACTCGGCGATGAGCGAATCCCACTCTTGAAAGAGACTTACTTGGTCTGTCTGAAATCGTTCAAGCCGTGAAGTGAATTCCGCGAGAGTTCGTTTATCAGCATCGAATAAAGTCAGTGCCTTCAAGCGATCCTCGACGCCACGCTTTTGGTAAAGGTCAAGTTGAACCTTGAGGGCCTCTTCTTCATGCGCGTACTCATCTTCTTTTTCGTGAGCGCGGAGAACCGAGCGATATTCGGACACAGCCTTGCGGACGGTGCCGACACATTGCTCCTCTTCGTTTCGCTGTTCTGCCGAAGGAGCACCACACAGCTTGGCATAGAACTCTGCTTCAAAAGATTCGTGACGGTTTCCTAAATCCTTCTGACCGAAATAGAGCACACCGGGAAAGACATCCTGTGGTCGCAGCCGAGTTTCCTTCCCTTCCAATTTGACGAGGGGAGCAAAGCCCAGCGGGCGAGAAATTGTGACCGCTTGGCCGTGCGAGTTCTTTCCGGTGATCGTGACTTCGCCACCGTTTGAAAGCATGCCTGACACGAGGCCGTTCTTGTACTTCGTGTCGGCATCGCTGGCGGCCAAATCGAGGCCATACCGCAGGCACTCGATCACGGAGGACTTGCCGCTGCCACGAGAGCCAATCAACGCCGTGAGCTGCGGCGAAGCAGAATAACTTTCGCGATCCAGTAGGCCGCCCGTGAATCGCACGTCGGAGATTTCTGGCCTCGACTTTGTGTCGGGAGACACCGATCGAACACGCTCCGCGTGGTCATGGAGCGCAAACTGAACTGATTCAAAAGTCAGTTCACCCACCTTTAAGAAGCAACTGTTTCCCGTGCCGACATCAGATATCGACTTTGGGTCGGAGCCTTCAACAAATGCCGGGATCGGCACATCCTTGGGCCAGCGGTCCCGCAGTTTTTGAGCGGCCTTCACTCGCTGCAGCCCAAGCACTCGGTGATTCCAAAGATCGCCACACTGGTGGATATTCTCGGCCAGGGAGCCACCAGCCAACTCCCGCATCAATCCGTTATCCGAATCAACGTGGGCAAAGACGACGAAGTAATCTTTCTTAAAGTCCTCTAATGCCTGCAAGCAGTCTTTGAGGTTGTTGCTGGTCCGTGTTCCGACGTTCGGAACCGTTTGAAATTGGCCTTTCAAAAAGCGGTCGATGAAATCCTCGCCGTGTGAGTTCGCGACCCACTCCGGCGAAAAAACAATCAACGTGTGAATTCCGCTTCCCGAATTCACATTCAACTCAACTCCAGGCAGAATCAGAATGTCGCGTTTCCGAGCGTGCTCCGCGTGCCACTTATAATCCTTGATGTCGAATCCGTTGTGGTTTGTGATGACTTCGACCCGAACTTGAGCAGCCTCAAGCTTCGTCAACCAATCATTGAGATAAGCTCCCTGATCGTTCTCTGTCGGATAGTCAGAACGAAACGTTCGTGATGGATCAGTTTCGGCGATCGAGTGAAGGTGAAAGTCCGCGCGAACCCATGTCGCTCCGCGTCCAAAAAGCTCTGGGGCTATCGACGATACCTTCGCCATGTAACACCAATCATCCTGACGGTTATTCAAAGATCGCTCGAACCGGCGTGCTGAAGCCGGGGAGCGCGTGGTCGGCGGTCAAGGTCTGTTGGACATTGAAGAGTTCCGGATCAGCGTCGGGGCGGTGGACTTCGACGGTGCGGAATTTTGGACTAACGATCCAAACTAAGGCGACTCCTGCGGCCAAGTAGTCTTCCACCTTCTCGGTGATGTCCTCAATCGTGTCGGATGGCGAGAGGATTTCGACGGCCAGGATCGGCGGGCCATCAATGAACGAAGTTCCGCGGGAATCGTCGTTGGCGACGTCGTAATCGAAATACGCAACGTCGATGCCCACCGTGATGAGTGGGTCGTGTTGGAGGACGCAGCCGACCTCCCCGGAATGGACTTCGCCAGTCTTTGGCGGCTGCTGATCAAGCCAGTTTCCCAGTAACTTGGCAATCCGAGCTTCGATCTTTGCGTGGTGTTTGTTTCTTCGTGTCACGTTCTCACCCCTGTATTCGCGCAAGACTCCTCGCCGGACTTCTCGATAGACGCCGTCGTCGGGGAGCGCGAGGAATTCTTCCAGGGTGATGCCATTGGCGACCGCTGTGCTCATTCGTGGTTCTCCGCAGTCCGGGGGCTGACGTCCGCCGGCTTGCCTGAATTGCTTTCTTAGCTCGCCGTCAGTTCGACCAGTTGAACTCGTTCGACTTGGATTTGTCGAGCTTGTTCGTCATCGACGTAGTCGCTGTGGCAACTGGCTTTGGTTTCTTCGGCTCCGACGGCTTGCTTGGTTTTGTTGGCGAGCTTGTGGATCTCGTCCGGGCTGAGCACGCCGCGTTTTTCGAGAACGGCGAGTTGTTCGGCGGAGAGAGCGTCGGTTTTCTTCGCCTTCTCCCAGGCGAACTCTTCGGACTTGCCGCTGGCGAATTCGACGATCTCTTTCGAGATGCGGACGCTGCACCAGTCGTGGCCGCACATGGCGCAGAAGTCAGTGTCTACGTCGAGGTCTTCGTCGTGCAACGCGCGGGCAAATTCCGGATCGAAGGACAGCTCAAAATGCTTGTCCCAGTTGAGAGCCGCGCGGGCTTTCGTCAATTCGTCGTCGCGGTCGCGAGTGCCGGGGATGCCCAGGGCGACGTCGGCGGC
>SXGR01536118.1_pt1 | contig 15039 bp, 9 predicted proteins | sample 3174711 | NCBI WGS metagenome assembly SXGR01 (sample SAMN11356860, study PRJNA531348) | freshwater metagenome | isolation source: freshwater sample F1-60 | place: China: Fuxian Lake, Yuxi | collected 2017-12-25
AGTTGCCGAGGAGGAACGGATAGGGCGAAAGCCAGTGGCCTTCCGCCAGGACACGCCTGACATGGCGTTTCACAGCGTGTCTGGTTTCTTCGGGGGACGGCGATAGGGCTCCATACCCCCTGAAGTGGGGTTGGCGCGCAATGTCGCCCGCAATGATGTTGACGATGACCAGATCGGGCGCGTACTTGGCGAGCTCGTGGTCCGCGATCATAGCCATCTGTTCGAGGCCGATACCGTCCCTCGCGAAATTGATGACGACCGTACGCGGCTTCTTGACGATGGCGCTCCAATTCGGGTTTGCATTGAGGCGCTCGTTGAGAAGGTCGACCCAGCGAACGGCGTTGTCGATATTGGCAGCGAACGAATCGCCCAGGACGGCGATCCGGAATTCGTCCGCGGACTTCTCTACCGGGTATTCCCGGTCGCTGACGTGGCCGTGGCTGTTCGTTCGCCAGCGCCTGGGGTACGGAGAATCGTCCGACACGTCCAAATTCGGCGCATATCGCCATCCGACGTCGAGATCGAGCACCCAAAGCTCTGTAGGATTGAGGGTTGTTTGCACGAGCACCTTTTCGGTCATGGCCGCGCGGAAGGTAAAGTAAAGATAGGTGCGGTAGGCTGCTTCTAGCGCCACATAGAAAAGCAAAACGATGGCCATGAGCGCCGTCCACAGGAGTGGCGCCTTGACCCTCCCGGGCCTATTCAGGTTGTTGGTAGAGCGGTAGTGCTCGGTCATGGCGTTCTATGAATTTCGCATGTCGCAAATTCCCGACATTGTGTCGCCGAGATTGGCGTCACAGGCGATAGAGGCCGCTTGCCAGTCGATGACGGTGGAGATGGGGGTGGCGTTCCTTGGTCTAGTTGCATGGCGAGTACACTTCTTCTTTCGTCCCTTGCGCGCTGCGTATGGGAACGTCAATGGGGACTAGCATCGTAGTCGACCAGACGTCTGTCTGGAAAGTAAATTTGCTTTGATAATGGCATTGTCACTGGCGTACTGTATTTGTGGCCGTGTGGTGCAGTGCGCGCGGACTGGCATGGAAAGGGCGGGAATGACATGAGGTCCAAGATCGGACGGCGGCGGCTGCTTCAATCGTTGCCATTTATCTCATTGGGCATGGGATGGCCGAAGGGCCCCGCTAAGGCGGCATTGACGTGGCCGTTCAAGGTAACGATGGCCAAGAACGCCAGCGGCAAATGGGAGGTCTTGTTGCCGGGCGGGGGATATCCTGGACACATCCGGAACCCAAACCGACGGGCTGCAGGAAGCGATCAATCATGCCGCAAGATCGGGGCTTGGCCTGGAGGTTGTTGGCGGGATCGATGGGTCGCGTGCATGGAACGATAATTTCATCTCATGTAGAACAACCCTTGTAATTCCACCAATTCAACATGCGTACTGGGATTTCAACGGGTGTGTCCTTATCTTTGATGGAATGGGCGACCGACCGGGAATCCAATTTGATTCCGTCATTCACTGTGGTCTGCAATTTCGTTGCGTGATCGCATACAACGGAACGAATTCAGCGGTTCTCATCGCGCCGCGTTCCAACCATCCGCTCGGCGTGGGCGCTTTGTGCGTCGACAATTCGCTGCATTTCGAAAGAATTTATGTTCTAGGCGGCGGCGGGGGTAAGGCGATCGGCCTGAACATTGATGCCTCTGTCGGCTCGGTGCAACGCAACCGCATCACGATTACGGAGATTGAGGGTACCCCGACTCCGACGACATCGGCCATGTCGCGCGGTGTGTGCATCCGTGGGGGCGCTCATGCTTGGGCCAACGATATTGGTGTCGCGGCACTTCTCCACCCGCTGCTAGCCGGGTTCGATGTGGAGGGCGGAATTGGCAATCGATTCTCGGGGCATGTCGCGCCTTATGGGCCTGATGGTGTCGCTGTGAAGGTTGCCAGTAGTCATAACGTCTTCGATTTGGACATTGGCGGATCGATTTTCCCGTTCAATGTTGGCATTCACGTGTTGAAGGGCGCGCGGGACAATAAGTTCCTACTTCGAAGGAATGAAGCGAAGCGGCCGTTCGTCAATGACGCAGATGGTTCGAATAGGCTCCTGTAGTGCCGTAGCCGGGCGCGAGTCATCAGCCAACGTGATCAGTCGTTTGCCTGCAGTGCCATATTCAGTATTGAGTGATCAGGTCTTATTTTGATTTGAGAATGGACGAGATGATTGGGGATAGCTGCTCCGCGATCCACGCATGGGATTCGGCGCTGATGTGGCCATCGTTGGGTATGACGGCATCGTTGATGCGACCGGCGCTTTCCTGTTCGCGGTAGGGCGCGGCTAGATCAACGACGGGTATGCCTCGCTTCTCCGTGATCCGCGTATTTCGGCCGGCATGGCATAGTTTACAGAGCCATAGAAGTTCGGAATCCAAACGACGACAAGTCGGGCGCGTATGCCTCAACCTCATGGACGGCGATCATTGCCATCTGTTCGAGGCCGATACCGTCCCTTGCGAAGTTGATGACCACCGTCCGTGGCCGGCCGACGATGGCGCTCCAATCCGGGTTTGCGTTGAGGCGATCGTCGAGGAGATCCACCCAGCGAGCGGTGTTGTTGATATTGGCGGTGAACGAATCGCCCAGAATGGCAATTCGAAATTCGTCCGCGGGTTTTTCGACCGGATACTCCCTTTCGCTGACATGGCCGTGGCTATTGGTTCGCCAGCGCATGGGATAGGGAGTGTCTGCTGACACATCCAAATTCGGTGCATATCGCCATCCGACGTCGAGATCGAGCACCCACCGTTCCGACTGGTGGGATGCGGTCTGTGCGAGGACCGTCTCGGTCATGGCCGAGCGGAACGCGAAATAGAGGTATGCGCGATAGGCGGCTTCCAGGGCGACGTAGAAGAGCAGCACAATGGACACAAGCGCGGCCCAAAGGAGCGGTGCCTTGGCTCTTCCGGACAGCGACTTGCCAATGGCGGAATGCGCGCGTTCGATCATGCGGCTCCACGCATTCTGATCGGAAAATTGCAGGGTTTTCCCATGTCGCCCTCGAGAATTCAGTTGTCGCTCAAGTGCCGGCCTGCCGCGCCCGCCCGGCGCGGAGGAGAAGTGCCGTGCAGCCGAGGGCGAAAGCCAGAAGGACGAAGGTGTTGATCAACCAAATCTGGTCGCCGCAGGCATAGCCGCCGGGCGCGGCGATCATCAGCGGAATCATCGCGACCCCGTACATCGCGCCGATGATCGTGAGTCCGCGCCGGGCATCGCCCGGTTGAGCCGCGCCGAGGGCGGCCCCCGCACTCCAACCGGACAGGGCGAGAAGAAGCAATCCGCCTGCGGCGGCCCAAATCGGAACTGAGCCGACGGTTGGCTCCATCGTCTGTGCATAGATTTCCACAAACAGCCTTGGTTTGTGGATCAGAGTCAATTCGAGCATGAAGCGCGGGTTGTCCACGGCGAAGTCCGCGTACACCTGGGCGAGAACGCGTTCGTAGGTGCGGTACTTGAGCCGTCCGTCGATGGGCGAGCGCATGTAATCGGGGGCGATGCCGTATTTCTCGAGCCATCGCTCGACGGCCGCCACCGGCACCTCGTCCGGGCCCGGCAGCGCGCCGTTCTGCATGTGCGCCTCCGCGAAGCGCGCGTCCCAGGTTGGATGCAGGCGCAAGCCTTGATAGGTGCCGTGCCACACCAGGTGACGCGGCATGGTCTCGTCGAGCAAGGAATACAGCGGATGGAAGGCAAATCGCTCGATGGCTTGCTGGCCCAGGAATCCGGCCAGAAGAATGGCGGCGGGCCAGGAAAGGGCCGTGCGGACTCGGATGATGAGGGTTTCATTCGCCCGGCCGCCCGCGCGCGCGGCCGTCCAGCCCAGGCGCAGCAGGCGCCAAAGGGCGATCGCGGCCAGAAACACGATGCCCCAGCTCGCGTTCACGCGGACGAGTGCGGCGAACATGAGGATCGCCGTCTGCACCGCTGCGGCCGTCCCGGACCGCGCGTCCAAGTCCGGCCGGCGGACGAAAGTCCATGCGAGGTGAAGCGTCGGAACAACGGCCAAAGCCGACAGGAACCGGTTGTTGTGCGGCGCCGCCAGGTGATAGACGCCTTGAACCTCGCCGACGGCCACGATGTAGGGGAGCATGAGCGCGTGCGCGCCCGTGACGGCGGTAAGGGTGAGCATGGCGAGCGGATCGCGCCAATGTCCCGCCGCGAAGGCCAGGACCGAGGCGCCTAGGATCGCGAAATACAGAAAATAGAACGACGCGACATCGATTCCGAACAGCGCGAACGCCAGCTTGAAGTAGAGATACTGCCCCAGGTCGTACGGCACGCCCAAGACGATGTCCGTCTTGACCCGCTGTCCCGTCGGCTCCGCGTCCGGGTTCGCCAAGGCGCCTTCCATCGCCCGGTTCATCAGATCGGGGTCGAAGATATTGTCCGGAAATTTGATGCCCAAGGGGTCCAGGTATTCGGGCAAGACGGACATGCCGCCACGGCGCAGCGCCTCATAGACCTTGGCATTCGCGGCGCCGCCCAAGTGGCTGCCGTGCCCCAAATCGGACAGCGCCGCCGCGATCATCAGATTGTGGCTCTCGACCGGATCAGGGATGACGCGGTGAAACCCGCGGTCGAGGCCATAGAGGAACGCGATGGCGAGGAAGATCAGCGAAGCCAGGCCGTTGACGGCGCCCGCGCGATGGATCGGAATACGTGCCATATCCGCTGCTGTGGCGCCTCGAAGAATCGCGACCCCGCTAGACACCAGCTTCGGGTCGCCCGATGTCTCAATAACAAAGTTGCACATAGACCGCCAGTCTAGGCATGGTGGGCGGACGCGCGGAGCGAAGCCCGTGCTACGAGCGCGCTTCGGGTCATGGGGGCTAATATGATTCGCCGGGCATGGGCGTCCGTCGTCCAGGAGAACGCCGATTCTCAGGAGGGGGCGCGATTTGACGGACAACACCTGACCGCGTTGTTGGTCTCGCTCGCAGCGGCAGTTTACTTCCTCTGGGCATCGTACGATTTCGGCATCAGGCACGAATTCCATGAGGTGATGCCGGACGCCATCGAATCGCACAATGTGTCGGTGGCGACCGCCATCACCGAACTCGCCCACGATGTCAGTGCGGGCTACGTGGCGCACGGCGAAGTCCTTGCGGCGCTCCGGCGCAACGGGATGTCGTTTTTCCCAGATTTCCTCGGTCCGATCGGCAAGTTCCATCCGGACGTGCTCCGCGAGCCGGAGACGATGAACGCCGCTTTGCGTGCCGCACGCGACGCGGGGTCGTTGGGCCCCATGAGCCTCGCGGACGGAACCATGGCGCCCATGGTTGCGGAGGATCTAGGTCAGGCGGATTTCTATAAGTTGGCTCTGGTCTTGTTCGGTTACGACGTCCGCGGCTTCTTCGACGCCTATTTCGTGCTTCTGGCCTTGTCGATGGCGGCCTTCGCGGCGGCCTTCGCACGATGGCCATCCGCATTGCTCGTGCTGGTCGCCTTCGGTGTCGGCCATTGTTTTGCCATGACCTATATCGCGACGTTTGGCTGGTCGCCGCAGGAATCCTCACCCAACGCCATGATCCAACTGGCGACCGTGCATAACCGGCGCTTCATGTCGGCCTTGGGCATCTTGCCTGTCTTGCACATCGCATTGGCATTGTGGCTGCGGGTCAAGCTCAAGCCTTTGTCCGCCGTGTCGCTCAGTATCCAGGTTCTCCTGCTCATGTTCGTGATGACCGTCCGAGCAAGCATCGTGTATGGTTTGATTTTCGTCGTCGCGCTTTGTCTCGCGATGGTTTGGAAGCGCTGGCGGCGCCGCGAAGGGGGCCGATCCGGTTTCGGCGCCTTTCGCGCGCTCTGGTTTTGGCCGGTCCCGATTATTGTGGCAGGCTACGCGGTGCTGTCGATCTATCGGGCGGTCGCCATTCACCCGCTCTACAGCACGATGGACGAATACATTCCGCACCATCTGGTTTGGCACAGTGCATATTATGGACTGACCTATCACCCCGACTGGCAGGAAAGGTTTGCGGCGACGCACGACTTCGCATCCGGCGATCAAGTTCCCTTCAAGGGGGCCGCGCTGTATCTCGCCAAGGCGGTCGGTCTGGGCGAAGGGTACACGACGGTTGGGCCAGGGAAAGGAATTCGTTGGCGGACACACGAACGCGTGGTGCGGCGAGCATACGCGGACTTCGTCACGGAGAATCCGGGATTTGCGGCGGGACTCCACGTTTGGCACAAGCCGCGAGCGTTGGTTGAAAATTTCTTCGACTCCGTCGCAAAGGCTAGGCACGTTGTGTCTGGTCTCGGCGTGGTGGTTGGGGCGGTGCTCTGTTTTCTTGCCGCGGCGAGCGTCGGAGTTGTGCGTGGGGGCGGGCCATGGGACCCAATTCTCTTGACGGTGGGAGGGGGCTGCGCGTCGCTGCTGCCCGTCGTATTCGCATATCCCGTGCATCACGGCGTCGGCGATCAGATGATTTGGTTGATGATGGCTCTGGTCTTGGCTGCATTGGGAAGCATTGGGACGATTCTGAGAGTCGTTCGTCATCGTTGATGCTGCGGTGTGCGTATGGCATGCGTCTGCGCATCGGCGCGTGAGGTCGGCGTGACATTGCGCCTAGCAGGAGATCCTGATGTCGCGTGACAACCAGGATGTGAGGGTCGGACCGAAGGTCTTGGTGGACGCGGCCCTGCTCGCCGTGGCGGCGTACCTGGCGTTCCGGCTTTACGGCGTCGCGTCCGGCATCCCGCGCGCGTTGAGCGCATGGACCTTGGCGTCGGTGCTGCTCGCGGGTGCCGCCATCGTCGTCGTCCGCGCGCTCTGGCTTCCCTTCCCGCGCCGGGCGAACGCGGCACTTCTGGCCTTTACCGTCGTGGCGAGCGGCGTTCTTGGCAATCTCATCCTCGAGGCGCGCGGCCGCACCCTGCTCGGTCTCCTCGATACGCCCCTCGCGCGCCTGGCGGCGAGCGTGCCGAGCGCACCTGCTGGGAACGATGGGGCGCCCGAGGCCGCGGGGGAGGGCGAGGTCGTGCGGCCGCCCGATCTTCGCGACCGGGGCGATGTGATCGCGGCGCTGGCTGCCTCGGGCGTCGAGGCCGTTCGTTCCCCCACGATCCATCCGCTCCTCGATGCCGCGGACGCGAACGCGATTCCGTTCGTGCCGCTCTCCGGCATGGCCCATGCCGTGACCGTGCATTGCAACGAGGGCGATCAACCCGAGTTTCCCGTGCACCGCAGCGACCGGTTCGGGTTCAACAACGACGACACGGTCTATGCCGCGCCCGGTCGGCGCGTCCTTTTGCTCGGCGACAGCTATGTCTACGGCTTCTGCGTTCACCAGGAGCAGACGGTCGCCGGTGTTTTGCGGCGGCGCGGCCATCCTGCGGTCTCGCTGGGCATGGTCGGGAACGGCCCCCTTCTCAACCTGGCCGCGCTCAGGGAGTACGGGCGGGCGATCCAGCCTTCGCACGTGTACTGGTTCCACTTCGACGGCAACGACGTGGACGACCTGCGGGATCATGAGCTGCGCAGCGCCGCCCTGCGCCGTTATTTGGATTCGTCCCACGTGCAGGGCTTGGCGGGACGTCAGGCGGAGGTAGACCGGCTGTGGCGCGACATTTTCTCCGACCGCGAGAAGTGGGAGCGGGTCGCGCGCGAGCACGGCGATGCGGTGGCGGCCTACAGAAGCGGCGATGGTGGGGCACAGGCGCAGCGCGCCCTAGAAGACGCCCGGAAATTGTCGGGATTGGGCGGGTTGGCGTCCGTTCGAGCCGACGCCGATCTCGAGAAGATCGTCGTTGCGATCCTCGGCCAGGCCAAACGCGAGGCTGAGGCGATGGGCGCGGGCTTCACCCTCGTCGTCGTCCGTTCGGCCGCAAGCTACCGCGCCGGATGGAAGCCCAAGCATTTGGATGCCGTGTTGGCCGGCGCGAAATCGCAAGGTATTCCGGTCATCGATGTGGACGACCGGATCAGGGGCGGCGGCGATCCCGAGCGGTATTTCCCGCGCGGCCATCAGAGCCCGCACTACAACGCGGCCGGCTACGCGCTGTTCGCCTCCGCCATCGCTGGCACCCTGGTCCCGCGCGAGAACATCCAGATCGTCGAGGCGACGTTCGGCCTGAACTGCAAGGACTTTGCCGTCAAACCGCCGAACGTCAATGTGATTCGAGCAGGCAACAGCACGCCCACCATGGCCGCGGAGTGCAACGGCAAGAAGAGCTGCGACTACATCGTCGGAAACGCCAAAGTCGGCGGGGAGCCGGCGGATGGCTGCTCCAAGGACTTCAACGCGTCGTGGCGCTGCGGCGCGTCCGCGGCGTTGAAGCGGCTTCACCTGCCGGATAACGCGGAAGGAAAGTCGGCCCGGGCGAGCTGCGATTAGGCTGGGCCCATCGGGGCGTAGCACGCCGAAAGAAGCGCCTCGATCGCGCGGCCTTCCTCGAACGGTCCTGCGTCCGGCACGGCGCGCGGCCTTTGCGCGCGCCCAACCGCGGACCGAATGGCGGCCTTCGCCAGATCCAAGGGCCGATCCGAATCGACGATGTGGAGAAGATCGTCTCGCAATCGGGCTTCGGCCGTGCCGCCCGCGTTCGTCGCGACGACCGGCGTGCCGGCGGCCTGGGCTTCCAGGACGACATTGGGCAGGCCCTCGACCGAGGACGTGGACAAAAGCACGTCATAGGCGGCCAAGGCCGGCCCGATCTCGGACGCAGGATCGCGGACAACGAGTCGGTTCCCTAGGCCCAGCGACGCCGCGCGCCGTTCCGCCTCGCGCCGAAGCGGGCCCGTGCCGAACAGGGCGAAGCGCGCACCGGGGCACAGCTTCGCGACCTCGGCGGCCGTCTCGATCCACAGAAGCGGCCGCTTCTCAGGCGCAAATCGCAGCACACCGCCGACCAGGAGCGCGCCGTCGGGAACGCCAAGCCGTGTCCTCTCGGCTTGGGCCCCGGCGATGGCGTCGCGGGCCTGCGCGGTGTCGAGGATATTGGGGACGACCGCGATGCGCTCAGCCGGCACATCGAGCCACGCAGCGTAACTCGACGCCCCCGCCCGGCTATTGGCCAGGATTCGGACGCGGCCGTCATCCGCCAGAGCGCGGAGCGCGGGTCGCAGGTGGGCGCGGTCGACGCCGTAGCGCGTGGGATCGAGATTGCGGAACGACAGCACGACGCGCGGCACACCAGCGGCGATCGCGGCCAGGCCGGCGGCCACCGCGGTCATGTCCTGCCACGCATGCACGATCGCCGGTTTCCGGTGGAAAAAAACGCGGGCCAAGTCGACGACGGTGTCGGCAAGGTCGGGCGGCATTCGCGCGAGTTCGTTCGCCACGGAAGCGCCCAGCGCCATGGTGCCGTCGCGGCCGCTCTCATGTCGGCGCGGCAACGCCACGATATCGATGCCAGAGCGTTCGAGCGGCGGGGCAAAGAACCGGTGTCCTCTCGCATAGGCCATGTGTTCGCCGACAAAGGCCATGTCGGCCCATCCGCGGCGCCGGAGCGCCAACATCGTGTTGACGATCTGCCGCTCCGTGCCGCCCGCGGCGAGCCCGGCATTCACGTGCAAAAGGCGGCCTGGGATGTGCGGCGCCGGATTCGCATTCGCTTGGGTATGCTCGACAAAGCGCCGATAGGCATCCTCGGGCGCCGAGCGGTGGTCCGTGCCTGGCACGGCCTTCCGTCGGACCAGGATCACGGCGCGGCGCGCGCGGACGATCGTGCGTCCAAGCGCGCTCTCCGCGTCGACGCGGCGCGCGCGCGCGGCCATCGACGCCTTGACGCGGCGCGCCAGTTCCCTCGCAAGCGTCGCGCGGTGAAGCTCCACGCCGTCGTCGAACCAGACATGGCGCGTGCCCAAAGCGGCCAGTGCGGCGAGCGCTGCCCGCGGCCACGTCGCGATATGGGATGCCAGGACCGTCGTCGTGCCGCGCGGCGAACCCCGCCGGCGGCGGCCGAACGTCACGCCCTCGACCCAAGGGCGGGACGACAGGTGTGCGACCTCGTCCTCGCTCGGCGCAAAGGGGAGAACGATGCGCGCGCGCCGCATTCCCGCACGTTCGCAACGCTCCACGAAGCCAAGAAAGTCCCTGTGCATGGCGGCCTATATATCATGGGCGGCCAGCGTGCGACCTCCGGGGCGAACTCCGGGTGTTCGGCGTAGGGCGCTCGCTGTACACTCGCCATCCATGGATCGGCCAGTCGAGACGGAAGCCGCCGGCGCGCGAATCCGCCACGAGGGGCAGCGGCCCCAAGGGTGGGTCGGGATCGATCTCGCGGACGGCGCGACGGCGTCGCTGGTCCGCTTTGAACTGATGGATGGCGCGGTCGTCGAGCGGCCCTATCGGGGCCGACGCATGATGCTGCGCGTCCCGTCGTCCGTGGCGCGGGTGCTTGTCTGCGGCTCGGACGGCAGGCCCCTGCCCGTGGGCCGATGGCGCGTGAGGCCGGTCGGGCCCGCGCGCGCGTTGGCAGAATCGCTCTGCCTCACGCTGGAGGCTCGCGTCGCTCGGCCTCTGACCTGGGCGACATCGCTGCACACCGCGGTAAGGCTCGTCGCCCGAGGCGAGTGGCGCGAGATCGGCCGGCGATTGCGCGGACCCGGCGCCGGCGAGATCGAGGTCGATCCTGGCCCATCGCGCTGGCGCCCGCCGGATGCGTGGGCGCCACGGGCGAGCGGGCCGCCGCGGGTGCTCTGTGTAACGCCTGGCCTGGCCTTGGACGGTGCCACGCTCAGCCTGGCCGAGCTGTCGACCGGACTTGCTCAGCGCGCCGGTTTCCAGGTCGAGGTCTTGAGCGCGGCCGGCGGCCCCGCCTCGCCGCGGTTCTCCACCGTCCGCTCGCGCGTCGACCCGTCGATCGGCGTGTCGGCTCTCGACCTGCGATCCCACGATGCGCAGGTCGATGGGATGCGCGCCGCGATTCGCGCCGGCATGGCCGATCTCGTCGTGGGCAACACGGTCCGTGCGTTCGGCGCCATCGAGGCGGCGTGGCGCGAGAGCGTGCCGTCGCTTTGGATCGTCCGGGAAAGCGAGCCGTGGCCGGGCATCCTTGGCGATTTGCACGCGGACGTCCTGCTGCGCGCGCGCCAAGCGTTCGATCTTGCGTGGCGCGTCGTCTTCGTTGCGGATGCCACCCGGTCGTCGTGGCGGCGCGTGATCGACGACGAGCGCGCCGTGACCATCCGCAATACCCTGGAGGCTCCCGGTGCGTTCCGCGACCCGCAGGCGCGTGCGCGCCTGCGCCAGGCGGAGGGATGGGCGGCCGAGGAGTTCGTGGTTCTGTCGGTGGGCACCATCTGCCGGCGCAAGGCGCAGGCCGACTTGTTGGCGGCGTTCGCGCGCGTGGACGCGAGTGTCGCAGCGCGCCTCTCGATTCGGGTGGTGGGCGCTCTCGATCCGGATTACGGCGGGACATTTCGCGCCGCGTTGTCCGCGCTGCCCGACGCGTACCGCGCGCGTGTCCGGATTGATCCGCCCACGGAACGGATTGGCGAGTACTATTCTGCGGCGGATGCGTACGTGGGCTGTTCGATCTTCGAGAGCTATCCCCGGACCATTCTCGAAGCGCTCGCTGCGGGCTTGCCCATTGTGACCACGCCCGTCTTTGGCGTGCGCGAGCAGGTGGAGGAGGGGCGCTCGGCCCTCTTCTTCGCGCCCGGCGACGTGGCGGCGCTTGCGCGGGGGCTGGAGCGCCTGGTGGCGGACCCGGCCTTGCGACAATCCCTGCGCGAGGGCGCGTGTGCCCGCGCGGCGGCCCTGCCCCGGCACGAAGCGATGATCGATGCCTATGCGGCCCTCGTGCGCGCGGGCGTCGCCATGCGGAGCACCTGATGTGCGGGCTGTCCGGTGCGCTGCTCCACGCGCCGAGCCTCGGCGCGGATGAGTTCTTGCGTCGCCTGGCCCGAATGTCCGGCACCTTGCGTCATCGTGGCCCCGACCACGAGGCGGGCTGGTCGGACGGCGTCATCGGCCTGGGGCACAATCGGTTGTCGATCATCGACCGCAGCGCGGCGGCGCACCAACCGCTCGCGGACGCGACAGGGCGCATCCGAATCGTCACGAATGGTGAGATCTACAACTTCCGCGAACTCAGGGAGGAATTGGAGGGGCGCGGGCGGCGTTTCCTCACGCGCTCCGACACCGAGGTGGTGGCGGCCGGCTACGAGTGCTGGGGCATGGATGTGTTTCCCCGGCTGCGCGGCATGTTCGCGATTGCGCTCTGGGATTCGTCGGCGCGCCGGCTGGTCTTGGCCCGGGATCGGATCGGGAAGAAGCCTTTGCACATCGCGCGCGCGCGCGAGGCCTTCCTCTTTGCCTCGGAGAGCAAGGCGATTTTGGCTTGGCCGGATTTCCCCAAGGCGCCCAACGGGGAGGCGATCCACCGCTATCTCGCCTTTCACTATGTGCCGGAACCGCTGACCGCCTTCGAAGGGATCGAGCGGGTGGCGCCAGGCCATGTCCTGGTGGTCGAGGCGGGCCGCGAGCCCAGGCCCGAGCGATTTGCGGACTGGCCACCTCCGTCCTCGCGATCGGCGAGGCCAGACGAGACAAAGGAGATTCGCGAGCGGGTCGACGATGCCGTTCGAGCGCGCCTGGTGTCCGACGTGCCCGTGGGCGCGTTCTTGAGCGGCGGGATCGATTCGTCGGTGGTCGCGAGTGCCATGGTGCGGCAGACCGGATCGAATGTTCATACGTTCTCGGTCGGCTTCGAGGAGGCGCCGTTCGACGAGCGTCCCTTCGCGCGGGCGATGTCGGCTCGATTGGGCACGCGCCATCACGAGGTGACGGTCCGTCCGTCCGACTTGGACGTGGCGGCGAGTCTCGCGTGGTACTACGGCGATCCGTTCGGCGATTCGTCGGCTCTTCCCACGTACATGCTTGCGAAGGCGGCGCGCACGGAGGTGGGCGTGGTGCTGAGCGGGGACGGCGGCGACGAGCTGTTCCTCGGCTATGACAGCTATCGATGGCATATGGCGAATCGTTGGGTGGAGGCGGTGCCGGCGGCCATCCGGCGCGGTGCGGCGGCGATCGACGAGGCCGTTCCCGAACGCACGGATGAGGATCGCGTGCGGCGCGTTCTGCGCCGATGCGCCCGCCGTGTCGGCTGGCCGGCTTGGCGCTCGCACGCGCAAATGGCCGGCGCGTTCCGGCCGATCGATCGGGCGGCCGGCTATGGCGATGCTCTGCGCCCTTGGCGCGAGGACGATCCCGCCGCCGCCTGGGCGCGCTGGTTTGCGGCGGCGCCCGACGCGATCGGCGGCGCGGCGTGGTGCGATCTCAACACCTATTTGCCCCAGGACATTCTGGTAAAGGTCGATGTCGCGACCATGGCGCACGGCCTCGAAGTCCGTTCGCCGCTTCTCGACCAAGACCTGGTCGGTCACGTGATGGCATTGCCCTCCGGCGCGCGGATGCGGGACGGACGGACGAAAGGTCTTCTGATCGACGCCTTCCGATCCGATCTGCCCGATCTCATCGTCGATCGGCCCAAGCGCGGCTTCTCCATTCCGCTCGAAGATTGGCTGCGCGGACCGTGGGAAGCGTCGGTGCGCGAGACGCTTCTCGACGCGCGCGCCCAAAGCCGGGGGCTCTACGCGGATGGATTCGTCGAGCGCATTCTGAATGCGCACCGAGGCGGCCATGCGCTCCACCATCCTCGGATTTGGAGCATGTGGATGCTGGAACTCTGGTTTCGGAGCTGGATGGATCGGGGCACGGATGCCGCGATCGAGGGACCGATCGCGCTCTAGGGCCTGCGCGCGGGTCCGATCGGATGCGGGGCCCGCCGCAGATAGGTCGTGGGGTTCCAGCACAACGCCCGGGCGATGGCGCCGGCGTTGACGCGGCGCGCGGCCTGAATCCGGCGCCGCGCGGCAAGCACGGGACCCAGGCCTATCATGGCGTCGCGCATGGCGCGCAACGTCGTTCCTGCGGCCCCACGAAGCGCCGACTTGATACACAGGAGCGCAAGGACGCCCAGGTGGGGCCCAATCATCGGCCATAGCAGGGGGGCAGGCATGTTCTTCGCGAAGGTCCAGACCAAGTTACGCGTGCCATGGTAGAGCGCGAACGCGCGCCCCCCGCCGGACCCGCCGCCGATGTGCTCGACGACGGCCCCGCGCACTTGGATGCAGTGCCCGCCGGCGAGGCGCATCCGAAACGCAAGATCGCCATCCTCGCCGTAGCAGAAATACGACTCGTCGAAGCCGCCAAGGGCGCGAAAATCGGCGGCCTTGTATAGGGCCGCCGCCGCGCACGGTCCGAAGGTCTCGTAGTCATCCGGCTCGGTTCCGAGGGAGTGGCCGTATCCGCCGCGCCAAGGGATGCCGCAAGCGAAGTAGGCGTCACCGCATCCATCGAGCCGGTTTGGGTCGGCCGCATCCACCTGGGTCGAGCCGAACATGTTCGCGTTCGGATAGCGCTCGGCCGCCGCCAGGAGTCGTTCAAGCCAATCGGGCCGGGCGAACGCGTCCGGATTGAGGGTGGCGATCCACGGCGCGCGCGCGCGTGTCGCAGCGGCATTGTTGCCGGCGGCAAACCCGAGATTGCGCCCTGATGCCACGAACGTGAACCGGGTGTCGCCAACGACGCGATCCCGTGCGGGCGCGAACGACCCGTCCGTCGATTCGTTGTCCACCACGATGGCCTCGAAGTCCGCCATCGCCTGCGCGGCGAGGGACTCGACGCAGCGAAGCAGGTGCGGACCCGCGTTGTGGTTGACGACGATGACGCTGACGCGCGGGGCCATCGGCAAGGGCGCGTCCAAGAACTAGCGCGCCAGCCCGAGGTCTTGCTCGAGCGCCCCGCACAGCATCTGGCCGAGCGCGATGTGCATCTCCTGGATGCGTGCCGTCGTGTCGGAGGGGACGACGAGCAACGGATCGGCCAATCCCGTCATGTGGCCACCGCCCTTGCCGCCGAGGGCGGTTGCGAGGAGGCCCTTGGCGCGCGCGGCCTTGAGGCCCTCGATGATATTGGGGCTGGTCCCCGAGGTCGAAATCGCGACGGCCACATCGCCCGGCTTGCCCAAGGCTTCGATCTGGCGCGCGAAGACCTTGTCGAAACCAAGAT
>SXGR01572144.1_pt1 | contig 15039 bp, 17 predicted proteins | sample 3174711 | NCBI WGS metagenome assembly SXGR01 (sample SAMN11356860, study PRJNA531348) | freshwater metagenome | isolation source: freshwater sample F1-60 | place: China: Fuxian Lake, Yuxi | collected 2017-12-25
AATCCGATCTGGTGGAGCTCTGCCTGGCCGCTTGCGCAGGCAAGCTGGATCAGAAAGAGGCCATCTATGATCCCCGCGCCGCCATCGGCGTGGTGTTGGCGGCGGGAGGCTATCCCGGCGATTACAGCACCAACCACCCCATCAGCGGCTTGCCGGTGGATGAAGTGGCGGGTGAGAAGGTGTTCCATGCCGGTACCCGTCTGGAGGGCGATACCAGCCTGACCGCTGGCGGCCGCGTGTTGTGCGCAACCGCCCTCGGCCACACTGTGGCAGAAGCCCAGCAGCGTGCCTATCAGCTCGCTGGCCGCATCAAGTGGGATGGCGTCTTCTACCGCAAGGATATCGGCTGGCGCGCCATTGCTCGCGAACAGGAGTAACTGACGCAAGCCATTGGCCAGCTGATTCAGACCCCGCTACGGCGGGGTTTTTTGTCCCTGTTTACCGCTTTCAACCATCCTCATGGTGCGCGTCACCTGCGTTCAATCAGTTACCAAGCGCAAACAAGCGCGGCATATCTGTCACTATTTGCCACAAAAAACAGCATTTTTCACAAACGTTTCACCATGAGTCATGGCATCATGCTGGTGATGAATTCTTGTTTGGATTCATAAGTACCCCTAACAATTCGAGCATGTCGTTATATAAGGAAATCCCATGTTGAAAACCGTCCGCCCCCTGCTGCTGCCCCTGATGTTTGGCCTGATGACCCTGCCTGCCGTGGCGGGTGATCTGGAACAGCCGATGAAGAAGATTGGCTTCAACTACAAGCAGGCCGTCAAGGCTGATGATGCAGCCACCATGGAGAAGCACATCAACGAGATGAAGGCCCAGCTGGATGTGGCTAAGCAGAAGAACATGCCGGCCGCCAAGAAAGAGAAATTCCTTGAAGGGATGAATGAGGTACAGACCGAGCTGGACGCCAGCCTGGCCGCACTCAAGGCGGGTGATGAGGCCAAGGCGCGCGAACATCTGGCCAAGGTCAACGACCTGAAGAAGGAGTACCACAAATATGCCAAGCAAAAAGGGTGAGCCCTTTCGCTGGGATCCGCTGGTTCGCCTGACCCACTGGGGCTTGGTGGCGGTCTGCATCGGCAATCTCTGGGTTAACGAAGCGGGCGAGGAGTGGCACGAGTGGCTGGGTTACGGCGCCATTGGGCTGGTCTCCTTGCGTCTGCTCTGGGGGCTTACTTTTGCCCGTGGCTACGCTCGCCTTGGTGCCCTCATCCCCAGTGGTGAGGATTTTCGCCAGCAAGCGCGCGAGATGCGTGAGCGGCAGCCTCCGGCACCGGGTCATCATGGTAGCGGCAAGCTGGCCGTGTGGGCGCTCTGGCTGGTTGTGCTGGCCACTGCTGGCAGCGGCTGGTTTCAAAATACCGAGACGGGATTTGAACTGGGGGCTGACGAGTGGCATGAGTGGTGCGTGGTGGCGCTGCAGGGACTGATTGGTCTGCATCTGCTGGCCATCGTCTTCACCTCTTGGCGTCAGCGCAGCAATCTGGTTGCCCGGATGCTGCCTGCCATCGGGCGTCGCTCGTCCATCCAGAGCGGCAGCAACGAGCAAACCTGAGGCTCAGCATTAGGCTCCTTGTCTCTGAGTGAGGCGCCTGATCCGGACCCTGCCCAGACCCGCCCATGGCGGGTCTTTTCTATGACCTCATCGAGCTCATCACTGGACATTACCCGATCTGCAGATGCAAAAAGGCCGCTCATGATGAGCGGCCTTTTTCAATTTGGTGGCCCTGGGGGACTTGAACCCACGACCAATCGATTATGAGCGTGGGAAAAACGCATTTTACTGTGTTTACGTACAGTATATGATGTTATATAAATCAATACCTTAGAGCGCGCCGATCATTTTGTGACCTTCTCTGGTCTTCCCCTATATTCTCCCTCTGTCATATCCTATAGGTATCCTTTTTCGACCAATCGATTTCTAGGATACCTGGATCGATTGGTCGGCCAAGAGCAGGCTAGCCAGGGAAAGGAGCAGCAAACGCCACTCCCCCCCTTGGGCCAAAAAAGGTCGCATAGGGTTTAAATATTGAGGTTACAGAGGTTACAAGGTTACAAGTCTCTACAGGCCACGGTTTTACTGGGTTTGTTTGTAACCTCACCATAAATAGTCAGAGGTTACAGAGGTTACAAGACCTGTCTTGCCTGCCCTTCCTCTGGCTAGCCTGGTTTGTAGGGGGAAGATGAAAGCGTTCAAATTCACCAAGGCCACGATCGATGCTCTGCCCCGCGCACCAGAGGGGAAACAGGTCGAGTACTGTGATGCCATGGTGCAGGGGTTGAGGCTTCGGGTCGGGGCCACTGGAACCAAGTCGTTTAGCGTGGCCAAGAGGAAAGAGGGGCGCTTTATCAGGGCGACCTTGGGGCGCTATCCGGCATTGACCATCGACATGGCCCGCGCCAAGGCGCTGGAGATCCTGGGAGAGGTGGCCATCATTGGCCAGAACCCCAACGTGATCCGCCGCGAACAGGACAAGCTGAAAGTCACCCTGGGCGAGGCGATAGATGCCTACCTTGCCAGCCGTGGCGACCGGATCAGAACAGAGACGGCCAAGCACTACCGCGCCGATCTCAACAACTACTCCGGCGACTGGATGACGATCCCCTTGGTCAAACTCACGCGGGAAAAGATCGAGGTTCGCCACAAGGCCATCACCGAAGGGTTGCCCAGTGCCTGGCACGGCGCATCGCCAGAGTTTCGCAAGGCGGGCACCGGCAAGGGCAGCAAGGCGCAGGCTGACCGCTGGGCGCGCACACTGCGGGCCGTGTGGCGCTTTGCCCGTGATCACTATCGGGATGCTAATGATCGGGTCATGCTGCCCGAGCCACCGACCGAAGTCCTGAGCAGCAAGCGGCTTTGGCACAACACCCCCAGACGCAACGACCGGATCCGCACCCATGAACTCAGGCGCTGGCTGGATGCTGTGGAGCAGGTCAGGCAGCACGCCATCGACTGGCGGGACGATACGACCGCCACCGTCTGCGATGCCATAGACATGGCGCTGTTTACGGGGTTACGCCGCGCTGAAGTATTCCAGCTCACCTGGGATCGGGTCAGCATTAGCGGCGGCTACTTCTGGATTGACCAGACCAAGAATGGTGATCCGCTGGAGCTGCCGATCACCGATACCCTGCTCACCATTTTCCGCCGCCGTTGGCACTGGAACCTGAAACAGAGCCGGTTTGTATTCCCTGGTCGCAATCCGGATCGCCCTATCCATGAGCCGCGCCGTGTCATAGCCAAGATCTGCGCGGCCACTGTACCGAACCCCAACCCTGACGGCCTGCCGCCGCTCGAGTTCAAATGCCACGATGCCCGCCGAACCTTCGGCACTGTGGCCGAACTGGCCGAGGTCGGTCAGTACACCATCAAGCGCCTGATGAATCACCGCACCCTGCGCAGTGCAGATGTCACCCAGGGTTACATCCACTTCACCGCAGACGAGCTGCGCAAACCGGCAACCAGGATTGAACGGGATATTTTGGAATACGCAGGCCGCTTGGACAGTAAAAATAATGCCAATAGTAATTTATTAACCATTTTCGCCACACTGCCAGAAACAGAGCAACGCCGGTTATTACTAAGTCTGCATGGCGTGGCCGACAACGAGAGAGGAAAAGACCTTGTTTAAAGCTAGCTATATGGAGAGTGAAGAGTTTAAGCATTCCATAAAAAATGGAGATATGCAGGTTAAACTATTTTCTTTTTTCAAGAGTGATAAATTTAAAAACGTAGTAAAGTTGACCTCAAAAGAATTGATTGAGCAATTACATTTGAGAGCGAATATTTATGACCTTCTAATAAAAAATGATCCCGCAGCAGGATATTATATAGAGCCTTGGGTGAGGATGTGCAAATCTGACTCTCTGATGATTATCAGACCAGACGATATCGAAATTGATGTGTATGAGTTTATGAAGGGGAAAATGGAGCCTCACGAGGTTTCAGAGTTAATAAAGCATACTGGCATATCAGAGTTCACCACATTACGGGAACTCCGTACCAAAACAAAGCAGTTCCAGGCATTTATTAATGATATTGTCTTGGATGAGCCTAGGGTGCTGTCACATCTGAATAGCGTGACCCCTCTTTCAGTTGGCAAGGTCTACGAGATGGCCAGCATAGCTAAGGAGCTGGAGTTAAGCCCTGTCGATTCATTCAGCGCACATTATAAAACCAAGGCATGCGTGGACGCTTTTGCATCTGAACCTAATTATTCTCCTGGTGATAATATTGTTGTGTCGCTCAACTTGAGTCACTACACGAACAGGGAGATCCTGGAGGATATGGGCAGATTGCTTGATAAGTGGCGCCAGGAAAGTTCTATTGATTATTGCCAAGATGGAGTCAAGGCTAGCAATAATGCGTTGCGGAAGGCTCTAACCAATAAGTACCTCATGTTATTGGATACCATGATTGCTAATCAGCTCTATCCTGGTCTCATTAATGATGAAGTAACGTTGGATTTAGTATATCCGAATTTGAATATTGAGCCTGAATCGCTAAGAAAAACACATAGGAAAAACGCCCTGGCATTTGCTGATTACCAGTGTCTCAAAACGTGGGAAAGAACGCTTACTCATGCAGGTGTATGGAATATGCCGGTAGAGCAGGCAATAACAGAACCGTTCTAAATTCTCAAGTAAAAAAAGCAGAGCTTCGTTTCTCCCTACTAATATCATGGCCCCCCAGAGAAAATTAGCACCATCAAAGCAATACTGGGGGTGCCAAGATGAAATCAGTAATAAACCAGAACACTCCGCAACGCCTTACTCGCCGTGAGGCTGCCGCCTACCTTGGGTTGTCCGAGAAGACCCTTGGGGTCTGGGCCAGTAATGGCCGGTATGAGATCCCTTACTACAAGCTCGGCAACCGTACCCTCTACGAACGCGCCGATCTCGATGCGTTCCTCGCCTCCCGCAAGATGCTGCATTCCAGCAAACCCGCGAACTCCGTCCAATAACCAGGAGGTATGCACTATGCGCGTAATGTGCACCGAGTGCGGCCAATTAGGCCGGATCACCAAAACCAATCGCATGACGGTAGGGATCGCCAATCTCTATTGCCAATGCACTGATGCCAGTTGCGGTCACTCTTGGGTGTCCACACTGGCCTATAGCCACACCCTGAGCCCTTCAGCCAAGCGAGCCAGCGCCATGGCCATCGCACTGGCGCGAGGGCTGTCGCCGGAGGCGCACGCCCCGCTGTGTCAAAGCATGAACGAACGCCAAAAACAGCTGGATGAGCAGGCCGCTAAAGAGCAAAAAAAGCCCGTTTCAAATGATCGGTGGGTGCTATGAGTAGTCAAGTCAAAACCGGCTGGGTGTGCATCGCCACGGCGGGGCCAACACTGGATGGCCGCACTATTACCTCCGAGTGCCTGCGCGAGCTGGCCCAGACCTACAACCCGAGTTTCTATGTGGCCAACCTCTGGCCAGAGGGGGCACGCATTCGCCCACTTGGCTATGTGGATGCGGTGAAGGTGCAAGAGGAAGACGGCCAGCTCAAGCTGATGGCGGTACTTTGTCCGACCCTTGAGCTGATTGACCTCAACGCCAACGGCAGCCACGGCTTTTGCACCATTGAGGCGGCTGAAAACTTTGCAGGAACTGGCCAGTGGTATCTGGCGGGGGTCTCTGTCACCGACCAGCCGACCATCACGGGGCTGACCCAACTGCAATTCAGTGCCAAGCGGCCCGAGGCGCGCCCGCTCTTGGTGCCAGCCTCTTTGCCTGTGCCAGTCCCCACCAAACCGGTGAACCGAACACCAGACCCTGATCGCATGTTTAAGCAGCTGGAAACCTTGGTGTCGGATATCGACAGCATCAACAAAAAGCTCGCCAGCATGATGCCCTGCCCACCAGACCCGCCCACTGCTGGCCGCCGTGATAACCCCGACTCTGACAACACCTACCCCCTCTACTAAGGAGCCTTTCTGATGACCTTATCTGACCTGCTGCGCGATGTGCGCATGAGCTTTGCCCCCGCGCCGCAACCCAGTTTCGGCAACCTCGACAATGCCACCAGTTTGGCTCTGACGGCGGCCATTTTGCAGGCCGTCCCGTTCCTGTGGATGGTCTCTATCTTGGGGGTGGATGACCCGCACGCCCCGCGCTTTGACCCGCTCAAGCCAACCCTGCGCAGTGGCCGCAAGGCGCAAGCGCGTTTCATGGTTCCGGCCAAGCCGAGCAAGCGCGCCCACCAATACGAAGAGATGGACAGCAGCGTTATCTGGACATGGCAGCAGCTGGCCCAAATGCTGGAAGGGCTCGACCAAGCCCAGGTTAACGCCCTGCTCGAAGAGCTGGCCTTGGCCGCCTTTGGTGATGACTTGATACGGGTCGGCTTCCATGGCCAATCTGCTGCCGTCAATACCGACCCCGTTGCCAACCCCAACGGGGAGGATGTGATGGTGGGCTGGCCCGCCTTGGCCAAGGCAGCTGACCCCGAGGGGCTGCGGGTGCTGCGCGATGCGGTCACCTTCTCCACAAGCGGCAAGGGCGATTTCGCCGACCTCGACAGCATGGTCTATGCCCTGATTGAGAAGCTGCCCGAGGCGTACCGCCAAGACCCGCGTCTGGTGGTAATGGTCGGCGGCGAACTGCTGCGCGCCCACCAGAAAGCCCACCTCAAGGCCGGACAGGTACGAGATAAAACCCAGCGCATGAAGATTGCGGACTTGGGCTTTGTCTCGCACCAGCATATGCCAGGTACCTATCTGGCCATCACGCTGGCCGAGAACCTGCAGGTGCTCACCGTCAACCACACCCACCGCCTCACGGCGGGCGACATTGACGACTTGGCCAGCTGGGGCATTCGCTACAACCGCGCCCAGACCTACGCCTTGGGCGAGCCAACCGCCTACGCCGCTTTTGATGCCATCACCCTTGTCACTGAGGAGTAACACGATGCAAGAGAATCCTTCTGTGCAGGCCGTGCCGACTGCCCCCGCAGCCACCCGAGCCAACCGACTGGATGAACACGTGACCCTGTTTCAAAGCGAACACAGCAAGCTGATGGAACTCGACCAAGAGATATTGACCTTGCGCGAGCAGCGCAAAAACCTGATGGCGCAAATCCCGTCTGCCCAGGCGCGCCGTGAGGAGCTGCGTCAAGGGCGGATAAGCCAGATGATGGGGGGAGAGGTCTCGCTGGAGGAGGCGCGGGAATACCGCGAATTGGCCGAGTTGATAGAGGATGCCCAAGCGGCGGCCAGCATGTCGGAGCGCCAAGAGAAACGCTTGGCATTGCCGCTCTATGATGCCCAGCGTGAAACCGACCTCGCCAAGCGGAGGGTCGCCGGATGGTATGACAACCACCTCGAAAACAAGTTGGTGCCCGCCATCTTGAAACCGCTCAAACAACAGTTGGCAGAGCTGGCTGCGTTGACCCGAGCCAAAGGGTGCATCATGGGGCTCGAGGAGGCCCGCCGCTGGGCATTTGCCGAGTTGGGGAGTGCTCTCAATGAGGCATTGAACGGCGAGCCGGTGGCGCTGGAGGGGGATAACCCCGCAGCACGCAAGGCGCTCATTACCTCAACCCGTCCGGAGTGCGCTGATCTGCTGGCGTTGTGTGACAGTCCAGGCAAACGGCAGCAGCTGAAAAGGGAGTTGGGGAAGTAACCGCCCAGAAAAACAAAAGGGAGCCTGCCAGGGCTCCCTATTTGCTTACCCCACCCCCAAATCCAGAGGAGCAAGCCCATGCACCATAGCAAAGCCCCTGATCCCCAGCAAGAGTTGCATCCATGGATCAATTCGGATAGCCTTCCCTGTGTCGCCTTAAGCAAGCGACAAGGCAGGCGGATTAAGCACCCGCAGGCAATGACTAAACCAAGGACAATTTGCACCATTTCCCCCATCTTCGGCCTCATGCCGGAGATCTATCCTTTTTTGGGGGCATGGGTCGGGAGCCAAAGAAAACGCCCCCACTGTGCCTTCCTTGGTTTGGCACTGCTTTGCGGCTACCCGATCCGCCTTGGTCTACCAAAACCAAGGATAGTAATCATGATCTTCACCTTCCTGATCGCCACCCATGGCAGGGTCTCTGACCTTCACCGTATACGCACCATTTCTGCCGTCGCTGATACCGAAGCCCAAGCGCGCGCCAATCTACCTGGCTTGCCGCTCGTGTTTGTTGCCCGTATTCCCTGTGCGAAAAGGGGGCAAGCATGAACATCCATCAGAACCCCTCAAAAGAGCTTACCCGCGTCACTGCTGAACTGGATACGTCAGTGTGTGCCCTTCATACCCTTTCCCGTTTGTTGTCCGCCAGCGTGGATTGGGAGCGTAAGAACCGCATAGACCATGAAGAGTTTACCTATGGCATTTCCGGCCTGCTCAAGGCACTGGCGAAAGACATAGACACCAACTCTTGCCGGATCAGTGAGCTGAATGATCGGCTGCCTGGAGGTGAGTCATGACCTCTATTCGGATTGTCTCTGATGTCTCCCTGGCAGCCCGTGGCCAATGGCCCTTTATCCTGGCTGAACTTGGCCTATCAGTTCCCAAGCGTGGCCAGCATGGCCCATGCCCTGCCTGCGGTGGCAAAGACCGGTTTCGCCTGGACGATAAGGAGGGGCGGGGCACCTGGATTTGTTCCCAGTGCGGTGCCGGTGATGGCTTAACCCTGCTGGCCAAGGCCACCCACAAGAGCACCAAGGAGGCCGCCCAAGAGGTGGCCACCTTGCTCGGGTTATCCCCAGACGGTCTCGATGCAAACGAGGTAGCCGCCCGCCGTCAGAACGCCGAGCAGGTAGCAGCGAAAGCCAGACAGGATGAAGAGAAAGCCAAGCGCAAAGCCTGCACCAGGGCCGCCTCAATCATGGGGGATTGCATTAAGGGCCGTAGCCCCTATCTCTCCCTCAAGCACCTGCCCGACTGGCTGGCAGATACCAATCAGACCCTGATCCGAGAAGCACGGCACAACTTCCCCCATGGCTCCCTGGTTATCCCGCTCACTGATGAACATGATCAGCTGGTCAACGTCCAGCTCATCGACCCCCAGGGCGAAAAGCGCTATTTGGCCGGCGGCCAGAAAGCAGGGGCATTTCACCGGTTAACCGGCGGGTTAAGGGTGGCAATCTGTGAAGGTTACGCAACAGGGGTCTCTGTCCATTTGGCGACAGGGGCAACCGTCTATTGCGCCATGGATGCAAGCAATTTGCTGGCCGTGGCGGAGATAGCCAAGCGCCGAGAAGGTGCAGAGCCGATCCTCGTTGCCGGTGACAACGACGCCCATATTGATGGCAACCCTGGCCAAGCCAAAGCCCAAGAAGCAGCAACAGCGATAGGGGGGCTGATCTGCCTTCCTGGTGAAGCTGGTGACTGGAACGATTACCACCAGGCCCATGGGCTGCTCGATACCAAGAAGGCGATCATGCCCTCTTTCGCAGATACCAAGACCCCAGCAGAACAAACACCAGAACTCCCCGACAACTTCAGCATGGGGAAAGATCGCCTCTTTGCCATGGAGTGGCGCGGCAAGGGGGAGGAGGCCGAACGAGTGCCGGTGCCTATCAGTTCCCCGCTACATGTCAGGGCGATCACCCACACCGAGCAGGGCCAAGGCTTTGGCCGGTTGCTGGAGTGGCGAGATACCAACGGCAAAACACGCCGATGGGCGATGCCTATGCGCATGCTGGTTCACAAAGGCGGAGAGGAGGTATTCGGCCAGCTGGCAGAAAGCGGGCTCAGTTACATCAACATGAGCAAAAAGAACCTGCTGCGCGATTACCTGATGAGCTGCCAGCCACAAGCCAGGATCACCTGTGTCGAGCGCACTGGATGGCACAAGCGGGCCTATGTGCTGCCAAATGGCAACTTGGGGCCGGATGCCAACGAGGTGATCCTGCAAACCACCGGTTATGTGAATAACGACTTCATCACGTCCGGCACCTTGGCCGAGTGGCAAGCCCAGGTTGCCGCCCTGGCGGTCGGCAATAGTCGGTTAGCCTTTGCCATGTCGTGTGCCTTTGCTGCGCCCCTGTTATCGCTGATTGGAGTAGAGGGGGGCGGGTTCCACCTGAAAGGCGAGAGTACCGATGGCAAGACCACCGTCATGATGGCTGCCGCCAGCGTGTACGGCCCCGAGGCGTTCGCCCATACCTGGCGAGCAACCGGTAACGCGATAGAAGGGATCGCCAGTCGCCGCAATGATGCCTTGCTGTGCCTGGATGAAATCAAGGAAGTGGATGGACGGGAGGCCGGTCTGGTCGCCTATATGCTGGCGAATGGACAGGGCAAGGGCCGAAGCCGCCAGGATGGGGAACTGCGTGAGCGTAAGCAGTGGCGTCTGCTGTTCCTCTCAACCGGTGAGCTTTCCCTGGAAGACCACGCCGAGCAAGCAGGCCAGCGTACCTTTGCCGGTATGGAGATCCGCACTATCCAGATCCCGAGTGATACCGGCAAGCACGGTGCGTTTGAGGAGCTGCACGGCATGGCCGATGGCCGCCAGTTCGCTGATACTCTTCGTGAGCGCCTGCAAAGCCAATACGGCACAGCTTTTCGTGCCTATGTCGAGGCATTGGCCAATGACCTGAACGGGCATAGCGCATGGATGAAGGGGGAGATCCGCCGATTGGCCACGGCCATGACCCCAGAGGGTGCCGGTAATCAGGTCGGGCGAGCTATTAACCGTTTTGCCCTGGTAGCGGCAGCTGGTGAGCTGGCCACCCGCTTGGGTATCACTGGATGGCAAGCAGGAGAGGCGACCAAAGCCGCGCAGTTGTGCCTTGAGGCATGGTTGACCGATCGTGGCCATCTGGGCAACCAGGAAGACGCGGCAACCCTGCGCCAGATCCGCCAGTTCTTCACCGCTTACCAGTACAGCCGGTTTGCAGACTGGGATGATCCAAACCATAGGCCTGCGCAGATGGTGGGATACCGGAAGAACCCAAAGATGGGAAGTGATGAAAGTGTTTTATTCTTTGTTTTGCCAGAAGGATGGCGTGACATAAATAAAGGGAGGGATTATAAGAAAGCAGCGAAATTATCCAAAGATGCAGGGTGGTTAAATCAAACGCAGGAAAACAAAAACCAGGTTCTTGTTAGATTGCCAGCAATGAATAACAAGCCTATGAGAGTATATGTTATAAACTCTCTGGTTTTATCATAATCTTAAGTCCACAGATGCCTCCTCTTTAAGAGAAAGAGGAGGCATAATGTTTTTCTTATAAAAAATAGGTTTAGAAATCAAGACCGTTAATGGGCTCAAATACCATGCGGAGGAGAATAGCGTCGCTTTCACGCTCTGCTGCTGTGACCACTTGCTCTGGAATAAAATTAACACCCCTATCACGTAAAATTTCAAATGCATCCATGTTATCATTTACATCAGTAATTTTACCTTCTCTAAAGAGTTGGTAGAGCAGAAGCCAATAATTATCTATGTAATATTGTTCACCTGTTGCAACTACATTATTTGCAAAGTTCACAATATCGTCATTGTGCAACATTGAGTTAAGTATGGTTAGAGCAACACAGTCCTTACTATTTAGCACTGATGATATAACATCTTCAGATGGAGTTATATTATTCTTCTTCATGATGTAAAGTGGCCAACAGATGCCATCTGAACGCATTAAAATGCAATTGTCTTTAATGAGTTTTGTTAGATGTGGCTCAATATCATCATTACTCAGCTCTGAGTTGTCTATCAAAAAGTCAAGGTAAGGTATCAGAATTGGATAATGCCAAGACAAGTTTAATACTGAACGATATACAGATAAGGGGGCACTTTCATTTAAGTGTTCTATAATCAATTGAACCGCATATTTCAAAACACTACCATCAGGAGTGTTTTTATTAATTAAAATTGCACTGTTTATGAATGTAATTGCCTCCGATGCTGTTATTTTCGGTTCTTCTTCATGAGTGTGAGAAAGACGACTTGGCAAGCATGATAATATATCCATTACCCATGAGTCTTGTGCTGGTGCAGGAAGCTCCGTAATTACAGTTTTGTGTACATTTAATGTAAGCTTATATTTTTTTAATTCCGTCCCTAGAGTTAATATGAATCTATGTGCATCCTCGCTTGTTTCACAATAACAAGTATAATCATCCACATATCTAGAAAATACAAAGTTTGCGATTCTTAATTGCTCGTCGACTCTATTAAGGATTATTTCAAGTGCAATGTTGGAAGTGGCCGGGCCAATAGGCACCCCTTGAGTTTCATTCCTTTTGCAATGCCGTTGATACTTGTCAAGTTGATTAAACCAAAGATTGCCATTCTGTTCACGCTTGGCAACTTCAAAGCCAACAAGACCCCATGGAATGGCGTGAGTATAAATACTATTAAAGCAGTTTGAAATATCTGAGCTTACAACAAAACGCTTGCCAAAACTATTATCCAATATCCTGTTGCTCTTTTCGGTCGGATCTTCATAGTTCATAACAAGAATTCGACCATCTTGATGCACTTCTGGCTTAATAAAACTATTCTCATTGATTTTAACGTAGCTTATGTTATCCCAGTGTTCCACTATATGTTTAGCCAATCGACAGTATGCCCGAGGGTGTATTAATGATAATTCTCGAGGTGCATTATTATATCGGGTGGCAAAATAAGAAACGCTATCATACCCTCCACGACGAGGGTCAGGAACTGCACACAACTCTTCTGATATTTCTGGTGTGAACTGGCGAGTGCTAATGCACGGTGGTAGTTCACCAATGGAAGATTTCTGATTAGGAAAGTAATTGTGCCTTGTTAGTGCCACATAAAGCTGGCGCTCTTCATATGTCATATCAATGAGACCCTTTTGAGTAAAAACATATGATATCAGCCTTCGTGAGAAGAGAAATACATCCAGCTCACAGTTACTTATGACGCCTATGCATCATGCGCTATCTGATAACCGAATAAATCAAGCTAAAGTAGACTGCCACGCAAACATCACGAAATCCGCGCTCATCCGCTCCCGCCTGCGGGCTGCGTTAAGAAAATTTTTTGCAACAATGGATTACCGCAGTTTCCTAGCTATAGGCCGCACCGTTCTTGGGGTTTGGGGGCGTGAGAGGAATTGCACGAAGTGAAAGGAATTTCAGCTTTTTGCAAAAACATGCTCCATTCGCGGGCTAGACGTAAAACGTAACCATCTGATTTATAGATGGAAATCGTACTTTTCGTGGCCATTTCACTATCGTCCTAGTTTTTCAGTTTGCCGACTGAAATCACCTCTTCTCATTTAAAAACAATGACCTATGAGTATTTTCCAGATTTATAGGATCTGAAAAATTTCAGTTTTCCACCCGTGCTAGTGAACATACCCATCAGAGGGCCGCATATGGCCGCTAAACGCGCCCGGGCCTTCACTGAGGGTCAATGCACACCTTCATTACGAATGGCCACACCATTGAGTTGTTATTTCTCATTGTGCTCCCCGTCTAGTAATACGGGGGAATTCCCAGACAACCACAACCATGCTCACGCCATCCACAGGGGAGGGGGGTTATCTCTTTTGATAAATCAATGATTAAGGCCAGGTTAAGGTTCAAATGGCAATATAGCCCGTTGTGGGAAAATGGTTTTCTGCAATAAAAACAAGGAATTGAAAATGAAAGTAGGTGATTTTGTTATGCTGGCGGTTGAGCGTATGACCCGTATGCAAATTGTTGCTCTCGACGGTGAAGGGAATGCAACATGTGTTTGGCATGACGAGACCCAGGCTAACAAGATTAGTCGTGCCGATTACGCCTTGATTATGTTGGCTCCATGGCCTGCTGAAGCGGATCAAAATCAGAATATTTGGCGCTAGTTTTAATGCCGATAAAGCTAGTTATCAGCATTATAAATCAGGCTCTTGGACTCGTTTACCCTTGTATGAAGGACTTGCGAAATGGCAATAACACTATCTAATGACTGTATGACCGCATTGAAGCAATGGCTTGATCGTGACACTTGGCATACCTCTCATCCTATCGACGAAAACCTCTTCTTCCAGTTCGTGGGGCGCTATGTCTCTGACCATGGTTACAGCCTCAATGATGAAGGGCTTAGGGAGACTATTTCGGATATTGCGGGTATTGGTGATCGTCAGGCTTTGAGCGAGATCGTCTATGAACGTGTCCTGCTCATGCGAAACATTCTCGATTTTATGAAGGCTACAGGCCGCAGATAATCAGGAACGTGATACTTAGGGGCCTCTGGCCCCTTTGTTCTATCTACAGGTTTGACTGCGCATTCTGTTAAATGAGCAGATGGGGCGATAGAAGCGCTGGCAGCAGCCCTATTCGATTGGGAAGGCACGGCGAGTTACTCCCAGGGATTACATGGCAAGTTGGAGGGGCTCAGAAATCTGTAACCTCTCGGGGTTACAGGTTACAGCGTCAAGAAAAATGGCTACAGCCCGCACCAGACAAGGGCTACAGGCTTGTAACCTCATGCCTCTTTCGGAGCGTGTAACCTCTATTCGCTTTCCGTGCTCTGAGTGGGGTTACAGCGCAAAGCCGCGCCAGTACTGGGCTAGAGCCGAGTTGTAACCTCGTAACCCGTGTAACCCCGTTTTTTTCAACATATAGAGATAGAAAAGGGAAATCTGAGGAGGAGAAAAAATTTTAGCGATGATTCTCAAAGGAGAACATTTCGAAGAGGCTGGTAATTTTTCTTCCTGGTGGAGAAAAAATTTTTTGAGGGGCTGGGGAGTGGTTTTAGAGTGGTTACTCTACAGGCTGAGATATCCTATAGGTATCCTATTGAAAAGAGGGTTAGCGAGTACTATCTCGCTAACCCTCTGGAATTGGTGGCCCCTGGGGGACTTGAACCCACGACCAATCGATTATGAGTCGACTGCTCTGACCAACTGAGCTAAGGGGCCAAATTGTGCGTTTAGCGGCGTGGATTATAGGGGAAGAGGAAAGGGCAGTCTATAGGCATATCAACCACTTGGCGACTAATTGTCCAGCTTGATTGAGGGCGCAAAGAGGGTCGCAAGGGTAAATGCCAGACAAAACAAAGCCCCGCATGGCGGGGCTTTGGCAGAGCAGTTTGACACAGGGTCAGGACTATTCGTCCAGGAAGCTGCG
>SXGR01140198.1_pt1 | contig 15034 bp, 8 predicted proteins | sample 3174711 | NCBI WGS metagenome assembly SXGR01 (sample SAMN11356860, study PRJNA531348) | freshwater metagenome | isolation source: freshwater sample F1-60 | place: China: Fuxian Lake, Yuxi | collected 2017-12-25
CGGCTGCGACAAGAACATGCCGGCCTGCGTGATGGCGATGGCCCGGCTGAACCGGCCGTCGGTCTTCGTCTTCGGCGGCACGATCATGCCGGGCATCTTCCAGTACCAACCGGTCGACATCGTCTCGGTCTTTGAAGCGGTGGGGCAACACGCGGCGGGTAAGTTGTCGGCTGTCGCGCTGGCCGACCTCGAACAGCACGCGTGCCCCGGCGCGGGCTCGTGCGGCGGGATGTACACCGCGAACACGATGGCGTCGGCGATCGAGGCGCTCGGTCTCAGCCTGCCCAATAGTTCCGCGCAGGCGGCGATCTCCGATGATAAGAAGCGCGACTGCGCCAACGCCGGCGCCGCCGTGGTGAGGCTGGTTCAGGACAACCTGCGGCCGCGCGACATCCTGACCCGCAAAGCGTTCGAGAACGCCATCACCACGGTGATTGCCTTGGGCGGGTCAACCAACGCGGTGCTGCACCTGCTGGCGATCGCGCATGCGGCAGAGGTCAAGCTGTCGCTCGATGATTTCACGCGCCTCGGCAAGCGCGTGCCGGTGCTCGCGGATCTCAAGCCTAGTGGCAAGTTCATGATGGCGGAGCTGATCAAGATTGGTGGCCTGTCGCCGCTCTTGAAGCGGCTGCTCGATGCGGGCTTGTTGCATGGCGACGCCATGACGGTGACCGGCCGCACACTGGCCGAGAACCTGCGAGTCACTAGGGACTATCCGGCCGGGCAGGAGGTGGTGCGCGCGGTGGCGGACCCGATCAAGAAGAACAGCCACCTGGTCGTGCTGCGCGGCACCCTGGCGCCCGACGGTGCCATCGCCAAGATCAGCGGCAAGGAAGGCGAGCGATTCAGCGGCCGCGCGCGGGTTTACGATCGGGAAGAGGCGGCACTGGCCGCGATTCTCGCCGGCACAATCAAGAAGGGCGACGTCGTCGTGATTCGCTATGAAGGTCCGCAGGGCGGTCCCGGCATGCGCGAGATGTTGTCGCCAACGAGCGCCATCATGGGCCGCGGCCTGGGGGCCGAGGTGGCGCTCATTACCGACGGCCGGTTCAGCGGCGGGACTCACGGCTTTGTCGTCGGCCACATCACGCCCGAGGCGTTTGTCGGCGGTCCGCTGGCTCTGGTCAAGAACGGCGACACCATCACGATTGACGCCCGGACGCGCCAATTGAGCATCGACATCACCGAAAAGGAGTGGCGCGCCCGCCGGAAGGCGTGGAAGCCCCGCAAACCCCGATACATTCGCGGCGTGTTGGCCAAGTATGCGAGGCAGGTGTCGACGGCGAGCACTGGCGCCGTGACGGACATCGACTGATCCAAAATTTTGTAGTGAATGGTGCGTCTTCCATGCGTACGGCGCTTGCAAAGGCCAAGCTGGGCGGCCTACACTTCATTCTTGTCACACGGTGTCACTGGTCCGGTTGCCGGGCCAGGGACTTGAATCTTTAGGGGCAGCGTTTCGGTCTCGATTTTGGAGGAAAAGCGTTTATGAGGAAATCCTTGTTGCGGTGGTGCTTTCTGGCACTGCTGATTATTCCAGTGGTCGCCGGCTCTGCGTTCGCCCAGTCGTTCACGGGCGGCCTACGCGGCTCAGTGAAAGATTCCGGTGGTGTGGTCCCCGGGGTCACGGTGAATCTCGTCAACGAGGGATCGGGCGCGTCCCGTGAAGCCGTGTCGAACGAGCAGGGGCAGTACAACTTCGCCGCCGTGCCGCCTGGCACCTACACGGTGAAGGCCGCCCTCACCGGGTTCAAGACCTACGAGAACAAGGCTGTTCGCATTGCGACCCAGCAGTTCGTGACGCTCGACATCACGCTCGACGTCGGCCAGCTGCAGGAGACCATCACCGTCACTGGTGAGGCGCCGCTGATCGACACCTCGAATGCGTCGACCGGCAGCGTCATCGATTCGCGTCAGCTCGAAGCGCTGCCAAGCGGCGGCCGTTCGGCGTTCCTCTTCGCCGTCACCGTGCCCACCGTGGTGGCCTCGGGCGACGCGCAGTTCAACCGCCAGCAGGACCAGACCAACGCCTCGCTGCTGTCACTCGGCGGCGGTGCGCGCCGCGCCAACAACTACCTCGTCGACGGCGTGCCGGTCACCGACCTGCGCAACCGCGCCTCGGCCAACCCGTCGATCGAATCACTTGAGGGCGTCAACGTCCAGGTGCACCAGTACGACGCCGAGACCGGCCGCACCGGTGGCGGCACGTTCAACGTCGCGACCAAGTCGGGCGGCAACGACTGGCACGGCAGCGGCTTCTACCAGACGCGCCCGAAGTGGGGCTCGGCCAACGGCTTCTTCTCGGTTCTGAACGGCACGCCTCTGCCGGATGTGAACTTCATGCTGGGCGGCGGTGGCTTCGGCGGCCCGATCGTCAAGAACCGCACGTTCTTCTGGTACGGGCAAGAGGGCTATGCCTCCAACACCACCCGTAACGGTTCGCTGCGTTTCCCGACCAGCCGCGAACGTAAAGGCGACTTCTCGCAGTCGTTCGACGCCGCGGGCAACTTGGTGGTGATTTACGACCCGCTGACGGGCAACGCCGACGGCACGGGCCGCACGGCATTCCCGGGAAACGTCATCCCGGCCGCCCGCATCAACGCCGTCGGCCAGAACTTGGTCAACACCTACCCCGCGCCTCAGCGGGACGTCAGCAACGGCAGCGCGAACTACGGCACCGATGCCCAAGTGAAGGACTTCGCGATGATGTATACCGCGAAGGTTGACCATCGCTTCAGTGACAGGGTCTCGCTGTCCGGTTTCTATCTCTACAATAAGACCGATGAGCCGTGCTCCAACTACTGGAATCCCGGCGAACATGGCCCGGCCGACCCGAATGACTACCTGCTGGCGCGCCGCGTGCAGTTGGTGGCCTTGAACAACACCTGGCTGCCGAGCAACAACACGGTCATCACCCTGCGCTACGGTATGACTAAGTTCGTGGACGACGACACGCTGGCGGTTGACTTCGACCCGGCCTCGCTTGGATTCAGCTCGACCTTTCTGAGCAACACGCAGGTCAAGAAGTACCCCATAATCGCCGCTACCGACTACGACAGCCAGGGCGCCATCGACCCGACACCGCGTAACTGGTACTCGTGGAGCGCCAACGGCACCATGTCGAAGTTGTACGGCAATCACACCCTGAAGGTCGGCATGGACTACCGGACCATCGGCGTGAAGACCCAGTCGTTTGCGGGCGGCGCTGGCGACTTCCGGTTCGACCGTTACTACACCTCGTCGAACCCCCTGGCCAACGGCACGGGTGGCTCAGCGCCGTCGGGGAACGCCGTGGCCTCGATGCTGCTCGGCTATCCCTCGGGCGACCCCGGCAACCAGTCGCGCCAGGGCATCTCGACTCCGTTCAATGCCTTTGTTCACTACATCGGCGCCTATGTGCAGGACGACTGGCGCATCGGACCCAAGATGACGCTGAACTACGGCGTGCGTCTCGAGAACGAGTCGGGCCTGATGGAAGAGAACAACGGCTTCACGGTCGCCTTCGATCGCACCCTGAACCCTGGCGGTGCATTGGGTGCCGTCACGGTGAACGGCCAGCCGACGCGTGGCGGCCTGGTGTATGCCGGTCAGAACGGCGCCAACGAGTATCAGGGCAACCCCGTGGCGCTCAAGTTCTCGCCGCGTGTTGGCGTGGTCTATTCGTTCAACCCGAAGACGGTGGTCCGCGCCGGTTACGGCGTCTACTGGGCACCGTGGAACTACCAGGGCGTCGGCGGGGCCAACTACGGTCAGATTGGCTTCAGCCAGCAGACCTTCATCAGCCAGGGCCAGTTCCGGCCGACGGTGTCGATCACCAACCCGTTCCCGACTGGCGTGATTCAGCCGGTTGGTAACAGCCGCGGCGCGCTGACCGGTGTCGGTGGGCAGATCGAGTTCATCGACCAGGACAAGAAGTCCCCCTATGTGCAGCAGTACTCGGTGGACCTGTCGCGCGAACTGGCCGGCAATATGGCCGTTGGCTTCGAGTACGTCGGCGCGACCGGCCGTCAACTGGGTCTCGGTGGTTCGAATGACGGCTTCATTAACATCAACCAGGTGCCCAAACAGCATCTGGCACTGGGGAGTGCGTTGCTCGAGGCCGTGCCCAACCCCTTCCAGGGCGTCGCCGGTGTAGCCGGTTCACTCGGGACCAGCGCCACCGTACAGCGTCGTCAGTTGCTGCGTCCGTTCCCGCAGTACAACGACATCATCATGCGCCAGTCGACCTTAGGCATGAGCCAGTACCATGCCGCGGTCTTCAAGTTCGAGAAGCGCATCAGCAATGGCTGGGGTGGCCGCATGAACTACACCTACAGCAACCTCAAGGACAACCAGTTTGCCGAGGGGAACTTCTTCTCGCGCAACTCGGCCGGCGCCCTTGATGCCAACAACCTCGACGCCGAGTACTCCACCGGCCTGCTCGATGTGCCCCACAAGATCACCATTTCGCCGATTATCGAACTGCCGTTCGGTGAGGGCAAGAAGTGGCTGACGAGCGGCATCGGCGCCGCCATTCTCGGCGACTGGACCATTTCGTCGATTGTCTCGATCGAGAGCGGCTTCCCGATCGCGATTGCGTCGAGCACCAACAACACCTTCCTGTTCACGTCGGTGCAGCGCGTCAACCTGACGGGTTCCGAGCAGGCGACGTCGGGTTCGGACTACGAACGCATCGCGCCCCCGCCGGGGTCGTCGTGCATCGCCGGCCAGGAATGCGGAATCGGGCTGTGGCTCAACAGCGCGGCGTATTCCATTCCGGCCGCCTACACGCTCGGCACCTCGCCGCGCACCGACAGCAGCGTGCGGACGCCCGCGCGTAACAACTGGGACTTCGTGGCGACCAAGGCCATTTCCTTCAAGGGCAGCATGCGCGGCGAACTGCGCTTCGAAGTGCTGAACCTCACCAACACGGTCAAGGTGCGCGGTCCCATCCACACGGTGGGTAGCTCGACCTTCGGCCAGATCCGCTCGCAGTCGGGCTTCATGCGCCTGACCCAGCTGATGTTCCGCCTGTCGTTCTAACGAACGGCTTGGGGCTTGAGGTTTGGGGCTTGGGCCGGTTGAATAGACCGGCTTGGGACCTGGGGCTTGGGGCTTGAGGACAGAATCAAGGCCCGGGGTTGGGAGCAGATGCTCCGAACTTCGGGCCTTTCGGTCGTACGGGCCTTGGGACTTGGGGCTTGAAGACGCGGCTTGGGGCTTGAGGCTTGAGCCTGTCGCAGGACTCATGCTTGCCTCCCGGGGGAGTTGCTCTACCTGGTCGACCTGTCCAGCCGTCTCGGCCCGGTCGGAGAATCGGTGCGCCTGGAGATCGTCACTGTTGGCGATCGGGTTGCCGGAAAGTTAGCTGGGCTGCGAAACTGATTGGGCACGTAGTGCCCGAACGGGATACCCGATACCCCTTCCAAGCCCCAAGCCCCAAGCCCGTGTAGTACCCTTTACGCGATGCGTCGCGTTGCGTTTGCTGCGTTTGTGGTGATGGCGGTGGGTATCGTCATCGTGGCCGGGCAGAGCCCAAGCCCCAAGCCCCAGGCCCCAAGCCCCTCGCCCCCAAGCCCCTCGTCCCCAAGCCTTGGCAAGTCGGTGTTCGCCAACTCAGGTTCGCCGTTGGCGCAAGCCGACTTCCTGCGCGGCATCGCGTGGTTGCACAGCTTCGGCTACGAAGACGCGATTGACGCGTTCAGGGTGGCGCAGAAGACCGACCCAGGCTTCGTGATGGCCTACTGGGGCGAGGCCATGAGCTTCAGCCAGCCGCTGTGGTTCTACGAAGAGCTCCCGCCGGGGCGCGCGGCCCTCGCCAAGCTGGGCCCCACACCCGCGGCGCGCATCGCCAAGGCGAAGACGCCACGGGAGCAGGGATTCATGCGCGCCGTGGAGGCGTTGTTCGGGCCTGGTGAGAAGCCCGCGCGTGCTGCGGCTCACGCCCAAGCCATGGCCAAGGTCGCCGCCGAGAATCCGGCGGACGATGAGGCGCAGACGTTCTACGCGCTGGCCTTGCTGGCTACGTTGCCGCGTGGCGATGCGTCATTGCCGCTCCGGCGGCAGGCCGGTGGCATTGCCGAGAAGGTGTTTGCCCGCATCCCAAATCATCCCGGGGCTGCGCACTACATTCTGCATGCCTACGATCATGTGACCCTGGCGGCGAAGGGCCTGCCGGCGGCCCGGGCCTACGCGAAGATCGCCCCGGCCGCGAGTCACGCCCTCCACATGCCCGCGCATTCGTTTCTGCAAGCCGGATTGTGGGACGAAGCGGCCTTGTCCGATGAGGCGTCCTGGAACGCCTCCATCGCCTGGGCCAAACGGCGCGGCCTGCCGGTGTCGAGCCGCGATTTTCACAGCCTGACCTGGTTGCAGTACGAGTGGACGCAGCAGGGCAGGTTCTCAAAGACCAAGGAGGCATTAGCCCTCGTCGATGCGGCAATCAGGACTGCGAACGACAAACCTGAAGGTTGGTCGCCACCGGGTTTGTCCCCGCAGCATGCCGGCGGACACGGCTACGGCGAGAGCGAGATCGGCCGCGGTTCCGGTCCGGCCGCTCTTCGTAATGACCGCGCCTCGATGCGCGCGCGCTACATCATTGATGGCAGTCGCTGGACCGAGATGAAGGGGCAGATTGCCTTCGAGAACGTCGACGAGTTGATGGCACTGGGGCTAAGCGCCGTCAACCTCGGCGATGCCGCCAGGGTCAGCGCCGTCATTGACCAGTTGCGCACCGCCTCGTCGCCGAGCCAGCCACCGGAACTGCGCGAACAGGCCGACGTGATGCTCAGGCAAATGGAGGCCGTCGATCTCTTCGCCCAGGGCCGTCGCCCAGAGGCGTTTGCGAAGATGGATCAGGCGGCAGCGTTGCAGGCTCGCATGCCCAAGCCGATTGGCCGGCCGTTTCCGGTGAAGGACGCCAACGAGCTGTATGGCGAACTCTTGTTGCAGGCGAGCCGCCCCAAAGAGGCGGTGATCTGGTTTGACCGTGCCCTCGCGCGCACGCCGAACCGCAGCAAGGCGGTGCTCGGTCTCGCGCGCGCCTACCGTAATGCCGGCAACGCCGTGGCGGCGAAGGCCACGTACCAGCGCTTTCTGGCGAACTGGAGACTGGCAGACCCCGGCCTGCCAGAGATCACCGAAGCGCGCGCCGCTGTGCGTTAAACCTCTTCGACCTTCACCTGCCGCATGTAGTAGCCCGTCTCGAGCCGCCGCTGTGGCATGGACGGGTCGGCCACCTTCAGCGCGATGTCGTAGGTGCCCGGTGCGGTCGGCTGCCAGCGGTACTCCCATAAGTTCCATGTCGCGTGCGTCTTTGGCGTCGGGCACACCGCGAAGGGCGTGAACTCACCGGTGACTTCGCTGAAGGCTTGGGGCTTGGGGCCTGGGGCTTGAATTCGGATAGCCAGGCGGTCGACGGCCGTGGTGCCGCCCCACACGATACCGACGATGCGGTACTCGATGCCGGCGGCGGTGCGGCGCTTCTCGATCCGCACCGGCGTGGCCGCGGTCTGAATGTCGGCCGGCGTGTAGTCCTTCGCCAGCTTGAACGGCTCGGCCTGGTGCGTGCGATTCGCGAACTCCACCATCTGCGTCGTCGCGGCTTCATCCGGGCCCACCAGGCGAATTTCGTTCACCCACTTGATCCACGTGCAGCCATACCAACCGGGCACGACCAGGCGGACCGGCTTGCCGTGGTCCGCAGGCACCGGTGCATCGTTCATGCGCACAGCGAGGAACGCGCCCAGCTTGTCGAGCGACGCAAGCGGGAAGACCCAGCTGGCGCCGACGATGGAGCGCTGGGAGACCTGGCCGGTGTGATCGAAGCCGCTCACCAGAACGCCCGTGGCGTCCTTGGTGGGCTTCAGGGCTGAGACAATACCCGTCAGCGGGATGCCTTCCCATTCGGCGACGCTCATCAGGCCGAAGTTCGAGGGGTTGGCGTTGCCGGAACACTCGAACAGGTGCGGCCCCATGGCCTTCGACTGCTTGGTGATGGTGTCGAGGTTGAGCGTGCCGTCCTTGGCGAGCAACCCGCTGGTCTCGATGGTCCACGGCCCGGTGTGGGCGGCAGCGGCAGCCGGGATTTCGGTACGGATATAGGCCAAGTCGTTCGGCGTGATTAGCTTGCCCGGTTCGAGCAGCGACAGGTCGGTGACCATTCGGGCGTCGAGGCCGGGTCCCCCGTACTTCACGCCGAAGGCCTGCACCTGCGCGCGGTCGCGGAACAACGGCAGGGTGCCAAGCAGTTCACCGGCAGGAGCCGATGCGGTGCAAGGGACGTCGGCGGCAAGTCGGGCCAATACCTCGCCCGGATCGACCAAGGTCGCGGCGCCGGCGGCGGCCAGGGTGCCAAGAAGCTGGCGGCGTGTCTGTTCCATGGCCGATATTATACAGGTCGGAGATCGGGGATCGGGGACCCTGACATGGCCGTTATACTTGATTGCATGCGATTCCGTCTTGCCGCCTTGGCTGCAGTGGTGAGCGTTTCCGTGGTTGCGGGTCTGGCGCAACAGCCCACGTTCCGCGGCGGCGTCACGCTGGTGAACACCGATGCCATCCCTCGCGACGACAAGGGCCGGTTCGTGTCCGACCTGACACGCGAGAATTTCACCGTGTTCGAGGATGGTGTGCCGCAGGTTGTGACGTCATTCTCGCTGGTCCAGGGGGGCCGGACGTTCAACCTGCTGAGCCCGGGGCCGGCCATCGCCGCGCCAGAAGGCATGGTTTTGCCGGCGGCCCGCCGCCGCCCCGACGATTCCGGCGGTCGCGTCTTGTTGATTTTCATCGACGACCTGCACTTTGATCCCGAGATGACACCGCACGTGCGCAAGCTGGTGCAGACCCTGGGCGACACCTTGATTCACGATGGCGACCTCGTCGCCCTGGTCTCGAGTGGGCCGTCCTACATCAGCATCGGGCCGACGGCCGACAAGAAGATGATGATGGAAGCGGTCGGCAAGATCCGCGGCAGTGGCCTGATTCCCGCCGAGATCTTCAAGATGCTTGAGTCCTCGCAGGGGCCTGCCGACATCCGTTCGCGGGCGCAGATTGCGTTCTACACCGCGTACAGCATCCTGAACGATCTGGAGCAGGTCAATAATCGTCGCAAGGCCGTGATCTACATCAGCAATGGCTACGACTTCGATCCCTTTGCCGAGGGTCGAGCGGGCCGTGACCGGGTGCAGGGCGGCCGCTTCTCGGATCCCTTGCGTGAGATGAATGACGAAGAGAATCCCTATTTCCGCCTGAGCAGTGTCACCGCCGACATCGACCTGCACAAGCTGATGCGCGAGTTGGTGTTGTCTGCCAATCGGGCCAACGCGACCATGTATACGGTGGACCCGCGTGGGCTGGCGGGGGTGGTCGACCTCGCGGCGTTCGCCGACCAGAGTGAATGGCGCACCCACATCCAGAAGACCACCAGTACGCTGCGCTACATGGCCGAAGAAACCGGCGGCTTCGCGGTGGTGAATACCAATGACTACGTCTCGGAGTTCAAGCGCATTGACGCCGAGACCAGCGATTACTACCTGCTCGGATTCTATTCGAGCAATCCGGACACGACGAAGCGCACGCGGGCGTTGGAGGTCAAGGTCGACCGGCCCAACGTCACCGTGGCCTCGCGGCGCGCCTACTCGCTGAAGACCGGCGGTAAGGTCCCGTCGCCGCCGGTGAAGAAGAAATAGTTTATTGTCCCTCGCGACCGAGGGCAGCGAGCCAATCGGCCACGAGGGCGGCGTTGGCCCCACCGGCGGCGATGTACGCCAGAGCCGCGGGCGTGAACCGCGTGCGATCACCACCAGCGCCTCGGACGATGCTGCCGTACAGGGCCTGCAGCAGGAGCCAGCGGGCCTCGCCATCATCCGGCGTCCGCGACAGGTGCGCGTCGAGCACGACGATCGCGTCGCGATCGCGGCCGACCGCCAGGTGTGGGGCCACCTGCGCTCGAAGCCACGGGCCGGCGGTTGGTCGCAGTGTGGACTCGGCCGGCACCAGCGCAGCCGCACGGTCCGCATCGCCGCGACGCAAGTACGCTTCAATCAGTAAGGGCCTCACCACGCCAGGCGCCATGCCGGAAGATGCGGACAGCTCCCAGGCAGCAATGGCATCGGGGTCTCGGTTCTGCGAGGCCCGCACCGCGCCAATCAGGAACTGCACCGCGGCGGGTGGCGCACCAAGGGATAGGGCGCGCTGGAACTGGCTGGCCGCGGAGGCATCGCCAATTGTGTAGAGCGCCAGGCCGGTCAGCGCGAGGCGACTGGCCCGTTCAGTCTCGGGCACCACCTCTTCCAGCAGCAGGTCGACAAACCTCCCGCCGGCCGCTGCCTCAAGCGCGCGGCGCAGGGCCGGTGAGGGCTTCACAGGCGTGAGCGCCAGCACCACGGCTGCCAGCGCCTGAACCTCGATTGCGGCTTCGCGGCGGAAGGGCCGACCGAGCGCCGGGGCCTCGGCGAGCAAGGAGGCTGGCGTGCCGATGACCTTGAATGCCGTGTCGGCCGTCCGCGCCGTGCCGGCCCGGCGGTCAGTGGCAACGATCTTCAGTCGGTAGTCGCCGCGCGGCAGCGTCGCCAGCGGCACACTCATCGCCGCCAGCAGCGGGTGGCCGAGGCGAAGGTCGAAGTCGAGGGGCATCGAGGTGTGGTCGTATGACTGCGGATTCAGCGACGCGAAGGGGAGCTCACGTTCGCCATTGATCCTGATGATCTGAAAAGTAATGCGGAGGTCGGGCTTGCCGCTATCGCTCGGTCTGGCGTTAATCACCTGGAAGGCCACGGCCAGATTGTCATCCCTCGTGAAGATAGCGTCACGGGCCGGGACAATCTCGGTCAGGCCAATTGAGTACGGATGCGAGGCTTGCTCAGCCGCCGTGTACGGGCGTGCTCGAATCGTGATGCGGTCGGCGACGATAATGCTGCTGGTGGCGAGGGCGTCGGTGGTGACGATGGGCAGGGTGACCGCCATTTGGCTGACATGGATCGTGTCGGCCGGTCGGCGGGCGGCCGGATCAGCCCACGCCACGAACAGGTCGTAGTCGCCCGGCCCCGCCGTCAGGGCCCGGCTGACGATGCGACGGCCGTCCGCCGCGAATGAATGGGACCGGACATCGAAATCCTCAAATGGCACGGTGCCGCGAAGCACGGTCTCCTTACCCTCGAGCTCGGCGCGGCGCTGCTTGGCGGCGTCCTCTTTGTCCTGACGCGCTCGCTCGCGCTCGAGTGCCATCAGCTTGAGGTCCATGGAGCCAGTGGACGGCGTCGAACCACGCACGCCGATGGAGCCGGCGCCGAATGCCGGCATCTCGCCGATGGCGATGCCGCGCCCCGGCAGCATTCGCGGGTCGACGCGTTGCCCGGCCAGCCACTCGCTGATTGGCGAGCGTTCAGGAGTCATGGTTGCCCCGTCAGGGGGGCGGGCCGTTGCCAGCCGCACGTAGAGCAGCACGGGTCCCGGCGGCAGCTTCGCGGTGCCGAAGGAATCAATCGAGAACGCCAGGTAGTGAGAACCGTCGGATGCTCGCATCACATGAAGAGGCCACGGAGCGTCAGTCGAACTCGGCTGCGCGGTGGCCGCATCAACCGCGTTCAGGACGGACTGAAGCAGCGTGCGCTGATCTTTTGAGAGCGCCGGTGGTTGGGCCGCGGCGGCCGTCGCGAACGAGAGACAACCGAAGACAACAAGGGCGATTGTCACCAGCCCTGGCTTGGCGTACACTTCAACGGCTTTCGTCATTTCCAGAACCTACCAAAACAGATGTGTAGACTTGATTATCGCTATTCGTGTTGTCTGCGGTTCGTGCTCGTGTGTGCCGCCGTCCTGACCGCTACTCCGCTGGTTGCCCAGCAACCGCCTCCTCCTACCTTCACGGTTGGCAAGCTCGCCGATTCCGCCGAGGCTCCGGTCATCGACGGCAAGGTGAACGAGGCCGTGTGGCAGACCGTACCGCCGTACGCCACTTTTACGCAACAGGACCCCGTCGAAGGGGCTCCGGCCAGCGAGAAGACCGAAGTGCGCGTCCTGGTCGGCAAGGGCACGTTGTATATCAGTGTCATTGCCTTCGACAGCGACCCGTCGAAGATCATCGTATCGCAGGCGCGTCGCGATGGGTCACTCAGCGAGACCGACTCCATTGTGCTGGTGCTCGACACCTTCAACGATAACCAGAACGCGTTTGTGTTTGGCACCAACCCGCTCGGGATCGAATACGACGGCCAGGTCGCTCGCGAAGGGCAGACGAGCGGCGTGTCGCTCGGCGGTGGCGGCGCGGCCGGCATCCAGCGTGGCGGCATCAGCGCGTTCAACCCCAATTGGGACGGCAGCTGGACGGTGAAGAGTCAGGTCACTGACCGTGGCTGGGAGACCGAACTGGCCATTCCACTGAAGACGTTGCGGTACCAGACCGGCACGAACCAGACCTGGGGCTTTAACGTCCTGCGGAACATCCGCCACAAGAATGAGCAGGTCTACCTCGCCACCATCCCGCGTGGGTTCGATATCTATCGGGTCTCGCTGGCCGCCAAGATGTCTGGCCTCGATTTGCCGCCCCGGCGCGACCTCAAGCTGATCCCCTATGCGCTGGGCTCGGTGAACAAGGACTACACCCGTATCGTCGGCGACAAGGTCGACAAGAAAGCGGTCGTCGGGCTGGACTTCAAGTGGGGGATTCGTCCGAACCTGACCTTGGATGCGACGGTCAACACCGACTTCGCGCAGGTCGAGGCCGACGAAGAGCAGGTCAACCTGACCCGCTTCGATTTGTTCTTTCCGGAGAAGCGTCCGTTCTTTCTCGAGAACGCGTCGACCTTCCAGTTTGGCAATCCGCAGCAGATCGACTTGTTCTTCACGCGCCGCATCGGCCTGTCGGCGACCGGCGTGCCGATCGACATCCTTGGGGGCGGCCGTCTGAGCGGCAAGCTCGGAGGGTGGAACGTCGGTGCCCTGAACATCCAGACCGATGAAGCCGAGAACGCCGCTGGTACTCAGGTGGTGGGGCCGGCGAACAACTTCACGACCCTGCGCGTCCAGCGCGAGGTGGGCCGCTCGAGCTACGGCGCCATCTTCGTGAATCGGCAGGGCACCGGCAGTTCCGCGCCCGCCGGCGACTTTAACCGGGCCTACGGCGTCGACGCCAACATCCAGTTGTCGCCCAGCCAGCGGCTGTCCGGGTTCGTTGCGCGCACCGATTCGGGCGGCGCGCGAAAAGCCTTTGGAAGCGACTATGCCGGCCGCGCCTTTTATAACTTCACCAATAGCCTGTGGCAGATTTCCGGCGGCTACTCGCAGGTGGGGGAGGGCTTCAATCCCGAAGTCGGCTTCCTGCCGCGTCGTGGCTATCGCCGCCCGGAGTTTCGCGCTTTTTTCCAGCCGCAGCCCAAGAAGATCGAGTGGATTCGCCGGGTCGCGCCGCACGTGTCGTTCAACTCGTTCTACGACTTCAACGGCAATCTTCAGAGTGAGGCGTGGCACATTCACCCGTTCGAGATTCAGCCCAAGCAGGGTGGCCGCTTCGGTTGGTTTGCCGATTACTCCAAGGACAACCCGACGGCATCCTTTGCGGTCTACAACCGCGACGGCCGGAGGGTGGTGATTCCGGCCGGCGAATATGCCTGGTGGCAGAACGCCTTTGAGTATTTCCATAACCCGAGCGCGCGGGTGACTGGAACGGTCCGCTTCCGGATCGGCGATTATTACGACGGCGACTTCACGTCGGCGGAGTTCACCAGCGAGTACCGCATCACGCCGAAGGCCACCGCCAGCGTCGGCTGGACCCACCAGGACATCAAGTTGCCGTATGGCAATTTCATAAACAACCTGGTGCCGATCAAGGCGAACTACTCGTTCACGACCCTGGCCAACATCTCGGCGCTGCTGCAGTACAACAGCCAGACCGGACAGTTCTCATCGAACGTTCGTCTGGCGATGCTGAACCGCAGCGGTACCGGATTGTTCGTGGTCTTCAACGACCGCCGCGACCTGCTGAGTTCGACCGTGGCCGAGACCTTGGGTCGATCGTTTGTCGTCAAGTATACGCGCCTGATCGACTTCTAAGGGCTGGTAAGGCGGGTGAGGCTGGTAGGGCGAGTCGGGATACTCGCTTGCTCGATCGGTCCCTCGCCTTAACTCCGCCGCCAAGATCTGACCCGCCCTACTGGCCCTTCATGGCCTTCAAATCGGACGCACCGGTCGCCCTCGCTATCTCGGGATTGAAGGGCAGCGTGCTGCCGGCGCTGAAGGCCAGGCCGTCAGGCACCGTGGTCTGGGTGCAGTTACGGGACATGTGGGAAGGGATCGAGGCTGAGATTGGCGAGGTCAGGACGGCCACGCCGACGGTCTGGATGTATCGGGATGTCCAGCTGACCGCGGTGAAGCGGTCAACGGTGTGATGGTGGCCAGGGAGGGAATCGAACCCCCGACACTGCGATTTTCAATCGCATGCTCTACCAACTGAGCTACCTAGCCTTAACAGGAATAGCGAGTATATCGCGGACGCTTTTGGTGACGCAACCTGCGGTCACGCCTTCCAGCCACCGGCAAGGTCGCTGGAAGACGTGAAGAGGACAGACCTGGCGCTACACCCCGACCGTGGCCGGTTCGGGCTCGCGTGACATGCCGAGCGCCTTGCGCACCTTTTCTTCGATGGTGGTGCGCAGCTCGATGTGTTCCTTGAGGTAGGTCTTGACATTCTCGCGACCCTGCCCGAGGCGCTCGCCGCTGTAGGCGAACCAGGCGCCGCTCTTCTCGATGATCTTGTGTTCGACGGCAATGTCGATGAGGTCGCCTTCGCGCGACACGCCATCGCCATACATGATGTCGAACTCGGCTTCGCGGAAGGGCGCCGCCATCTTGTTTTTGACGATCTTTACGCGGGTGCGCCCGCCGACCACCGCTTCGCCATCCTTGATGGCGCCAATGCGGCGGATGTCGATACGGACCGACGAATAGAATGCACGCGAAGCCGTTGATCCAGTTGGATCATTGCAGTGGACGACAACAACAGAATGCACATGGTCAGACATAGACGATTTAGAAGAGTTTTTAGGTATTGTCGGCGCAA
>SXGR01090194.1_pt1 | contig 15032 bp, 12 predicted proteins | sample 3174711 | NCBI WGS metagenome assembly SXGR01 (sample SAMN11356860, study PRJNA531348) | freshwater metagenome | isolation source: freshwater sample F1-60 | place: China: Fuxian Lake, Yuxi | collected 2017-12-25
GAACTTTGGCTCTTGGTATGATCCAGAAATTGGATAAAGCTGTCCAGATGTTCGCTCCTGGACTTTCTTTGGTAAAAATCTATCAAAGTGAATTTGCGGCAAAACCTTATGAACCGACTCCAGAGGAAAAGCAAAACGATTTCACTTACAAAACTGTATGGAATATTAGTACCATAAAATCTTTTCTCGATTCGGAGACAGATTGGGCTCCTGCTAACCTTAGCACTGCAATTACCTGGGCACTTTTTGCTTATATTCAAAATGATCTTCTAAGAACAGGAATTGAAAGCCACAAATTACTTCCCCGACTTGCCGCCCAAATCGATAATCCTGAAGCCCAAATTTCTGCTTTTAGAGCAGTGAAGGAAGTACAAAAAAAATTTCCTTCTTTGCCAGAATCGGCAAAAGTTATTCTCAGTAAAGTTTATTCTTCAGATATCCATAGTTGGTTTGACCTTTTTAAACTTTTTACTTTGTGCAAAACCGGCAATCAGGACAAGGAATTAGGTGAAATAGCAGTGACGAATATCGCGCGCCAAACTCCCAAAAATATCCTTGATCTTCTCTCTCAAGAGTCCATAACTGAATTGCCACTTTTGTATCACGCACTAGCATCGGAAACTCGTGACAGAATTCAAAAATCTCTCACTGTTCAGTATCTCTTTGAAAGACCACCGGCATTAGTTGCTTTAATTTTTAAGGATTTCCCTGAAGCCGCTAAGCGAATATCTGCAGAAGTTGTAAGCGCCAGCTCTTCGCAAAGTCCCGAGGTCCGCACCAGAGTTATAGACCGTCTAAAACATGCACTATCTCTGGCAGGAATGGACGAAGAAATTTTCAATTTCGATCGCGATTTAGCCAAAAGTATTGTGGAGATGGAAGGAATAGTGATTCGCCAAATTTCTGGAGAAATCGATCTTGTGAAATCCAGAATTGCTACTCTTTTGGAAGGAAAAACTGCAGACCAAAAAGTTGCCACAATTTTGAATGAAAAAACTCCATCTTCAAAAGCAGAGTTAGAAGATTACCGTAATCGGCTTAAAACTTTGGAAAAAACTCTTTCTGCGCCTGCGGAAAGACGAAGGCCGGAGTCGGAAAAAGCCGATAAAGAAAAGGAGTCTCCCAAAGAAAAACCAAAACGCCCTGGGGAATTAACTGTTGAGGAATTTACAAAAGCAATCGAAGCCGGTTATCGCAGATTAAATTTACCTCAAGCACTTGCTGTGAATATCGGTGTATCCAAAAGGGGAGATGAGAGAATTATCAGTACGGTACGCAGAGATTTAGAAGACACCGCCGCCGCCGCTCTGGAGCTCATGCCCTGGGCGAACGGTGAAGAGAAAACTGTGAAGGTCGAAGAAAAGTCAGCACTTGCTTATTTTGGAATTGCCGCTGTTCAATTTCGCAAAACGCAAAGTTTCGAAGTCGAATTTCTCTTCCGTGAATCTCAGGAAGAGGGCAAACCAACTGCTTTCTGCCCTGCCGTTCACATGAACGACCACGGTCAGCCGGAAGCCAAAAACTTCCACAACGACCCACTCCTCAGAGCGATTCTCGAAACTGAATCTGTCCGTTACCTCTGCCAGCTTTTAGGAGAAACAGTTCCCGGCGCAACCAATGACGAAATTCTTATTCTCCTTGGCCTTCAGGATATGCCCGCACCTGAACCAAGTCCAGAGCCGCCAAAACCTGCGCCTACAGCTCCTACTTTTGAACCAACTCCGGAACCTGAACCCGTAAGAGAAGCCCGCAATTTTGTCTACGAAAATTGGGAAACTTTTGAAGAATTCATGCAAACCTTAGCTACAAAGGTCAAAATTAAAGAATCTTTTGCCAAACTTGATGCGATTGTTTCTCAGCTTGGGGCAGGCATAGTTGTCGACAAAGCGATCCCTTCACTTGGTGTAACTGTCGAAATGCGTGAAGGCCATGTTCTTTCCAATTTTGTAAATTCAATTGATATCTACGATCCTGCAACCACACGTACAACTTTCAAAAAACTGAACATTGATCCAAAATTTATTCACGTTGATTCACTGGACAAACTCGATGCCTACTTCGTGCGTATCAATGTGAAAATCAATGAAGAAGACGAACAAATCTGTGCTTGTATTATTCCGCCGACAAATCGCGTTTATTACTTTGGTGTTGATCCTCAGGAAATAATTGATGAAGAAAGATCCGAGCCAATGGCTTTAACTCAAATGATCCTCCGCGCCTTCAAGATGGCGGTTATGCGTGAGGATAATCCGGAATTCACTTCAGCAAAAAACAATAAAGGATCTTCCACCAGAAAAGGTGCTGTTTATGTTAATAAGATTATTACGGAAGCTACTCATACCAGCTATCCGCCAATCGTTACATCTTGGAGTCCTTCGGATAACGAGGAATCGGAACAGTCTTCGACCTCTACAGGAAAATCCAAAAAACCTCACGGCCTTGAAGTTGATCAATATGTAAAAGCCAAGTTCGAGGAGATTGCGCTAGGTGATGACCTTTCCCAGGATCTTGCAAATTTTGGTGTTCTCATCAATTCCGGCCTTCTTTTCCGCCTTCTGCCGAAATCTACAAAATTTGAAAGACACAATCATTTTGATGTCTTCATGCCGATCAACGATCCTGAGGTGCTGACAGAGTTGTTTGAAATTTACCGCCAGAAAAAATTTGTTACCACCCCGGCAGATCAGGACTGGCTACTTGAAACCATGTCTCGTCCTGAAGTTGATGATACGGATGCAATCAATGCCCTTAATTTTATTGCCGCAAATCCTGGTCGGGAGCCTTGGGAAGTGGATCGCTTTTTTGCCGCTCAATGTAGGAAAAAATTCCCAGGCGAAAACGCTTACGAACAGCTTATCAGAACAGTCCAAAACGAATGCCAAACAACCCCTGGTCTTGAAAGTGCAACTGTAAAAGAAATTTATCAGGCACTCCGAGGAATTAGTTATTTAAATCCTGATCAACTAAAACTTGCCACCAGCCGCCCAGTTGATTACCGCTTGGCATATCGCTTCCGCGAAGGGGGCAAAGAAATGCCGACAGATACACTTTTCACAAAGGGCTATGAAGTCGGCACCGGCATAGATATGGAAGTCGTTCAGGTTATTGCCGGAAATCGCGCACGCATGTCCCGCGAATCCGAACTTTGGCTAAGAGGGGATAACCGCTCAGAGGAAATGGATTTCGCCTCAAAAGTTCAAAATCGCTTGGTACGAAGCAAGACCGAAGTGGATTTATCTCCACGAGCTCGTGCATTGTTGGTTTGGGAATTTCTGGATCAGGACGCTGAACGTAAATATGCTTTTGCCTACCTTGATACTGCACGCGATGCCCTGGATCCGGAGAGTTTAACCAAAATTATTCCTGCCAGTGAGAGACTTAAGAACTTTGCCCGTGTTCAGACCAAGGCGGACCAGGCGTTCCGCGAAAACTTCAGTGGCAAACACACAGATTTCGACGACCATCGCAAGTGGAGCCGAAGCGCTCTAAGAAAATTCGAGGAACATGGAATTCTTGAGCTGGAAAAAGATGGCGTGGGCAGAATCACTGGCATTAAAAAAGGCAGCGTTAAAAATATCACCCGTAAACGCATCTTGATTCTCGAAGAAGAGCAGGTCGGTTACCGCCAGTTCCGCTTTGATCCGGCCACTTTCACTGATTACATGGACTATGCTCAGAGCGAAGGTCTTCTAGACGAAGGCTTTAATTACGAATCAAAAACTGCCCAAATCCAAAAAGTGATTTACAAGCATCTAGGTTTGTAATAAAAGGGATTCATGAAAATTTCTAAAGAACCAGATCGTCGTCCCCTGGAGTTCCATATTGCTTTGGATCGCTATGGCCAGCTAAATTCAGCCTGGAATCCTGAAAACCCTAAGAAGCCGGCGCGGCAGGAACTGCAGGCACTTTTTCTTGATTTGGAAACAGGACTTCCACTTCCGGAACTGGTAATTCGCAAAAATATTGAACGAATGATCACTTCTCTCGTTGCCCGGACCATTCAGGTCGAGGATCAGGGAGAAAATTTAACTCCCGCGTCTGAAGAAGAACAGAGAAAAGCGGTGCGCACTTTTTTGAAAACCGCCCAGGAAATTTTATCTCACCCTCTTGATCGACAAAATTTTAGTCCCGGAGAAGGAAGTGTAGAGGAAATCGTCATTGATCCTCTGCTTGTTACCAATACACTTTTGGATAACCTTGGTCTCGGTGATCTGAAACCGCCGAAACGCACCCGCGATGAACAAAAACCGGCATACTTTGCGCAGGCGATTCCCGAAGTGAAAGCCATGCTTAAAAATCTCGAACCGGTTGCTTTAAATGGCAAACCGGCTGAAGATACGAAATATTTTCGCCTAATGCGGATGAGCGCCGGCCAAAACGAGGGGTACATTCTTGGTACCCAAAATATTGAAGGACAAAAGATCCTTTTCAAAACCGATCTTTACGGCGCAGAGCGGCGTTTGCTCCATATCGAAGATCAGTATCGTGATGAAATCAAAACTCTTGAGGAAATTCGTGTAGTTCTGGAAAACGTCCGCAACTGCCTGGATTCCTGGTCGAGACTTTCTCCAGAGGACCTATCGGAAATCACGGAAAAACTTACTGCCTGCATCGAAAATCTTCAGTTTGTTCGCAACGGCGACAAGCGCCGACTAAAACTTCAGGTCACAAAATCTCTTGAATTGCGTGACTCGCGCGGCCGCCACAATCCCTCTGCTACGCAGGCGCGCCTCACGGCCGCGCTCACAAATCTCTCTTCCCGCCTGGACGACATCTCCGGCATCTGGCGCTATGTTGGTCTTGATAAAGCTAAAATATCCCAGGTAATCGGCGAACAAAAAGCCCCAATGCGTGAATTTGCCGCCATCGTCGAAAGACTTCACAGCCGTTTCCGTATCCTTCATCCGGAGGAAGCTCTGGAGGAAGGTGAAAAAACTAAAATTACCGGAAATCTGGAAAAACTTCGCGAAAGTGCCGCCTCTCAAAAGTACGAACCTTATCTTTCAGTCGGCAGAAAAGTAGTCGCGCAAATCGATTTAGTTTTAGAGGCACTTGATAAAAATGATCTCCCTCATGCCGCCCGCGAATTCACGAAAATCTACTTTATCGCCAAACTTCAGAGGGCTTACGACGGCGTGCAGGATGTTTATAAAGATATTTCCTTAAATCCTGACATTGCGAACCCTGCAGACATTTTTGACCGTACTGATCAGATCCACACCCAACTCAAAGAACACGAAGTCGCGCCGCAAATGGATATCGACGATTACTACGGTGCTTACGGCAAAATGTATCATTTGTTAAATGGAATAAAAAAAGAATTAAGACCGGCAATTCCTGATCCTCAAATGGAAATGCCATTTGCCCCTGAACATCCCTCACTTCTCTCTGACATCCTCTCCCGCCTGGAAAGATTGCCGGGTGTAAGAAGAGTTATTGGTCAGGTGCGAAATCTCTTTGGCCAGGTCCTCCGCCAAACTGCACCAAAGCAGCCGGAACCAAAACCGGTACTCGAGAAAAAACAGGCCTTCCTAAAAGCAAAAGAGCGCTTCCAAAACTTCGACTTTGTGAATCTTATTAAAGAAGACCTCTAACCACGAAGCTCTTTCATCATCTCCACTCGCTTGCCAACAAGCTCTGCAGTTCCAATATCCCTCCGATAAAACACCGGTCCGGAAATTGCTTCCACTCCTGCCTGCGCCACTTTTTCCGCCTCCTCCAGTGTTGCGCCTGTTCCCAAAACTGCAATTGCCCGCGATCCAGCCAAATACAAACCATCCTCGCGCTCATCCACCGAAGCAAAATAAAACTTCGCTCCCTCAGGCGCTTCTCCCACAAAAATCTTCTCACCCTTAAGCGCCGCCTCCGGATAACCATTTGGCACCACATATTTGCAAACCGTCGCCTTTTTCTCAAATTCCACGCGCAAATTTGCCAGCGAACCATTGATAATCGCCTGACAAAGATCCACAAAATCTGTCTTCAAAATCGGCAAAACATTCATCGCCTCCGGATCGCCGAATCGCGCATTATATTCAATAAGACGAACACCTTTCGCCGTCGCCATAAAACCACCATACATCACACCTTTAAAATAACAGCCGGTCTCAGCAAACAATGCCTTAGCCACTTTTCTTGTAATTTCGCTCGCCTCATAAATATCGCTGTCGCGAAGAAAGGGGAGTGAGTGGTCACTACATCCATAAGTTCCCATTCCTCCGGTATTCGGCCCCTTATCTCCCTCAAAAGCCCTTTTATGATCCTGCACCGCCGGCATCTCTACCGTACATTCGCCATCACAAAAACTCATTAAACTAAACTCCTGCCCAATCAGTTTTTCCTCAATCACCACGCGTCCCGCCTCATTCATAAATTCTACAGCCACTTTATATCCTTCATCAATCGTCGCAAAATGATCCCCGGAAACCAAAACGCCTTTTCCTCCTTTTAATCCATCCGCCTTCACCACAAAATTTCCTTCCAACTCTTCCATAAATTCCCGCATTCCTTCCTCAGCATGAAAAACTTTGAAAAGGGGATTGCCCAAAATTCCGTATTTCTCAAGCAAATCTCGCGTAAAAGACTTCGAAGATTCCAGTCTTCCAACTGTCTGCAAAGGCGAAGCACTGTGCACACCAATTTCCAAAAGCATATCTACAACCCCCGCCTCAATTGGCGCCTCCGGCCCGATCACCGCAAAATTCGGCTCACATTTTTCCGCAAATTCCTTAACCATCGCCAAATCACAAATATTCCCCACAACATATTCCTCCGCCATCTTCGAAATCGCCGGGTTTCTAGTCGCCCCCACCACATACAGGCCAACTTTATAATGGCTTCTCATCAGCGCCTCCGCAATCGCATGCTCCCGCGCCCCACTGCCGATCAACAAAACTTTAATCATTTATACCAAATTAATTTGTCCGTTTTCGCTCTCTTCTCCTTCAATTCCGCCGCATCTTCGCTCCGACGAACGCGAATCCGACTGCTTCCGCAAAACATCTTCGGTCACATCTCCCGTCACATAAACGCCGTCAAAACAGGACATATCCATATTTGTAATTTTCGGATTTCCCTCCACACACGAATCAAACATGTCTTTTACATCGCCATAAAACAGCGCATCCGCACCGAGCATTTTGCAAATATCTTTTTCCGATGCGTAAGAGGCGATCAACTCATCTTTTGTCGGAATATCAATTCCATACAAATTCGGACTCGTCACCGGCGGCGCATAAGAAGCAAAATAAACCTTCTCCGCCCCCGCATTTTTCACCATCTCAATAATTTTCCTCGAAGTATTTCCCCGCACGATACTGTCATCCACCAGCAGAATTTTCTTTCCCGCGATCTCCAGCGGCATCGGATTTAGCTTATAGCGAATCGATTTCTTCCGCGTCTTCTGGCCCGGCATAATAAATGTCCGCCCGATGTAACGGTTCTTAATCAGCCCCTCACGATATTTCAATTTCAGCTCATCGGCAATCGCAAACGCCGCCGTCCGCGCACTGTCCGGAACCGGCATCACGACATCAATATCAAGTTTTGCCTTTTTAATTTTCTTCACTAGTTTCTGTCCCATTCTAAGGCGCGATTTATGAACGGAAATTCCATTTAAAATCGAATCCGGCCGCGCAAAATATACATATTCAAAGACACATGGCGCGTGCTCCTTCGCCATAATCGTTTTGCGATGCACCTCACGCGTTTTTTCGTCAATAAAAATCGCCTCACCAGGTCCAACATCATCAATATATTCATAACCTAAAATATCCAGAGTCACCGATTCCGAAGCAAAAATATAATCTGTCAAAAATCCCTCAGTTCGCTTTCCGAACATCAAAGGCCTAATGCCATGCGGATCGCGAAACGCCAGCATCCCATGCCGCGCAATATAACTCACCACGCTGTACGCGCCTTTCGATCGTTTATAAACACTCTCCACCGCTTTCCACAGATGTTCCGGTTTCAGATCCGTCTCTTTGCCATTTAGCTCCTTTGTTAAGCCTTTCGAAAGCATATTGATCAAAACTTCGCCGTCACTATCCGAATTCACCATGCGATGATCTTTTGTAAAAAGTTCCTCCTTCAATTCATGTGAATTAAACAAATTTCCATTGTGCGCCAACGCCAAACCAAACGGTGCCGGACTCAAAAACGGCTGAACCTCCTCAACATCACCCGTTCCGATCGTTGCATAACGCGTATGGCCGATTGCCGCATAACCCGTCAAGCGCTTCATGTGTCGTGTATGAAAAACATCCCGCACCAAGCCAAAATCTTTTCTTATATGAAACTTGCCGTCAAAAGTCACAATGCCCGCCGCGTCCTGTCCGCGATGCTGAAGCGTAACCAATGCATCGTATACATCCTGAGCGATGTAATCATGTCCCAAAATTCCAACAAGACCGCACATAAGCGATTAGATTAATTATAATTATGAATACGTTTTGCAGCTTTTACTGTGTTTTCCATTAACATTGCAACCGTCATCGGCCCAACTCCTCCCGGTACTGGCGTCATAAAACTCGCTTTCGCACTCACCTCCTCAAAATTGCAGTCTCCAGTAAGTTTCTCACCAACTCTATTTACTCCAATATCAATCACCACCGCCCCCTCTTTTACCATTTCACCGCTTATAAGTCCCGCTTTTCCTACTGCTACACATAAAATATCAGCTTTTTTCGTGTGCGATGCAAGATCTTTTGTATGTACATGACAGGTCGTCACCGTTGCATTGCGGTTTAAAAGCATCGTCGACAACGGCTTTCCGACAATATTACTATGTCCGACAACCGTCACTTCTTTTCCTTCAATCTTAATATCATAATATTCCAAAAGCTTAATTACTCCCATTGGCGTACACGGCGCCAGGTGCTCGAATTCCGGACTGATAAACATCTTTCCCAGATTATAAGCCGTAAAGCCATCTACATCTTTTTTGGGATCAATCGCTTTTATCACCTCTGGCGCATAAACCTGCTTTGGCAGAGGCAGCTGCACCAAAATCCCGTGAATTGTCTCATCGGCATTTAATTCCTGAATTTTCTCAATTAATTTTTCAGTCGTCGTGTCCATCTCATAATCAAACTGCTCCCACAAAATTCCCGTCTCATTACATGCCTTCTGCTTTTGTTTGATATACGAAAGAGAAGCGGGGTCTTTTCCCACCAGAATCACCGCCAGCTTTGGATGAATGTGGTCGAGCGCCATCCTATTAACCTCTGAAGCAAGATTTAACAGAATTTCTTTTGCGACCTTTCGGCCATCCATCAGCTGCATGCTTTAAGTCTAAAAAATAAATGCCTCCCAGTAACTGCCAAAAGCCAGTCCCGAAAAGCAAAAACATAATATAGCCTGGGCGTGGAAGCGTCAATAAAAAGACGTCTTCGAAGACGCTTTATACCTCCAAAACTCTCAGTCTTTTCTCATGATCCGCAATCTTATCATCCATATCGCACAACTGCTTCCCAGTTAAGGCATTTGTCCTCTGAAAATCGCGGAATTCGGTAAGCATTGGTTCTAACAAATCCATCCTTTGATAAAACTCTTCCTTAGTCACCATAGTTTCCTTTAAATCTCTTATCGCATACTCAAATTCTGGCCACTTCACAACATTTTCCATCGCCGAAGCCAAGTCGCCCTTTGTGATGTAGTTTTTAGAAGAGAGAACATCCTCCAAGTCATCTTTGGTCAGGTAGTTTTTGGAAGCTAGCACATCTTCCAGCACTTCTTCCATTACCCTTCTGATACTTTTTTCCAGCGCCGATTCTTTTTTCATATTCAAAATTATTGTAGACGCAAATTATAATCTTCCAAAAACCCCTCTTCAAGATGATTAGAAAATTTTCTGTTGTTAAGCCACCTCCAACGGTAGTTTTGTTGACAGGTTGCGCAAATTATGTTAAAAATTCACAGTATCTTAATCCTACTTTTGTAGTGATCTAAGATCGTCTTTTGACAGCTCGCATTTAATAATCTCAGAACTGTCTATCTATGTAGACCAAAAAGTCTCTATAGCTAGGCAGTTCTGAAGGTAGTCGACCTCAGGCGCCGAACCACCGTCTTGGTGGTGTCTCAGATAGAAGGAAAGTCATATGACCCGAAACATCGTTCTCCTCCTCTCCGTCTTCGTCGGTTGCGGTGAAGGCGTCAACACAGACGTTTACACCACAGACAACTCGGCGGAAGAGTCCAGAGCCCCCTGCGGCCCGGAGTTCATCGTCACAGTGACGGCCACCGAGCGAATGCAGGTGACCGCCTCGGTCGAAGACATCACCGGAGAGCTCCTGCCCGCGCACGTCGTCGTCCTCCTGGAGCCGGTCGTCGGGCTCAAGCTTCGGAGTGTCAACGGCTGCTCCCTCCACATCGAGGTGGGCGATCTCTCCGGCAAAGGGGCCCTGGTCGACATGGACTTCGACCAGCCGGTCCAGCTCGAGGACCTCAACAACCCCGGCGGCAAGAAGTCCTTCCTCGGAGATTCAGAGACGGCCGAGATCTCCGTCACAGCCAACAAGGGCATCGACGTGAAGGTCACGCCGCTCGATCTCCTCCTCGGCGACTGAGCATCGCCACGCGCACCCGGGCACGCCAAGAGCGCGTGCCCGGGAAAGGCCCCACAACCTAAAATTATTAAATGCGAGCTAAATCCAATTTCACCCCAAAAATTCTTTCATCGCCCTCCATACCAGCTCCGCCGTATCCTCCTTTTTCTCCTGCAACCTCACCCTCTTCCAAGAAAACTCATCTGCCAGCTCCTCATGCACCTCAACGCACCGCGCAACTAAGTCATCATTATGCTCATGCACATGATCATCCTCACGCGCGCTCAAACATCTCTCACCCTCAAGCATCAAAGCAAAATCCTCCTTCAGCAAATGTTTATTCGCCGAAATCAGCCAATCTTTCGATAAGCCTTTCGCCGTTCCCCAGGCAATTCCCGTCGCAATATAATCCTCCGCCACGACAATATATCCTTCTGCAAGCCATTCCCGAATCTGCGGCTCAAACTGATAACGATTCAAAATAAACCACAATTGCAGCTCATCCTCCGAAATTTTCTGCGCACCACCACGCAAAACGCTATTTAAAAAAGGCCCGGTCGGCTCCAGATCATAAACCGGATACTTCACATAAACCGCTTTATAGCCTTCAGACTCAAGCCGCGAAACCAAAAGCTTCGCATGGGTGCTTTTTCCAATATTATTTATCCCGTAAAGTGTAATGAATTTTCCCTTCATGAAGCCGAATTATAACCTCCCGTACTGCCGAAACCGCCGCGACTTTCGCGATCGATCGAAGAAACCTCCTCCCATTCAAATTTATCTACCCGCACAAAAACTCCCTGCGCAATCTTCTCGCCACGCTTAATCTCCACCAAAGCATCAGTAAAATTATAAACCAAAACCTTAATCTCATCCTCCTGCCCGCAATAATCATGATCAATTATTCCAAAACCGTGTGGGGGAGTGAGGCCTTTTTTCAAAGGCGTACTGCTCCGCGACGCAACAACCAGCATATATCCGACTGGCACCTCCACAATCAAATTCGTTGGCACCATACCGATCTTTCCCGGCTCAATCACAAAATCTTCCCGCGCCATAATATCAAATCCCACCGAGCCGTCAGTTTCATAAACTGGCAACTCCATCGTCTGGTCTATCCGTTTGATTTTGACTTTCATAAATGCTAAATTACTTGGGCTATGATAATGTTCAAAACTCGTACTATCAATACCATTATTCTTCACTGGATTTTAACGTCTCCAATTGATCCGACTTTAGAAATTGCCGAATCCACTACCGAACAGCCCGAAGAAAAAATCGACTTTGCCGTTGGCGGCCAGGCGGTTATTGAAGGCGTGATGATGCGTTCTCCTCGCCATATTACGATTGCCGTCCGCAAACAAAACGGTTCAATTAAAGTAAAAAAAGATCATTATTTAAGCTTGATTCAGAAATATAAATTTCTAAATGTTCCAATCGTTAGGGGAGTGATCAATCTTTTCGAGATGATGATCATCGGCACAAAAGCGATCAACTACTCTGCGAACGAATCTCTCGATATGGAGGAAGAAGTGAAAGACGAAAAAAAATCCAAAACCCGCCTCTTTTTTGAAGGTCTGATGTTTATTGTTTCTCTAATTATTGCGCTTGGATTCAGTCTTATATTATTCAAATTCATCCCGCTTCTAATCACAACTTTCCTCGACGAAAACATCGCGGCAATCCACAACAACTATCTTTTGTTTAACATGGTTGATGCTCTAATCAAAGGTACGATCTTCCTTACCTATGTTTATCTTCTTTCTTTGATTCCAAGTTTCCGCCGCGTTTTCGAATATCACGGCTCCGAACACAAATCGATCATCACTTACGAAAACAAACTTCCTCTGACAGTTGAAAATGCCAAAAAACAAACACGCTTTCATCCGCGCTGTGGTACAAGTTTTATTATTATTGTTTTCATTATTAGTATTTTTGTTTACAGCTTATTGCCAAAACAGGATGAATTCATTCAAAACTTCCTGCTTCGTTTAAGCTTCCTTCCGCTGGTTGCCGGCATCTCTTATGAAGCCTTAAAACTCAGCGCAAAACACTCCGAAAAAGCGTTTGTCAAAATGCTCATCGCTCCCGGTCTCGCATTCCAAAAACTCACGACCAAAGAGCCAAAAAACGACCAATTGGAAGTCGGCCTAGATTCATTAAAGGCAGCCCTTGTTTTAGAAAAGGTAAAGTTCTAGAATTATTTTAGAAATATTTTAAGAAAATTTAATCTTTATGCGCTATAACGGCTATAGGATAACAACTTATTATATGAATGAAATGCCTTTAAAGGTTAGTAATGAAATGCTCTACCAAGCTTTCATGGATTTCAAAGTCAATGTTGAAAACCGCCTTGACCGTATTGAAAAACGACTCGATAGACTTGAAGATAGGATGCATTATATTGAAAGCGAAATTCGGGAAATAAGAAAAAATGAAAGTAGAGTACAAATTGCTTTTTCCAGAAAAGTTCTCTTCGGCACAGGATTTTTATCAGCTATTGTCGCTTTTATAACAGCAATATTCACAGGTACATATATAATCGAAAACTAAAAAAGCCCCACCATTTCGGCAGGGCCTTTCAAATATTTATTTGCTCTCCGTAACTGCCGCGTTCACATCAACAGGAACTCCCGGGCCCATAGTTGTTGTCACAACCAGGCTCTTGATGTAAGTACCTTTTGATCCGGCAGGTTTGTTATCCATTACCGCTTTAACAATCGCTTTCAAGTTGTCTTTGAGATTTCCTTCAGAGAAAGAAACTTTCCCGAAAACATTGTGTAGATTTGCCTGTTTATCAACACGCACCTCTACTTTACCTTTTTTCAGTTCCGCAATTGTTTTGCTAACGTCAGTTGTTACAGTTCCGCTCTTCGGATTCGGCATCAGACGTTTTTGACCAAGAACTTTCGCAACTTTCGCCAAATCTTTCATCTGGTCCGGTGTTGCAATCGCAACATCAAAATCTACCCAGCCTTTATCAATTTTTGCGATCAATACTTCAGTTCCGGCCTCAATTGCACCGGCATCTTTTGCCTCTTTGATTTTTTCTTCACCAACGAAAGCCACAACACGCACCTCTTTACCAGTACCATGCGGCAAAGCCACAGAAGTACGGATATTCTGGTCCGCCTGTTTCGGATCAACTCCTAAATTGAAATGAACTTCACAACTTCCGTCAAACTTGGTTGTTGAAGTCTTTTTTAGAAGCTCCAGTGCTTCATCCATCGAGTAAGCCTCTTTTGTAATCAGCTTTGCAGCTTCTCGATACTTTTTTCCGTGTTTTCTAGACATATTGATTGGGTTATGTGGTCATAGCGGCTTAAAGCCTCCCACGATATATAAGTTTTTTAGCCTTCTACCTTCACTCCCATACTGCGGGCAGTACCTGCAAGGATCTTTACCGCCGCATCCATGTCGTTTGCGCTTAAATCAGCCATTTTCGTCTTTGCAATTTCTTCAAGCTGAGCACGTTTAATCGTACCAACTTTGTCTTTATTTGGAGTTCCGGAACCCTTTGCCAGGCTGATTGCCTTTTTGATCAGGAATGCCGCTGGCGGACTCTTTAAGATAAATGTAAAACTACGGTCATCATATACAGTAAGCTCTACTGGAAGAACCAAGTCTCCCATATCTTTTGTCTGATTGTTGAACTGTGTACAGAATTCCTGAATATTGACACCGTGGGGACCAAGAGCCGTACCTACTGGAGGTGCTGGATTGGCTTTTCCTGCAGGACACTGCAGTTTAATTACGGTTTTGATTTCTTTTGCCATTTGATAAAAATTAAGTGACTCAAATAAATTGAGTGCGTAACGCACACATTCTAGGGATTTTCGGCTGAAAGTCAACTAAAAAGGGGCTCTGCATAAGTATTAGATGCCAGGCGGAAAGAACTTTTAGACCGCAGTTTAGTATTCTAAATGAGGATCAAAAATTTCTTTCCAACGTAGCAGATGATACTTATGCAGAGTCCCTCTAAAACTCGAGGTCCAGGAGGGTAATGAGATTTTTAACCTGCGAATGGTAATCTTTCGGGTAAGAGAAGCCATAAACCATCGATCCGATCTTCACCACCAAAAATGCCACATTTTGTCGTCTTGAATCATTCAAATAAAAAGATCCAGCACCAAATTCGTTAGTCTCATTAACTTCGATATCCAGCCCCTCTGAAGCACGTTGTTTTAATATGCCAAAAACCTCATCTAGAGACATCATTGTACCAATTTTGAAGATATAAACTTTTGTCAGAAGGCTTTCCGCTGTGCGTACATTAAACATTTTAACTTCCACATCCTTCAAATCATCAATATAAATTGTTTTAAACAAAAATCCATTGTGAGTAGATGGTTCGATATAGGCGCCAATAAAACCGGCACTTTTTATCTGATCATCGCGCAAATAGACATTAGTTGAAGGAGCGGAAAAATTTTCGTCTTCGAAATCAGAAATATTAGAAGATTCAAATCCTGAGCCAAATCCCTGCTC
>SXGR01097987.1_pt1 | contig 15027 bp, 10 predicted proteins | sample 3174711 | NCBI WGS metagenome assembly SXGR01 (sample SAMN11356860, study PRJNA531348) | freshwater metagenome | isolation source: freshwater sample F1-60 | place: China: Fuxian Lake, Yuxi | collected 2017-12-25
ACCATCACGCGCAATCATCAATGCAGAGGGATGGCCAACCTGCTGGCTCGAGTGAAACACTTCATGGATACCGTGTCTCCTTTCCCCGGGAATGGCTATGGCACAGCGAAGGTGTAGCACTATTAGGATCAGTTATTTAGGGAATGAGGCCCAGATGGATGATTTTTTCTTTTCAGGGCGTATAAATAAATTGAGAACATAGACTTCTTGATATAGACACACCTTGTATAAAGGATAACGTAATGATTTTGCTCTGCGGTGATCCCCACGGGGATTTTGATCACATCATCTTGCGTGTTCAACAGAATAAGCCTGCAGCAGTGATCATACTCGGAGACCTGTGCCTACAGCAGACGTTTGAACTAACCTTCGCCCCTATCCTTGGGTTGACAGACATCTGGTTCATTCATGGTAACCATGATACGGATGACGTGCGTTATCATGACCACCTGTTTGGTTGTCCAGAACATAACTTGCATTGCCGGGTCGTAGAGATAGATGGCTTCAAGGTCGCGGGTCTTGGTGGCATCTTCCGTAGCCAAGTCTGGTATCCTCCGGCAACACCACGGTATCGTACACGACAAGACTTCCAAGATAATTGTGGGAAAGGTAACCTTTGGCGAGGTGGCCTTCCACGAAAACACCGAAGCTCAATCTTTCCCGAAGATATACAGCACCTTCAGGGGCTCAACGCTGATATTTTGATCTGCCATGAGGCCCCCAAAGAACACCCTCATGGTTTTTTGGCTATTAACGAGTTGGCTAAGTCACTCAAGGCAACATACATCATCCATGGCCATCATCATGATCCTTTCCACTATGATGAGCCAAACAATCTAAATCTGGGAATTCGGGAATTACTCGAGCTCACTTGTAAGTAACTAGTCTTTTTTGTCACAGAACTTTCGGATTTAGCATGTTGTAATTTCCAATGGAGAGCCCTGCCTCGAAGATGCCAAGAACCTCACCTATACGCCTGCTTTGGATGGCTAAAGGCTCAGTAAGGCCATGATAAAAAACCGGTTTCGTAAAACTCCCATATCTTGTAGGATTCAGTAAAAAAGGAGTGGTCTCTTGCTTATACTTCATCTATCAGATATTCATTTCCGCAAAGTTGAGATTTGCACAGCACAAGATCCAAACGCCTACCTCAGAAGCGAAATTGTTCGAGATGTAGCTAAACAATGCCACCAGTTAGGTGTTCCTGATGCAATTGTCGTGTCTGGTGATATAGCCTTCGCTGGCGATCCTGAAGAGTTTACGTATGCCACACAGTGGCTTGCTGAGCTCTGTGATGTTTGCGGTTGCTCCATGTCGTCAGTTTTCGTTGTTCCTGGCAATCATGATGTAGTGCGTAGTATTGCTGACAGTAATCTTGTTCAGATGATACATCGCACGATCAAAACCTCGTCTAATCCCAGTGCCGAAATTGCCAAGCAGATGAGAGATCCTGAGTCTCGGCGTCTACTTTACAAGAGTCTGGATAACTACAACCAATTTGCCCTTCAATTTCTCTGCGACTTATTACCCCCTGACAGAACTCGTGCAACAAGAGATCTTACGTTGAACGACGGTTCGACTCTACGATTGTGGGGGTTAAACAGCTCATTTGTGTCTAGCAGTGAGGACAAAGAACGGACCTTGTTCGTTGATCCGGCAAGCTTACAAATTACACGAGAAAATGGTGTGGTAAACCTTGTGCTTGCACATCATCACCCATCTTGGTTAGCGCAAGCTCGTGAGCTGGAAGATCATCTTAATGACGTTGCTCATGTGCAGATTTTCGGTCATGTTCACACCAATCGTGTTGACATGATGAGGGATTACGTACGATTTGCGGCAAGCGCAGCTAACCCAGAGCGAGACGAGCCGGAATGGGAGCCGGGATACAATTTGATTGAACTATCTGTCGATGGTGTGGCAGAGGAAAGAAGCCTCCAAGTGAGAGCCCATGTTAGAGTATGGCAAAAGGCTCCTGGTGGATTTCAGGCAAAAATGGACAAAACTACACCAGTATTTAAGCACTCCATAAAGTTGGATTATTGGGTTCCTCCAATAGATGTTGCCGTCAACACGAATTGCCCCATAGATACAGTGGCGGGCACTAATGAGCGGCCTACAGAAGAAATACATGTAATGAGTTCCTTTCGTGATCTCGCCCTTCGTTTTTATCGACTTTCCTTTAGCAAGAAATCCGAAATTGTAGGAGGGCTTGATCTATTGGAAGACGAGGATATGAGCTTACCAGACTTCGAACGCTTTCGACGTGTGTTCTTCCGGGCGCAAGCTCGAGGTGATCTTTACGCACTAGCTAATGCGGTAGCTGCCGCTGAACAATGATAAATGGACTAATTATGGCTAAGTTTACATTTGCAGATCGATATGTAGAGGCTGGATTATCACCCAGCGCTGAAATAATTACGCTTAGAGAAGCGCCAGTTAAACGCATTGTTAAGAACATAAATAACAATCAAATTTTAGATTTGGCAGCTGTATATTATGGTAGTACTGAAATTGACTTAGAATGGTTCAGAGATGAATTTTTTCAGGAAGATGTCAGTTTCAGTCTTGTTAATAATGAACGTGAAGCTCGGGTTCTCACTGCATTGATACTCGGTATGCTGATAGAGGATGAGAACGACATAGCAATTTTGGCTGTGAGTGTCGGTAGCGTCAAAGGACTCCGTGTCCCATCACAATCTTCTTGGCTGCTTGTCAATGCTGAAGAAGCATTAAGGCAACTTTCTGTAGATAACCGAGCATCAGTAGAAATTTCAACTAAGGTGCAGCCAACGTCTGTGCCTAAACTCAGTGAAGAAATAGAAGTACTAGCCACAAATGACTGGGCAACTCTTCTCTTGATACTTGCCAAAATCAGGTCTGAAGCACAGTCGTCAGCGATAACAACCGCTAACCAAATTACTAAAGCACTGAATTCATTTGATCGCCAAGCACAACTTATGCGTGAAGAAAGTCAGATGCTCTGGTGGTTAATTGGTGGACACAGTAGAACATTTGAACGTAGTTTTACAACTTTCGGGCCTCAGCAAGCCGCACTGGTTGGAGCTATAGACTTGGCTGCTTTGACTACTTACTCACGGCTTGGCCCTATCGCAATACCCGCGATGCTAGAGAAGGTGGTGGCATCTGCTAAAAAAACAAAAGGACAGCAGTCATGCGAACTAACTTCAGCCATCGATGGCTTTGCCGCTGATGACCTTAAGTGCTTAGATGTTCCAACAAAATTACCAGCAAAACTCGCTCCCATTTCAACAGCGATTGAATTAGCTCGAGTGTTCGGCTCTAGTGCTTGGCATTCGCAATTCAAAGTGAAAACCGGGCTGGACACATCAATTCAACTTGATCATGTTTCGCTGGCTGAGCAACTTTATCGCGAGTCTCTACTAGGGCAATTGTTATGGTAGGTGAACATAATGAAGTAGAAGTTGATGAAGCTGATATAGATGTCTTTGAGCTGCCAGAGGAAAGCCACTCTCCCGAAGATAGCTTACGTTGGGCATCACTGCCTTCCTCAGCATTGCTTACGCTAGCAGAAGCCGATCAGTTTTTACGTTGGAGGGATGCAGCAATAGTTGCTGTTGTTGGCGAACGAAATGGCGGCAAGACAACGTTAATAACCGAAATGTACGGAAGTTTCTTGCGTGGGCCTTTTGCTGATGCTTGTTTCTGTCACAGTCTTAGCCTCCAAGGCTTTGAAAAAAAGAGCTTTCAGTCACGAGCAGTGTCTGGCGCGCTGCATCCAGACACACCTCGGACGTCAGCTCAAGATGGCTTGCAATTTTTTCATTTAGCGCTTTCCTATGAGCCTGATTTACAGCGAAGAGATCTTCTTATTTCCGAACGAGCTGGCGAGGTTTATCGTGAAATCCGTGAGATGCCAGAACGTGCTAAAGAAATGATTGAAATACATAAAGCCTCAACCGTTGCTTTTATTATTGATGGTGAACGAGTAGCGATTCCTCGCAAACGAGCTGAGGTTTTTGCTTCCGTTCGGAATATCATTAGAGCATTAATTGACTCTGGAAATATTGCTGTTCAGGCACAAATTCAGCTTGTGACAACCAAATTCGATTTGCTCGATGATGATACTAAGCTAGAGGCTCGTAGTAAGTTATCTGAGTTCGAACAACGTATTACAGCCATGCTGGCAGGAAAGTTTGAAGTGGGAATATTTCATACTACAGCTCGTGATCCTAACGCGGGTTCTGAACCTGCTCGTGGCTTGGCCCCGCTATTGAAAAGCTGGTTGAGATCAACCCCGCCAGTAGCAATTGAAAATCTGAAGATGCCAAAGTTGTTGGATGAGTTTGATAAGCTTTTGCTGAGGAGAACTATTCAATGAGTTCTAACTTCGTCATTATGGGATTGCCTGCTTCTGGTAAGACAACATTTTTAGCTGCACTATGGCATCTAATTGAATCTGATGAAACAGATTGTTGTCTGGAATTAGAAAATTACCAAGGTGATCTTTCCTATCTTACTCTCATCGCCGAAGCATGGCGCACATTCCAACCTGTTCCTAGAACTTCTCAAGTTGGAGACAGGCATGTGACGATTCAATTGCGAAATCGTGAAACAAATGTCAGCTGTGCTGCTTTTTTTCCTGATCTTGCAGGTGAAACATTTGATCGTCAGGTTGAAGATCGGAGGTGTCGACTAGAATTCATTGAAGATGTATCTGTTGATGACGGTATCTTGTTTTTTATCAATGCTGATGTGCAAGAGGATACTCTTTCTGTCACCGAACTCAACTCAAGGATTCCTATCACTAGCACTGATGCTGGAATTGGCTTGAGTGAGGTCAGGGAAGAGAGAACACCAACCTTATTGCATGAATGGGAACCAAAGCACCTTCCTGCACAAGTCAAAATCGTACAGTTACTAAGTGATTTTATGCGCCCTCCCTTTACTCCTTGTAGTCGGCGCCTTGCGATTCTAATTTCTGCATGGGATCTTACTCATGGTATGAATCTTACACCACAAGATTGGCTCAGAGTTCACATGCCTCTTGTTGCACAGTTCCTAAGAGCAAATGGCGAGTTTTTTAAGCATCGGGTGTATGGCGTTTCTGCTCAGGGAGTTAGCTTAAACGATGATACTGCCGTTGATGCAGCAGCAGATCTAGAACCGAGTCATCGCATTAAAATTGTTGGTTCAGGAGGTGAGGGACACGACCTCACTGAACCGCTTGTTTGGCTTATGTCGGTGAACGAATGAAACTCGATCAATGTCTATTTGGCTACGATGATGGACATAGGCTTCTAGCATCATCCTTACCTTTAGGTGTGGAAACATCGCTCCTAACGGAACTTAGTGATCTCGCTCCTGGAACAGTATTCAGTGGTTCAGAGGGATATTGGACTGGCTTACCTGTCCCCTCTCTTGGCCGCTACGTCCTTATGCGTACATGGCCTGCACCCGAGATGTCACGGCCTGGTTGTGTATGGACCCATGCATTGCTCATAAAGCCGACTGTTCTCGAGTCGATCGTGGATTTATCAGTACTACAAAACTTTATTATTCGTCCTAGCAGCCCGCTTGATAGGGACAATTATAGCAAACCTATTGACGTCGACTTATCTTGTAATTGTGGAGTTATTTCAGCTGCCAACGACAACACGATACGAAAGTTGATTGTATCGCTTTATGAAATGATAAGTACGACAGTTGAAGTCGCTTTACCTGGTGAACTAGACGGTTCTCTATTTGCCGTTTGGTCTCAGCAATGGCCGCGGCTTAGACGCAATTTTCGCTTCCAAACAGCAGTATCCCGAAATCCAAGATTAAGTAGTTCAACCCGTTTTGACATCACAGCTGTACTTACCCCCCCAGAAGTTGATGCTTCTAAAAAGAATATTACTGATCCTTCTTGGTTGTCAGCCGCAATTCTAGATGTCCATGAAGGTGCTAATGGATCTTTGCGTCGTTTTTTATGGCATTATGGACGAGATGTTCGTAGACAGCGTGGCTCATTTAGACCACTTGTTGAACTTAATGCGTTAGACAATGCTCGCAAGACTAACTCTGGAGCCAATGTATTCGAAATCATTTCAAAAGATTTCCCGGCTCAAAATGACGCGATATTTCTCAAGCAGGATTTGGTTGATGGACTGTTAGTTTCTTATGCTCAAGCAGAGCTAATCAGATTGGTTGTATTACATGAAAGAGACGGTATCTCGGTTTTCCCATCACCTACCGCTACCGGAATATCTAGACTTGCGCATTTATGGCCGCAACAACCAGATGAAATACTTTCGCTTGCTGAGTTGACGGCTGATACTGATTCATCAATTGGCAAGTTGGTATTTGACAATATAATGAATTTTATTCAAACGCCGGAATTCTGGCCTCTTACATGTTCTTATCCCCTTGTTCGCAAGCACATGGTTAAAATTCGCCCTGACTTGTTGACAAATATCACATTCGAGTTGAATGATGAAGCTATAATTGACTTGCTTCCTTTAGTTCCAGCGAAAACAACAGGATTGGAAAAATTTATATCAAAACTAATTACGCGTGATAATGGTATATTAGCGAATATCGTATTTGATAATTTTACAGATATTGCTGTTGGACTAGTTGTATCTGCTGCAAATGATAGAAAAATTGGCTCAGCCAGCCCTTGGTTACAGGAGCTGATACGCCGACCAAAATTGTTGCTTCAAACTGAAGTTCTAGGTATGTTTTCCTGTTCAGCTCTACTTTATGATATTGCTGATACACTTGGCTGGTTGACGCCGGAAGTAATTATGGCTGGAGTAAAGCCTTGGAATGTAGCTCTTATGAGGGCATCAGGTGACCTTCGGAACGATAAACTTGATACTTTCAGGTGTTTTCTAATCGCTCTAGCATTTACATCAGGAGGTTATGATGGCCTCCAAGTTGTTGAGCTGCTTTACGATAAAATTCATAAAAAAATTATAGCTTCAGATATTTCTCTGAAAGCACGAGATCTCTTGTTATCACATCTACCTGATGTCGGATGGGAGTCAAATTGGGATATTGGGCTTCGTTTTAGATTGGCAGTTGCTACAGCATATATCCACTATCAATGGCCAGTACATAGTTACGCTGCCTTGGCAAATGATAGGATTGGTCGGACAATGCTTGCTAATGCAGCATCCAAGATCCCCTATGGCCAGCCATACTTTAAGGCTGTATCAAAGTAATGCCATATTATATTTATATTGGTATATTCTTACCGACTAAATATGCCACTGAGGCCCTCGTTTTATGCCTGAAAAGTAAATGCTAGCATCCTGTAAATCTTAATATATTTATTTGCCTGGTTTTATCGGGCAAATAAATTAAACATTATTAACTATTATAAACCTTAAATCGCAAAAAGTTATTTACAATTGTTACATTATCTTTCTGAATCATCCTTGTATAATATTTTTTTTATAGCCGAAATAAACCCTATCTTGAAAATGCAGCGCCCATTGACAGTCAGGATTCGACCATGCTCATCAGTCTTCCAGCCTTCGTCGTGCATAAGTTGGTCACTGATCGCATGCCTGAACGCGGCTCTTTCTGATTCGGTAAGACCCAGAGATATTGGTAGGATCTGGATGGTCTCTGGTGAATGGCTTGATTTTTTTGCAGTCATGTCGATGACTACTTCGGTGTGTGTCTTAAGTAGGTTCACTTCGCCACGAAGCTTTTTGTTCTCGGCAAGTACAGCTCCCATGACAGCCCGCACCGCTGGATCTGGGATCTTGTCTAACACTGCATAGATGGGGTTTTCGCTTGTCTTGCGCAGCTTGCGTGTCATGCCACCAGTGTGGTTTGCCCATGCCTTGATTAGGCCTTTAAAATCATCTCCTGTCTTGTTGTGTATAGTCGATTTAACCGGTCCACCGCGCTCTTTGGAGAGCCTAGAGATGGTGGCTACCGTGAAATCGGTGCTGCCACGCTCATACTGCTCCCGGCATACGTCATAAATAATATCGAGGTTCTTCGCCTTACGCGGCGTCGCATTAGCCTTGAGTTTTTCAAGAACGTCTTCAGGATGCATAATTGTCTCCATCGTATTCAGTACTACGAGCAGTATTAATGAGTTGTCTGATAGAGGTACCGGATACCTTTTCGCTGAGTACATCCCAAGTTTCTTCGACTAACCCAATCTCCTGCAGTCTGCGACGGCCTTCTGCAAATTCAAGCGCCCCTTTGAGCGAGCCAGTTCGTGCCTGAATGAGCTGCATGACTGCATTGCCTACTTCCAGTTGCTGTTGAGGACTCAGACGGAAGAAGATCGGTGGCATCTTGTTAAGCGCCAGCATGCAGTCAAGTAGTTGGGAGCGACGTAAGGAGGGTTTACGCGAATCTATCTCTGGGTAAAGTGTGGCGTTTTCACAAAGTATTTCGAGCTGATGCAACTCCGATGCAGTCTCAGTAAACACCATTTGGATATCGTCCATCTCGCCCACAGCAACAAGTTGTACCCCGTCCTGGTTGGCTTGCTTCATAATCTCAAGAGATCGTCCGATTAAGTGATATGTTGCTTGGAGATCATTGATGACCTTACCCATAGCCTCTGCCTCTGCTTCATAGCGCTGCGAGAGCTTTTCCAGTTCTCTGGTTGCGGTAAATAAACGGCCATCACGTTCACAGTCAGCGCGGTGGTTTTCCAAATCCGTAATGGCTGCTTGCAACTCATTGTGCCTTTCTGCACGCTCGTGAGCCTCATAACTGAGAGAGTTGAAATGGGCTTGCAAACCAGGCAAAAACGCGGGGCCGGATAAAAAGAAACGGCAGCGGACGCAGTTACGCTGTTCTGGGTAGCCGGGCACGGGGGCGTAGACGGGATATCTCTGGTTTTCGTTGACGCACTCACCGCCCACGGCACACAACGTTCCACTCGCCGAACAAATTCCCTTGTCCTCAAAAACGAAAGTTGCAGCCGACTTATGGCCAACTGCAGCATATACGGCATCCGAACTGATGCTGGCAAAACGCTGGCTTATCTGCTCCATCGTCGCATCCATGAGAAAGCGTCGGTGGTTGGCCTCCTCGGCAGCCAGCGCGTTGCGCTCGGCTGCACTCAGTACTTCTTTCATGTAGGCGTACCCACATTTGGTGTAGTACAGAGTCATTATGAGTCGTGCGTGACCAGCGATCAGCTTGGAAACCACTGCCAGAGGTAACTGGAGATCGAGTACCAAGTAGCTGATAAGTGAGACTCGCAGAGCATGGAGAGGATAGAACGTTGTTGTGGGGCTGTTCTCATTGACGAACTTGATCTGCGTGCCATCGTCCAGCGTTTCAGCACGCATTAGGCAACGTTGCTCTAGCCGAGCTAGAAGCAGGTACCAAATTCGGTCAAGAGCAGCACTTATAATTGGCTTTTGCCTATCATTCCCATTTCCTGCTGCATCGCGAAACAAAAAGCAAGTTGATCCCCGCTCCTCTAACACTTGGGGATGTGGTGGGGTGACACCGAAATGTTTCCACTCAAGTTCAGTCCATGCTGTCGGTGTGCTGAGTGGGTTGTATCGTTCTTGCCAGCGGCGCAGTTTCGTCAGCCAATACAAAACCGTTTCGTTAACCCAAGGTATAACATAACCCTTATCATTTTCGGCCTTGCTGTAATCAGCCGTTTTGTTGGTATTAATGAATAATCCAGCCCCGGATTCATTCAAACTTCGGTGGAAAACTCCACGCTGATAGGGCCGCGCAACACTGCCGGTAGCGAGCGGAGAATCATTCAAAACGAAATTGCCACCTTGTAGTCCATGTATATAGGACCATGTGTCAGCCTCTCCAGAATCGAGCATTCGGACCTGAAAAGTACGCAGCGGCAGTTCCAGCTTGAGATAGAGAGCAACAGCTCTCACTGGGGACCACATCTCGGTCACGAGGGAGGGAGTCTTGAAATACTTGCGTTCATATGCGCTAGCTGCACGCTCTCGCCAGACGCAATCTGGGTCGTCGGGATCAATTAGATAGGGGGGGACACGAAACCAGTCACCGCCAGAGCTGCCAGCCTCCATTGCCTGTTGAGCCCAGAGCCAGTCACGGAATACCGGCCCTTCGGCAAGCATCGTACGTAATTCCTCGATATAGCGGATGGAGAGCGCGGCCTTGGTAGTCTCCGTCGGTACAATAAAACCAATTTGGGATTGTCGTACTACTGGATTGTGTAGTGAAGGGGGGATGACCTTGAGACCATGTTCATCCTCAATCGATAGCTTATCGTTAAGTACCCAATCAAGGAATTCAGCAACAGAATTATTAAGCTTGATATCAGCACGACTTAACTGACCGATGGTCCCCTTGGTTTTGACATTTAGCAGGACATAATGAAAGAGTTGAGCGGGTGGTGATGCTCGGGACAGGTAAGTAATTGGATTACGCGCTAGTCCGCAACCTATGATGTATGCCACTAGGAATTTATCAAGAGCGACGTGCCAAGTAGGGACAGCCCTTTTTTGCTGGCTCAGCCACTCGGCTGCAAGTTTTTGCCAGTGGCTCATGCGTTGGTCCTGTGCCACCACATAGTCAAAATTGAGATCGGCCCCCTTGTGAGTGATTTTAGTTTTAAGGCGAGGAAAGGGGTTGTGCAGATGTTTTGGCTTCACGAGGAAACCATCGGCATCGGGTTCAGTTAGGTGGGTATGCAGCACCCATTGGAGAAAATCACTTATATGATCGTGCAGTTTTATTCCTGCTCCGCTTTTGTACGATGCTAGATTCAGCGTCGCCCATAGATCCGGTAGACAAGAGCCAGCTTCAAATATGGCTACAGGGCGCTTGTCCAACTGTAGCTTATGCAGGTAGCGTACGAAGAAGGCGGAAAGTGGGGCTGCGTTTGTTTGTGTACGGAAACCAGGCTGCTTCAAAAACCACTCACTGGCAAGTACCTGCCACTGCTCGAAGGCTGGGTCTAGCGCAAGCAGGAAGCGAAACTCGGGGTCAAAAAATTGGTTAGTACCCTTAACTCTATTGCCTCTCCCCATCTCATCTTTTCCTCGACAGTTTTGGTGCCTGGCCGCTCATTAACCCCAATGGATCAACGTCCCTGAAGCCATAAATTAGGGGATCAGGTGGTGGCAGAACGATGCCCATTTGCTGACGCACAGCAGCTTCCTCCAGAGATCGAACTAACCTAGCGCGATCTGGCTCGGTATAAACAACCTGCGATTCTAGGGACTTGTGATGTAGCGCCTTTTTGCGCAAAACAGGATCAATCCCTACATTTGTCAAAGTTTGACCATAGGCGTGGCGATGCCCATGTGGCGAGGTACCTATGGCTTTGGCGGCCACAAGCCCAATGCGCTCAACTGCTCGTCGATGTTGACGTTCAAACGAGTCGATGGCGTACGGTTTTCCGTTCTGGGTCACGAACGCAAACGGATGGTCGCAGGCTAGCTGAGCTCGATGCGCCATATAAAGCACCCAAAGCTGCCAAAACAACTTACCGGCCCACTGCGGGAACCAGTTTATGTACATGAAGTGAGATTTCGAGTCGAGGGAGTTCCCCTTCCATCCGGCAAACAGCTGATCGCTCAAGGCGTACTCATTGCGTGGGCGAAGGCCGTACCTACCATTCAAGTAGGCCAAGCGGTTACATATCGTCGGTTTGCCATTGGCACCTAACCAGTCAGGCGGAGCAGCCCCTTGGCTAGGGTGGTAGATACGCACCAACGCGTGATCCGGGTGAATCGGGTCGGGCACTACATCTTGCACGTACAGATGAAAGGGCTCAGACATACGAACTCCGCCGTAATGCATCAGCAGCGTGATCAGGATATCGCGTATATTAAGCCGTTGTTCAAGGCGGGGACTTGTTTGCTTACCTGGCACGATGAAGCCTTTGAATAGTAAGTCCGACATATGCTCATCTGGGAAACGTTTAACTTGCTCATGGTCGATAACTGGAGTTCGCTTGAGTAAGGTGTTGCGGGCATGTGTCATGGCAAGCGATGCCTGTCCTCGATCCCATGTATGTGCTAAAAAGGCACGGTTGTGCTTCTGGTGCCAAGCGGCCCACGCAAGCATTTCCTCACTTTTCGTGGCGTCACGCCAAGGATTGAGCGACTTGGTATCTAGTCCCCGCGCCATCCAGTCTGAGAACCTTGAGATGCAATTCACCAGCACCCTTACCACGGCAGGGGTGCGCCCCTGCCAATAGAGGCCACTGGGGTCAGTACCATTTTCGCCCACTGTGCCGGTATACAAGCGATTGCTGAAGACTTCGAACAATACTTTTGGGTCATCGAAGCAGGTTTGGTTCGCAGTCATGTAGTCGAGTAAGAGACCCACAGCCTGAGCTGTTTTAGTCATCCAAGCACTGCTGCGTACTTGTACGTGGGCTAAGAAGTAGTCAACCAACGGCCTTAATGGGCCATGTTCGGTCAGGATGACAGGGATTTCGGTAACCACGCCGGTATGGTCACGATACACCTTGCCACGGATGGTGGTGTGTTCCATCAATACTCCTTACGTAATAATGGGCTACGTAACCATTGATGCTCCAAAAATCAATGGCGATCTTTGGAGTACTCGAAGACAGGAACATTGCAAGATTCTGTTCTTATGACTGATACCCGGTCATCTTTATTGAATTAGTAAGTGAGTTACAATTAGTATCAGTAATGCGCCATAGCTATACCCTGTCAAGTTAAAAAAAGGCCACCATCAAGTACTGAGGGTGGCCTTTTTGATAGCTAATAGTAATGAGTACCTACACGGTATAACAATTGGCGGGGCCTTCAGTTATCCATGCATCAACCCTTAGAGGGTGAAGCGCTGGGTCATATGGTGCAGGGTGTTGGCCAGCTTGCTCAGTTCGACGCAAGCCTGGGCGATCTGATGAGCGCCCTGGGCATTCTCGTCAGCGGCATTGTGAATGTTGACGATGCTGCGGTTGAGCTCTTCGGTCACCGCATTCTGCTCTTCGGTGGCGGTGGCGATCAGGGTGTTCATGTCGGTGATGCGCACCACGGCTCCGTTGATGGTCTCGATACTGGTACCGGCATCCCGTGCCAGACCGACACTCTCCTGCATCTGGTGACGACTCAGCTGCATGGCGTTGCCCGCCTCGGCGGCGCGGCTCTGCAGCAGCTCGATCATCTTGCTGATCTCGGCGGTGGAGTCCTGGGTACGCTGGGCCAATGAACGTACTTCATCCGCAACGACCGCAAAACCACGACCCTGCTCACCGGCACGGGCCGCTTCGATGGCCGCGTTAAGGGCTAGCAGGTTGGTCTGACCGGCGATATCGCGGATCACATCCAGCACCACGCTGATGTTGGCGCTGTCGGCCTCCAGCTGCTGCACTACTGTGCCCGCCTGCTCAATCTTGACCGACACCTCTTCGATGCTGGCAATGGAGCTGCGAACCACTTCGCTGCCAGCAGCAGAGGTGCGGGAGGCATCCTTGGCGGCGCTCATGGCATCCGTGGTGTTGCGGGCCACTTCATTGACGGTGGACTGCATCTCGTTCATGGCGGTCGCCACCTGGGAGACTTCGTTCTGCTGGATGGCCATGCCGCTGGCAGACTGGCTGGAGATGGCGCTCACCTCCTCCACTGCGCTGCTGAGTTGGCTCACGGAGCCGGCGATCTCGCTCACCAGATCGGAGAGGGAACCCTGCATCCGGTTGATGGCGGAACCCAGCTGGCCCAGTTCATCGCGGTTGAAGCTGCTGTCACGGATCCACTGCTGCAGTTCGCCCTGACCCAGATCGCCATTGGCAATACGCTGGGCCTGACGGGCCAGCATGATCAGCGGGTCGCGGATCTGGCGGGTCAATACCACGGAGAGCACCACCACAAGGATCAAACCGACCACCAGCGCGATGGTGACACTCAGATTGGCGGATTGATAAGAGTCGACAATATCGCTGCGGGATTCAGACGCATAACCATGGTTAATCTGGATAAGGGAGGCCACTGACTTGCTCAGCGCGGTGTAAAGGGGACCCCCCTCCTCAAGGAAGATGCGTTGGGCTTCGGCAAGCTGATCGCTGTCTTGCAGCTGTTTGACTCGCTGGTGCAGGGCGACGTAACGATCCCAGTCAGATTTCACCGTATCGAATGTACGGAGCTCCGCCACATCCTCAGGCCAGATCGTCTTGTCATGGGCAATCAGCTGCTGCGCGATCGAGTTAAGCTGTTGACTGGCAATACTCCGATATTCAGCCCTTTTCAGCGGCTCGGCAGCCACCACGAAATAACCCAGCTCATAACGACGCAACTCACCGAGAGAATCCCCGATCGCGCTGGTGCGATTGACCGCTGGCAAGATGCTGTCGGTAAACCGGATGGCAACATCATTCATGTTGCCAAACTGGACAAGGGCAAAACCGCCGATAAAGGCGACCATCAAACCGAGCACGGCAAAGCCGGCGGTGAGTTTTTTACCTATGGTCATGGAACTGGTATTCATGGGATATCCTGGTGGTCGTTAAGTTCGTAGCACTCGTCCGGTTCACGCCCTCCTGGCATGAACTATCTGGCCACCTGTTCAGTGGCGCACCATCCAACCTTGATGAATATCTCTGAATTCCATGAGCGGCAGCGAGAGCCGTGAGGGGGCGCTAGAGTAACCGGATTGTGATGGTTCGGAAAGAGTCTGTCCGGTTACTTTTTGTAAGGTGAAAACGAGGGATTTATCGTACTCGATTAAATATACCGCTCAGATGAATAAATCGAAAAAATGCATAACGTTTGCATAAGGCAAGCCGCGCGGGTCAAGCCGTTGCAGGCCGCCACTCTCATCCGGAACCAATGAAAAACGCCAGCAATGGCTGCTGGCGTCTCGTTTATTCAGCAAGGCGGTTACAAAACAACCGCCATCTTATCCGCGCAGGCCGCCCAGAAATTCGGCCCGGGTATCGGGCTGGGTCTTGAACACCCCGCCGAGGGAGGTGGTGGTAGTGTAAGAAGTCGAATCCATCACTCCGCGCGCCTTGACGCAGTAGTGGGTCGCCTTGATGCTGATGGCCACATCCTTGGTGCCGAGCAGGGTCTGCAGCGCCAGCAAGATCTGCTGGGTCAGCCG
>SXGR01169225.1_pt1 | contig 15023 bp, 12 predicted proteins | sample 3174711 | NCBI WGS metagenome assembly SXGR01 (sample SAMN11356860, study PRJNA531348) | freshwater metagenome | isolation source: freshwater sample F1-60 | place: China: Fuxian Lake, Yuxi | collected 2017-12-25
CGCATGATCGACGCGCAGAACATCACGAAGCGGTACGGCGACCACACGGCCATCGAGCGGGTGACCTTCTCGGTGGACAAGGGAGAGGTACTGGCCTTTCTCGGGCCGAACGGCGCCGGCAAAACGACCACCATGCGCATCCTGACCTGTTTCATGCCGGCCACCGAAGGCACGGCGCGCGTGGCCGGCTACGACTGCTTCGAACAGCCGATCGAGGTCAAGCGCCGCATCGGCTACCTGCCCGAGACCCCGCCGGTCTATCAGGAATTGACCGTCACCGAATATCTGACATTCACAGGGCGGTTGAAAGGCATGGGCCGCGCCGACCTGCGCCACGCGCTGGACCGCACGATCGAACGTCTGTCGCTGGGCGACGTGCGACACCGCCTCATCGCCAACCTGTCCCGCGGCTACAAGCAGCGGGTGGGCTTGGCCCAGGCGCTGCTGCACGATCCGCCGGTCTTGATCCTCGACGAGCCGACCGTCGGGCTGGACCCGAAGCAGATCATTGAAATTCGCGAGTTGATCAAGAGTCTGGCCGGATCGCACACGGTGATTCTCAGCACGCACATCCTGCCGGAAGCCACCGCGGTGTGCCAGCGCGTCGTGATCATCAGTGGCGGGCGGATCGCGGCGGTGGATACGCCGGAACGGCTCTCGGCGCGACTGCGTCAATCGGAGAAGATCAGCGTCACCGTCAAAACCCCCCCGCCGGATCTGGCCGACCGCTTCCGCTCGCTGCCCGGCGTGTTGAGTGTCTTCGAGCCGACCGACTCGGGCGCGTTCCTGCTGGAGTGCGAACTGGGCCGCGACTTGCGGGACGATATCGCCCGCCTGATCGTGACGCAAGGCTGGGGACTGCTGGAGTTGAAAGCCGTGTCCATGACGCTGGAAGACGTATTCCTGCGCCTCACGCAACATGAGGACGGCCTGCCGGAAGCAGGCGTCGTGGAAGCCGCCAAGAACCAGGAGCCCCCCCTCCCATGACACCCGTCGGAGCCATCGTCGCCAAAGAGTTGCGATCCTACTTCGTCTCCCCGATTGTCTATGTCGTGGCGGCGGTATTTTTGCTGATCTTCGGGGTCCTGTCCTATCTGGCGGTCGTCAATGCGGGGGCCCAGGCGGTGCGGTTGATGCAAATTCAGGGGGCGGCGGCGCAACTCAACCTGAACGATCTCGTTTTCCGGCCGACGTTCTACAGCATCGCCATCATTCTCCTGCTGATCCTCCCGCTCTTGACCATGCGGCTGTTCGCCGAGGAGCGCAAGCTGCGCACCTTCGAATTGCTGATGACCTCTCCGATTGGGATCAACGAAATGGTCGTCGGGAAATTTCTCGGCGCCTATGCCGTCTTCCTGGGCCTGCTGGGCTTGAGCGGAATCGTCCCGATGATCCTGTCCTTCTACAGCAGCTTCGACTGGAACCCGATCCTGACAGGATACCTCGGGCTGGCCTTGCTGGGCGCCCTGTTCCTAGCCACCGGCGTCCTGGCCTCCGCCCTGACCGAAAACCAGATCGTCGCCGCTTTTCTGAGCTTCGGCCTGCTGATTCTGGTCTGGCTCCTGGGCGGGGTCGGATCGGTCCTGGGCGACACGCCGCTCGGCGGCATCCTGTCGTATCTTTCCTTCATCGAACATTATGACCGTTTTGTCCGCGGACTGGTGGACACCAAAGACCTGGTCTACTATGCCAGCGGCATGCTCCTGATGCTGTTCCTGGCCCATCGCGTCGTGGAATCGCAGCGCTGGAAATGAGGACACGGGCAGGTACCGCATGAATCGATGGGCGTCATCGCTTGGCGTTGTGGGAGCCGGATTGGCGGCAGGCGGATTTATCGCCTATACCCTGGCCCCCGACAAACTCTGGCTGGTCACCCTCTGTGAGGGGCTGGCCTTGGTCTGCCTCGTGGTCTTCTTCGTCGCACGGTTCGAGGCGCTCAAGGCCTTCTCCATCCGCCGCTCCACCCGCCTGGGCGCCAACAGCATCCTCATGGTGTTGCTGTTCACCGCTATCCTGGTCATCGTCAATTTCCTCGCCGCCCGCCATGCCATGCGGTGGGACCTGTCCGAGACCCAACACTTCACGCTGGCGTCCCAAACACACAAGGTCCTGCACGGACTCGCGCGCGAGGTCAAGGTCACCGTGTTCGCGCAAGAACGCAGCCCCTCGTACAACACCTATCGCGACCTGCTGGACAGTTACAAGCAGGACAGCGACAAACTCAAAGTGGAATTCGTGGACCCGGAGCGGCGGCCCGGCGTCGCCCGGCAATACGGCGTGACGCGGCTGGACACGGCGGTGGTCGAGAGCGGCCCCCAGACCACCAGAGTGACCGCGCCGTCCGAAGCCGAACTGACCGGGGCTCTGATCCGCGTGGCCAAGGACGGCAAGAAACGCATCCTGTTTCTGGAAGGGCACGGCGAGCGGGGGATTGCCGACCAGGAACGGAACGGCATGGCCCTGGCCAAGGAAGCCTTGACCAAACAGGGCTACGAGGTGAACCCCGTCTCCCTGCTCCAGACATCGGCTGTGGCGGAGGGCACGTCGGTGCTCGTGCTGGCCGGCCCCCAGCGGCCCGTGACCAAAGAGGAACAGGACCGCATCGCCCACTATGTCGCAGCCGGCGGCCACCTCCTGATTCTGCTGGACCCGGAAAGCCAGGCGGACCTGGAGGATCTCCTGCGGCAGTGGGGTGTGGAAACGGGGCAAGGCATTCTGGTGGACATGCAGGATCGGCTGGCGCAGGGCGACCTGACGTCCTTGATGGTCCGCACCTTCACCGAGCATGAAATCACGCAGGATTTCAATTTCGCCGTCCTGTTTCCCCTCTCCCGGCACCTCGTCTTCCATGAAGAAGCGGGCAAGGACTGGGACTTCGTTCCGTTGGCTCGCACCTCGGCCCGCAGCTGGGCCGTCAAGAACCTCAAGGGCAACGTGCTCACCTTGAACGAGCAGGAGGACATTCCCGGCCCCCTGCCGCTGGCCGCAGCCATGACCCCCAAAAAACCGCAGGAGGAAGGCAAGCCGCGCGCCGCGGTCGTGATCGTGGGAAACTCCTCCTTCGCCAGCAACACCTATATCAACTTTCCCGGCAACACCGATTTCCTCCTCCACGCCCTGGGCTGGTTGGCCGAGGAGCGGGAGCTGATCTCGATCGCCCCGAAAGAGCCGGCCTTCCGCCCCTTCATTCCCAACCCGACTCAGGAGCGCCTGTTGCTGTATGTCCAGGTGTTCTTCTTGCCCGCCCTGACGTTCCTCTGGGGCATGACCATCTGGAGAAAACGGCGCCGGCTGTAACAGCCATGAAGAGCATCTGGCTCACACTTGCGATGACAGTGCTGTTGGTCGGGCTGGGGACCTACGTCTACTTCGTCGAACTCCCGTCGGAACGAACCCGGACCGCCGTCGAGACCCAGGACAAGAAGCTTATCCCCTTCGAGGAACAGGAGATCACCGGGCTGATCGTCCGGACCGAGGTCGGCGAAGTTGTGCTGGCGCCGGATGACAAACGCGCCTGGAAGATCACCGCCCCCCTGGTCGCCGACGCCGATTCCCGCGAGGTCGAGTCCCTCCTGCGGGCCTTGGTCTTGGGACGGATCTCCCGAGTGGTGGAAGAACAGGCGGCGGCGCTGGAGCCCTTCGGCCTGGAGAAACCTGCGACGCTCCTCACCATCGCCGCCGGCTCGCGCCGGGAGACCTTGTCCGTCGGCGACAGCGGGCCGATCTCCTCCACCCTCTACGCCATGCGGGCGTCGGACAAAAAAGTTCTACTGACCAGCCTGGCGCCCAAGGACGTGCTGAACAAGACCCTGTTGACGCTCCGCAAGAAAGAAGTGCTGCGCGTGGATCAGGCCAAAGTGGACCGCCTGCGCTTGGCCTATCCGGCCAATGAGTTGGTCTTGTACCAGGTGGAGCACACCGACCAGCCTGGCCCCGCAGCCGGACAAAACAAGAAAGCCTGGAAACTGCGCTATCCGATCGAAGCCGACGCGGACCAGGCCGAAGTCAACAACCTCCTGATCAAGCTGGACAATCTGAAAGCGTTGGGCTTCGTGGACCCTGGTCCCCAACGTGATGCGCTGCTGCAGAAGCTGACGAAGCCGGACGTGAAGATTACGGTGCATGTGGATGGCACGGACCAGACCGTGAAACTGTATCAATTGGACCTGGCCACCGGCGAGGCCTACGCCGTCACCGCACAAGATGCGCCGCTGTATCGCATCAGCCCGCTGGCGATCAAAGACTTGACCAAAGAGCTGTTTACGCTCCAAGACAAACGCCTGCTGGGCGTCAACATGGATGACCTGGCGATGCTGGCCGTGAAGACCAGAGACCACCAGTACACATTGATCCATCAGAACGGCGACTGGGTGCTGGAAGATCAACCGGCGGAGAAGCTGGACCAGGAAGCGGCGGACCTCTTCGCCAGTCGCGTGGTCAGCCTGCCGGCCGAAATCCGTGTCGTCAAACAGGCGGGGCCGCTGGCTCCTTACGGCTTGGCCACGCCGGCGGCCGAGTTCGCAGCGACCGCCAAAGACGGGAAACAGCGGGGGCGGCTGGTGCTCGGCGCCAGCTCCGGCGGCCTCGTCTATGCCATGGGACACCCAGGCCTCCCCGGCATTTTCCAGGCCCGTGCCGACCTGCTCTCGCAGATCCCCGCCAAAGCGGACCTTAAGACCAAGACTCGGCAAGTCAGCGGCCTACCTCCCGAGCTAGGCCGCAAGTAATCGCCCCACCAGGCTGGACTTTCCATAGTCCATTCGATATCGTAGCTTCCACGCCCCCGTAGCTCAGTTGGATAGAGCGACGGTTTCCTACACCGCAGGTCACCCGTTCAATTCGGGTCGGGGGCACCATACCAGCTGCGCGTAAACAGTGCGCGCTATCTATTATGTGTCCGGCTATGAGGATCGCCACCTGCGGACTCGACAAACTCTGCGGTTGCATTCCCGCCGACCCTGTGTTAAGGTGCGCCATGCTCCACGACCATGGGCCAGGTGTGGAGACGCGTTAACAAGGCCCGACACTGATGTTGTTTTGCTCGGGAATCTGATCGGAAGCCAGCCCTAAGGCGTTTCTCCTCTGGATCGTCGGCCGCTTCTTCCTTTCTTACGTTCCGCCTCTCGTCCAAGACAATATCCCTAATCCGAGGAGTTTTCACGCGATGGCTTCGACCTTTGCTGACTTCCATTTGTCTGCTTTTCTCACCGAGCGCCTGACCAGTCAGGGGCTCACCACCCCTACCCCCATCCAGCAGGCTGCCATCCAGCCCGCGATCGAGGGGCGGGATGTGCTGGCCCAGGCCAAGACCGGCAGCGGCAAGACCTTGGCGTTCTTGATTCCGTTGATCGAAAAAGCCCTGCGCCCGACGCAAGCAGCGGCAACGGACCCGGCTCATGCGGCCGGCCCACGTCGCCAGCCGACCGGTTACCCCCAGCTCCCCAACGCGCTCATCCTGGCGCCGACGCGCGAGCTGGCGCTCCAGATCGAAACAGAGTTCCGGAAGTATGCGCCGCGGGCGCTGACGTCCCTCTCCGTATACGGCGGCGTTCCGCTGGTGCGGCACTATCGGGCGCTGCAACGTCCGCCCATCGTGATCGTGGGCACACCGGGACGCCTGCTGGACCTGCTCAGAACCAAGCACCTAAGCCTGAGCCACGTGCAATACCTGGTCATGGACGAAGCCGACCAGATGCTGGATCGCGGGTTCCTGCGGGATATCCGGCAGATCCTGGAGTACTTGCCCAGGCAGCGGCAGACCCTGCTCTTCTCGGCCACCTTCGCGCCGGAGATTCAGGCGCTGGCCGAAACGATGATGCGCAACCCCGTCCAGGCCAAGGTGGACATGGGAGTAAGCTCGCCGGTCAAGATTTCCCACGGCTACTACGTCGTGCCGGGCGAAGATATGCGGGTGCGCCTGGTGCACACCCTGCTGGGCAGCCTGCCGGCCGGCGGACGGGCCATGGTCTTCTGCGAGCAGAAGTACAAGGTGCGCAAACTGGCGGCCCGACTCGGCGGCGAGTCGGCCTCGGTCGGGGCGATCACGGGCAACCATTCACAGGCCCAGCGCGAGCGGACTCTCTCGGCCTTCCGGGCCGGCCGCATCAAGTCCCTTGTCGCGACCGACGTGGCCGCGCGCGGACTGGATATCCCGGACGTGGCCAGCGTCATCCATTACGAGCTGCCCTCGACGCCCAACTCCTATGTGCATCGGGCCGGACGGACCGGACGCGCGGAGAAGGAAGGCGAGACGGTCCTGATTCTCACCGCCCAGGAAGAGCGCGAGTACCTCTATATGGTGCGCCGCCTCCGCATCGAGACCCGCCGGCTGCAGGCCCCGGAGCTGAAGCCCCTGCCGACGCCGGCGGCCCAGGAGCCGGAAGAGGAGGTGCGTCGTTATCAACCCAGACGGCCGGCCCAGTATGCCGACCCCTCACGCCGACGGCATGAAGTGCGATCCTGGGGAACTCAAGGCCCCCCGTCTCACACTCAGGCGCCGAAACCCAGGGCCTCACGCTGAACGTCCGGATGAGAGGAGGATGCCCCATGCACCAGCCCCTGATCGGGCTCAGGAGTGCCACACTGGCCCTGGCCAGTTTGTTGCTCTGGACCCCTCCGGCTCAGGCCGAAACCGGCTTGACGGTGACGGATGGCATGAAGGTCACGATCGAGTACACGCTCACCCTGCCCGATAAATCCGTCGCGGATTCCAACCTAGGGCAGGCGCCCTTTTCTTTTACTCAAGGCGCCCATGAGATCGTGCCGGGGCTCGAAAAGTCCATGGTCGGCCTGAAATCCGGCGACAAGAAGCGGATCGACGTCCCGGCGGCACAGGGCTACGGAACCTACGACGCCAAGGCCAAGGTCTCCGTGGACAAGACGAAAGTGCCGGCCGGCATCAAGGCGGGTCAGCTCCTCCGATCCGCGGACGGCCGGCCGGTGACGGTGGAGAAGGTGGAAGAGAATACCGTGGTGCTCGACCTCAACCATCCGCTCGCCGGCAAGGATTTGGTCTTTGACGTGAAGGTGCTGAACGTCGAGAAGTAGGAACCCACACCGGTCGAAAAACCGGCCGTGAAAAAATAGCCGGCTGGCCGTTGATTCGCATCAGTCAGGGGGTCTTGGTCAGAGCCAGGATCAGGTCTTCAAACTGCGGGTAGGCTCGGAGCAACGGCTCCCTGCCTCCCGCCTCAAAATCCGAACAATCAAACCCCGGGGCCATCGTCGTGCCCAAGAGGGCCCACCGCCCTCCCTCGCGCAATCGTAAGCCCTGCCACAGGCCCTGCGGCACGACATGCTGCACCTTCATCCCGGCTTCAAGGTCCGGTCCCATGGTAGCCACAGTTCCCGACCCATCAAGGCCGAGTTGCAGCAGCTCCACCGGATCCCCCAAATAAAAGTGATAGATCTCATCGCTCTTGAGCCGATGCAGCACCGAACAGGTATCCGGCGTCAGCAGGTAATAGATGCCCGTCCCGAATGATCGGGCCCCTTCGTAGCGGCCTAGCAGGGTCTCTCCGGGAATAGATTCCGCAGACCGGTACGATTCCGCATAGTAGCCCCCCTCCACCGGCAGGGGTTTGAGGCGCAACAACGCTTTCAGTGTCGCTACCGACAGCATCGCTCATTCCTCTCAGACCGGAGACAAGTACTCCCGACCAAACCAGCCGCGCCGTTAGGAGTAGAGGAGCCGCCCTTCAAAGTCAATGGTTCCGAGGGGCTGGCGCGTTATTTCCCCCTTACTCCCCTCGCGGAGGTCATCGCGGCCATGGCTAACTGGGGCGGCCCGACGGCGGATACGGCCTCTCGCACCGCGTTTGCTATTGACTTGCTGCCGCGCATTCGTTAATTTCTTCGGCTGACACCAAGGGATTTTCCCACGACCACCAGCTCGGCGGCGCAAAGCAAGGACAGAATCCCACCATGTCTGAACGAGCCTATGTACTGATCAACACGATGCCGGGGCAGACCACCAACGTCGTCCTGGCCTTGTCGACGATCCAGGAAATCAAAACCATTGATGCCTGTTGGGGCAAGCCGGACATCTTTGCCGTGGTCGAGGTGTCCGACCAAGACGCCTTGTCCACGCTGGTGCTGGCGAAGATCCACGCCATCGAAGGGGTCGCACAGACCGACACCCATCTGGTCTATCGGCTGAAAAAATAGCCTCTCGCCAGGAGGTTCTCACCATGGTCACCCCGCGCCCGTCAGTCGGAATGTCACACTGGTGCTCGATCATCGTCCTCTGTGCTGTGGCTGCCGGCTGCTCTTCGCTCAGCACACAGAAGGATGCCGACCAGGCGCAAGCCCTCTTGCCCATACCAGAAATAAAAGTACGCGCGGCGGTTATTCAGGTGTTGCAGGAAGAGGGCTATTTGGTGAGCCAGGGAGAAGAGGGAGGGCCAGCCCTGACGACCGGCTATCGCCAGGAAATCGACAGTCCCTCGGACTGGATGCTCCGCAGGCGGTTCGGAACCGGCCGCAGTCGCGTGGATGTGACGCTCGCGCCGGAAGGCGAAGCCGCCACACGCCTGACGATCCAGGTGATCTATGAAGGCAAGGACGGGCTGCTCGAATCCTGGAAGCCCTACCCCGCGCCCCTGGCCCAGAGCGCGGAGAATCAACTGCGGCTGGTCAAGAACGCCCTCGGCCTGCTCTAGCAGACCGCCGCTCACACACCTGCAGCTCTCGCTGCGTTGAACGGGAAGACCGCCAGAAACTCTTTCGTCCGTTACTCCCCGCTCCCTTCACCCAAGTCCAGCCCGAAGCGCTCGGCCATGCGATAGAGGGTCCGCCGGTCGATGCCAAGGATCTTCGCGGCCTGGACCTTGTTGCCCCCGGTTTCCTGCAGTACCTGTTGGAGGTATCGCTTCTCCATTTCTTCCAAGGTCGGTAAGGCTCCGGACTGGCCGGGCATGCCGCTGCCGGCGCCGGCCGCAAGATCGACGCCGGCCCGGCGAACGGCGTCCGGCAGATCGCTGGGGAGCACCAGCGGCCCGCGGCTCAACGAGACGACCCGCTCGATCACGTTCTCCAACTCGCGCACGTTGCCGGGCCAGGCATATTGCTGCAGGCAGGTCATCGTCTCCGGCAAGAATCCGCGGATCGGATGCGCCGGACTGCCGGCGCCTTGCTGGAGAAAATGGTGGACCAGCATGGGAATGTCTTCGCGGCGCTCGCGCAAGGGCGGGAGGGTGATGCGCACCACGTTCAGCCGATAAAAGAGGTCTTCACGGAACTTCCCCGCTTTCACCAACGCCGCTAGCTCCCGATTCGTCGCCGCGATCAGACGGCAATCCAGCCTGATCACGGCCGTGCCGCCGACTCGCCGGACCTCCTGCTCCTGCAACACCCGCAGGAGTTTCACCTGCAAGGCCGGACTGATGTCGCCGATCTCGTCCAGAAACAGCGTGCCGCCGCTGGCCGTTTCGAACAGCCCCGGCTTGGCCCCGACCGCGCCCGTGAAGGCTCCCCGCTCATGACCGAACAGCTCGGACTCGAGCAGGGCTTCCGGCAAGGCGGCGCAGGTGACCGGCACAAAGGGCCTGTCACGCCGCGCGCTATTGGAATGGATCGCGTGGGCCACCAATTCCTTGCCGGTTCCGCTTTCCCCTTCCAGCAACACGGTGCTCTTGCCGACCGCCACCTTGGCCACCAGCTTGTAGACCTCCAGCATCGGCGGGCTACTGCCGACCAGCGGAGAGCGGCTGTCGCGGTCCCGCAGCTCTTCCCGGAATTTCGCGTTTTCGCGGATGAGCCGCCGATGGTCCAGACTGCGCCGCACGACCAGCTTGACTTCCTCCCGCCGGAACGGTTTGGCCAGGTAGTCGTAGGCGCCCTGCTGCATCGCTTCGATCGCCCCCTCCATGGACCCGAACGCCGTGAGCAGCACGATCGGCGTATCCGGACTGGAGGCCTTGAATGCCTCCAGCACTTCAAACCCGCTGACATCCCCCATGCGGATGTCCGTGAGGACCAGGTCGAACTGGGTCTGCCGTCCCCGCTCGATCGCCTCCCGCCCGCCGGCGACAGCCTCGACATCGAAGCCCTCCTTCTTGAGCGCCTCGACGAGCAGCTCGCGCGCCGCCGCATCATCCTCCGCAACCAGAATCCTGGCGTCAGCCGACACGACCCCCTCCTTCCGCCGGAACCGCGTCGGCCGCCGATCCAGGAGGCGGGACGCAAGCGGGGAGCGCGATCATGACGCTGGTCCCCTTGTCCACCCGGCTCTCGATCGACAAGACTCCCTTGTGGGCGTTGACGATCTGCCGGCTCAGAAACAGCCCCAGACCGCTGCCGTCTCCGATGGCCTTCGTGGTGAAGAACGGCTCGAAGGCCTGGCTCACATGCTCCTCCGGCATGCCGCAGCCGGTATCGAGCACGGTCAGCGTCACCATGGCGGCGGCCGGAGGCTCCCCCGTGCGGCGGCGGGCTTCGGCTTCCTCCAACGTCACCGGCCGCTGCCCCACCGTGATCGTCACCCGGCCTCCCGGCTTCGTCGCCGCCAGCGCGTTGGCGATCAGATTGACCAGCACCTGCTGAAGCTGTTCCACGTCGCCCCAGAGCGGGGGATCGCCCTCCCAGGGTACGGCGGTCAGCGTCACGCCCTTGGCGGCGAAGGAGGGCGCCATCAGCGCCACGACGGGCGGCACCAGACGGCCCACCGGCAACGGCGTCAGCCGGGGCTTCCGCTGCCGGGTGGAGGAGAGCAGCTCTTCGATGATCCGCACCACCCGGTTGATCTGCGCGTCCACGATCTCCACCCGCTTGCGCATCTCCGGCGTGATGGCCTGATCCTCCCCCAGCGCCTGCACGTGCCAGGCGATGGAATGGAGCGGGGTCCCCACTTCATGAGCCACGGACGCCACCAGTTGTCCCACGGCGGCCAGCCGCTCGGACCGATTGAGCACGTCCTTGATCTCGGCCAGTTGGGCGTTGGCCTGCAGAAGTTCCGCGCGCGCCGCTTCTTCCCTGGCCTTCCGCTCCTCTCTTGTCATCGCCAGATAGGCCACGCCGACCAGCACACCCGCCACCACGGAGCGGTTGATGAGGGCGGACACGAACCGGCCCGGCTTCGTCGGCCTGAGCAGCCCGATATAGGTCGCCAAGATGCAGAGGATGACCGTGGCGTACATGAGCCGCCGACTGCGTGCCGCCGCGATCAGCAAAATCGGGAGTACGAACCCGTAGGCGATCACGACGTTGGCCGGCGTGACCATTTCGGCGCTCACGATCGCAACGAACAGGGCCAGTGAGATGCCCAGGACAAAGGGATGCTTGCCGACGATCGTCATCCTCCCACCCATGCCCGGCCGGCCTGCTTGAATTCGTCGGCCAGCTGCACCAGGGCCGGCGCCGTCCACCAGGCTTCGAGCGGCAGCGTCATCTTCCGGGACCAGTTGGGATAACTGTCCAGCGTGCCCGGCACGTTCGTCTGCGACAGCTCGCCGGTCACGTCGTCCAGCGCGGTCAAGACCACCCAGCAGGGCGTACGCGCCAGGAACAGATGCATCGCCTGAGCCAACTCCGCCGTCATGGCCGGAAGCGACCCGCCCTCGTCCGGTCTCGGCCAGAGCCCCTCCGCCTGCAGGGCTTCCAGCAGGCGCCGGCAATCCTGTGCCCGCTCTTCCTGCGCGTTCCGCAAGGCCCCCTCGTCTGGCACAAGCCCCAGGCTCCGCCGGAGTTCCAGATCCTTTCCGCCCCAATACCCGGCCAGGGTCGGCAGATCGTGGGTCGTCACCACCGCCACGGCCTGACTCGGATACCCGCCTGGCCCCTTCCACCGACCGTCGCCTTGGCGTTCGAAATAGAGGACGCGACAGGACAGGACCCCGGCTGCCGACAAGCTCGCCCGGACTGCATCTGGCACCGTGCCCAGGTCTTCCCCGATGATCATCGTCTTGTGTCTCACGCTCTCAAGCGCCAGAATGCCCAGTAAATCCTCAAACGGGTACGTGACATAGGTTCCGGCAGAAGCCGGAAGCCCCTGGGGAATCCAGAACAGACGGAAGAGACCCATGACATGGTCCAGCCTGAGCGCACCCCCGTAGGCCAGGTTTTTGCGCACCAGTTCGATGAACGGACGGTACCGGTTCGCCCGCAGCCGGTGCGGGTCCATCGGCGGAAAGCCCCAGTTCTGCCCCTCCAACGCAAACGCATCGGGAGGGCACCCGCTGTCCACCGTCAACGCCAGCACATCTTGAAAGACCCAGGCATCGCTGCCCGACCGGCTGCCGCCGAGCGCCAGATCGCGATAGAGCCCCAGCGGCATGCCTACCGTACGGGTCCGCTGCGCGATGGCCGCCACCTGCTCGCTGGCAATCCATTGCACGTACTGGTGGAACCGCACCCGCAACGCCTGTTCCCGTCGAAACGCCGCGACCTCCGGCGAAGCCGGGTTGCGGTAGGGCGCTGGCCAGTCCTTCCACTCCCAGACATCCGGGTACCGCCGCTGGCACTCTTCGGAGAGCGCCTGAAACAGGGCAAATCGCTCGAGCCCCTCCCCTTCCTTCCGGACATAGTCCAGAAAGGCTTGCCCGCGTTGGGTGACCGCCACCTCGCCACCGTCGCGCAGGTGCCGTTCGTGAAAGGTCTGGAAGAGCGCCTCCAGCACGGTCATTTTGGCGGCGCCGACTCGGTCATAGTCCACCCGCTCGCTCGCCCGCAGCGACGCCAGGGTGGCTTGAAAGTCCTCATCCTTGAGCAGGCGCTGCGCCGGCTCCGACTCGGCCAGCTCCGGCACGTGCTCCACCGCCACATACACGACGTTGAGGAAGAGGCGACTGTCCGGCGAATAGGGACTGATGTGGTAGGGCGTGGTGTTCTTCAGCGCATGCAACGGATTCAGGCCCACGACCCCCGCGCCAAGGTCCGTGGCGGCCCGTTCGACGACCTCGGCCAAATCCCCGAAATCCCCGATGCCCCAGTTCCGGGACGACCGGAGCGCATACAGTTGCAGGCTTAATCCCCAGATGCGCGCCCCCTCCTGCAGGGACGGCGGCAGGTAGCATCGCGACGGCGTCACGATCAGGCGCAGGCGGCCTCGCACCTCGCCAGCGGCGGTCCCGGCATGCGCCACTACCTCGTAGTACCCGCAGGCCAACCCGGCTGGGAGCGGCACCGCATAGCGGGCATAGTGCCGACCATCGAGCAGCCTGGTTTCAGCCGGCGCCACGCCTGGCCCGGCCTCGCCGTTGTGCTGGAGGCGGCCGGACTCATCCAAAATCTCCCAGACGATGCACAGGGCCTGCGCCGCGGCCGCCTCCACTGGAACGGAGAAGGACCAGGTGCCCAACGGCTGCTCGATCCGGCGCACCAAGACCGGCGCGCAGGGCTGCCGCCAGGCGGCCTCCTCCCAGGCGAGCACCGCGGCCCGGAGGGCCTCCGGTTGCTCGACCGCATACCCCATGGCCGCCAGTACGGCCCGCTTGGTTTGCGCGGAGGTCTGGTGCCGGCGCCCCCAATTGTCGTCATACTCGGTGGCGATCCCGCACCGGGCCGCCAGTCTATCCAGCCACTCGTGTTCCTCGGAAGTCCTCACACACGCGAGTCTAGGAACATGCGGCAGGCAAGTCAAGGCACCCCCGCGCGTGGCCCCCTCCTGCATGACTCTCGCTGCGCCGATCGTGTACAATGCCCCCCATGTCGGCCATCGCGCGGGGCCTCCGCGCCCTGAGTGGCGAGCAGGCGGCTCGACCCGGCCCCCACCCGGGTGACGCCTCCGCGCAGGACAGCAGAGGGACGCGGCCCCTGCGACTCGGTCTCGTGACCGGCAGTCCGACTGGCGTGTGGGCCCACGTGGTCCGCGCCCGCGTCCGGTTGCAACAAATCGTACGGCGAGCCCGCTGGTGGTGGGCGCCCGTCGACTGGCCTCCGCCCCGCCCGCATCCGGAGCCGGCCAGACGAGCTGGGACCAGGACGCCACCGCTGTGATCCATGCCGGCCGCGCCGTGCCACAGGCACCCGGTTGTCCGAGACACCCGCGTCGACGACGTCACGGACTATCGGCTCCAGGCCCTGCGCGAAGGTGTTGAGAGGAGGGCCGTCCACATGCAGCGACAGCGCGCACGAATGGGACGCTGGCGGATCGCGCTGGCCGTGACGGTGGGCTGCGGCCTGGGCCTGCCCGGGTCGGGCTGGTCGCAACCCGCACCGCCCGCGCAGCCCGAGCGGGTGGAGATCGTGGGGGACTACCGCTACACCTACCACGATCCGATGAGCCTGGCCGAGGCGACGCACCTCGCCTACACGGAGGCGGTCCGGATGGCCATCGACCGCTCCCGCCCCTTCCTCGACGGCACCCGCGCCGTGACGGACCCGGCCCGGCTCACGCAGATGCGCCAGATCATCGCCTCCGGCTACCTGAAGGACGTGCAGGTGCTGGAGCAGGCGGACCACGACCGGACGGTCTACGCCAAGGTGCGTGCCACGATCGATCCGCAGGAGGTCACGGCGGTAATCCAGCGGGAGATTCATCGCGGCCCAGACAAGGACGCGCCCGGCCTGGATCAGAACCGCGCCCTGAAGATTTTAAGCGTGCGTGAGGACGCCGACGGGACCGTGGCCGTCGTGTTCAAGGCCCTGCAGCGGCTGGACTGGCTCACCACCGCCTATGACGGCAGCCTGCGGGAACATGCCGATATCATGATCGATTTTTACGACGACCACGGGGTCCCCATCAGCAGCGACCGGGTCCCCGCCCGCACGGCCGCCCCGGGGGAGGTCTTGAATCCGGGACAGATCGGGGCGCAGACGTTCCGCAAACCGCCCCGCACCCGCTCCTACCAGGCCTGGCTGGTCAAATAACCGGGCCCGATCCCCTCACACTCAACTGTGCAGGTCGTTTTTCTCCACACAGGCGCTCGCTACCACCCCCGCGATGGGCACACTGCAGTCCCAGCTGCTCGGGGTGTGTGCAGAGGTTTGCGCGCGATAATCAACGAACGCGGGCGGGGGGGCGGGGGCTTCGGTGATGGGCATCCGTCAGGATCGGACGCCTCAGGCAGGGGCCGGACACGGCCTGC
>SXGR01369355.1_pt1 | contig 15023 bp, 12 predicted proteins | sample 3174711 | NCBI WGS metagenome assembly SXGR01 (sample SAMN11356860, study PRJNA531348) | freshwater metagenome | isolation source: freshwater sample F1-60 | place: China: Fuxian Lake, Yuxi | collected 2017-12-25
ATGGGCTTTGTCACCCTGGGCTTCTTCATGTTCAATAGTTGGGGTGTTGAAGGCGGTCTGGTGCAGATGATCTCGCACGGCTTTGTGTCCGGCGCGCTGTTCCTGTGTATTGGCGTGATGTATGACCGCCTGCATTCGCGGCAGATTGCCGACTACGGTGGCGTGGCCAATTCCATGCCCCGGTTTGCGGCCTTGTTCATGCTGTTCGCCATGGCCAACTCCGGTTTGCCAGCGACTTCGGGCTTTGTCGGCGAGTTCATGGTCATTCTGGGCGCGATTCAGGTCAACTTCTGGTATGCCGCATTAGCCGCCACCACTCTAATCTTTGGCGCGGCCTACACGCTGTGGATGTACAAGCGAGTGGTCTTTGGGGCCATCACACGACCAGAGGTGGCGAGCATGAAGGACATCGATGCGCGCGAGTTTCTGATTCTCTCAATACTGGCCGTGTGTGTGTTGGCCATGGGTGTCTATCCCTTCCCGGTGACCGAGGTGATGCATGTCTCGGTCAACAATCTCCTTGAGCATGTGGCCCACAGCAAGTTGATGCCCCTCGTTGCGCACTGAAAGATCCCATGACGCTGATTGATTTCCTGCCCATCGTTCCCGAGATCCTGGTGCTGGTCATGGCCAGCGTTATCCTGCTGTTGACGGCGGCGGACAAGTGTCCGACGGCGGGCTATGTTCCGTCTCTCCTGACCCTTTTGGGTGCGGCGGTGCTGACGGTAGTGACAGGCGGTTTGGGCACGGATGTCCTAGTGCGCGGCCTGGTGGTCGTCGATCCAATGGGCGATGTACTGAAGCTGGTGACCTATTTCGCTGCCATGGCGTCGTTCGTCTATGGGCGGGCGTACTTGCGCGAGTTTGGTCTACTGCGCGGCGAGTACTTTGCCCTGGCACTGTTTGCCGTTTTGGGCATGATGGTCATGATCTCTTCCGCTAGCCTGTTGACGCTCTATCTGGGTCTGGAATTGTTGTCCTTGTCCCTCTACACCCTGGTGGCCATGCAGCGGGATTCAGCACAGGCCTCCGAGGCGGCCATGAAGTACTTCATCCTGGGGGCACTGGCCTCGGGCCTGCTGCTTTACGGTATGTCGCTGCTCTACGGGGCGACCGGCACTCTGGCGTTGTCCGGTATCGCCGATGCCTTGCACGGCCAGTCGGGCAATACGATGTTATTGACCTTCGCCCTCGTGTTTATCGTGGCGGGCATTGGCTTCAAACTTGGTGTAGCTCCGTTCCACATGTGGGTGCCTGACATCTATCAGGGTGCGCCGACGGCGGTGACCTTGTTTTTGGCTTCGGCGCCCAAACTGGCGGCCTTTGCCATCGTTATGCGCATACTGGTCTTGGGTTTGCCTGAACTGCTTCACGACTGGCAGCAAATGCTGGCGGTGATGGCGGTCGCTAGTCTGGCCATCGGCAACCTCGCGGCCATCATGCAGACCAATATCAAGCGCATGCTGGCCTATTCGACTATTTCGCACATGGGCTTTCTGCTCTTGGGCGTGCTGGCAGCCAGTATTGCTGGCTTTGCGGCCAGCCTGTTCTATGTGATCGCCTATGTGATCATGACCTTGGCAAGTTTCGGCCTGATCGTACATCTGTCGCGCAAGGACGCCGAGGCCGATACCCTGGATGCGTTCCGTGGACTGAATCGTGATCACCCTTGGCTGGCGGCGATGATGGCCGTGGTAATGCTGTCGATGGCGGGGCTGCCCCCTTTCTTGGGCTTCTACGCCAAGTTTTTTGTGCTTCAGGCCTTGGTGGGTGGCGGCTGGATTGCGTTGGCCGTGCTGGCGGTCATGTTCTCGTTGATCGGCGCCTTCTATTATTTGCGCATCATCAAGCTTATGTACTTTGATGCCCCCATCGAGGGGGACCACCGGATTGCTCCGGTAGGCGATGCCGTTGGCCTGCTCAGCTTCAATGGTTTGGCTGTTCTGGGCTTGGGACTGTTGCCGCAGGGTCTGCTCGCCCTTTGCGTGATCGTCGTTCAGGCTTCGGTGTAGACGCTGCTGTCTCCATGGCTGGCGCCACCTGCGGCAGGGCGGGCTTGGTCTGGTACACCTCCTCGAGAACTTCAATAAAACGCCGCGCCTGGGGTGACAAAATTCCCCCCCGCCGCAGCACCAGCCCGTAACTGCGTTGCGGGAAGTAGCGTACCAGCGGGATGCGCGCCAATCGCTCGGTACCACCGAGACAGATATCGGTGACGATGGAAATCCCCATCCCCAATTCAACATATTTTTTGATGACCTCCCATCCGCCAGCCTCAAGCGTGACTGTGAAGGTCAGGTCGTGTTGCTGGAATACATACTTGACGATACGCCAGGTGGAAAGATGGGCGGGGGGCAGTATGAGACCGTAGCGACTGATGTCTTCCAAGGTGATCTCGCGCCGGCTTGCCAGTTCGGCCAAGGGGTGGTCCAGAGGGGTAATGAGCATCGGATCGAAGGTCGCGAAAGGCCGATATTCGAGGTCCTCAGGCACTTCTAGCATGGAGCCGACGGCAAGATCGATCTCATTGGCGCGGAGCATTTTCATACCGTCACGCCCGGTCACATTGTTCAGTTTGAGGCGTACGCCGGGGTGCTGACCGACAAAGCGGCGAACCGGTTCTGGCAGGACATAAAGAATGGTGGATTCGCCCGCTCCGATGTTGAGATCACCCGAATTTACATTGCCAAACAGGGCGGCAAAGTTTTCCTGCAACTTATCGACCCCCTCCACCAGCGGTTCTGCAAGGTGATACAGGGTCTCGCCTTCTGGGGTTAAGCGTAGATTGGGGCCCCGGCGTTCGAATAGAACGATACCCATTTCACGCTCAAGAGCTTGGATTTGGAGTGAAACGGCAGGCTGGCTGAGACACAAGCGCTCGGCTGCGCGTGAAATATTGCCGGCCCTTACCACTTGATGAAAGGCGCGCAATTGTTTGATCCGGTTGTTCTTATAGTACATCGGGGCCTCCTGAAAGGGCGCTGACGCGGGGACGGCATCTAGCCATGTTTATAGCTAGGTCAAATGATAATTCAATTCCTTAATACTCTGGATTGAAATATTTGTCAGTCAGGGTATTTAAAAATATCTAGACTTTGTTGACGAGTTATAAAATTTTAATGGCGCAAGGAGTGGCGAGTGAGCGGGACTTGGACTGGCATCATCGTGGCAGGAGCCTTCATGGCGACCCTTGGGGGCGTTTTGGCATGGTTTCTGGCGCTTGCTAGTCGTCGCTTGCAAGTGTTTGAGGATCCCCGCATCGAGGCCGTCGAGGACTGTCTGCCACACTCAAACTGCGGTGCATGTGGGACTGCGGGCTGTCGTAACTTCGCCGAAAAAGTTGTTTCTGGCGATATCGTGCCGGCAAAGTGCTCCGTTAATCCCCCTGAGATGAATGCCTATATCGCCACGATGCTGGGTGTCGCGATGGGTGAAGTGGAAAAACAGGTGGCGCGGCTGGCTTGCGCCGGGGGTCATCATGTGGCGCATATGCGGGCGCGTTATGAGGGCTTGAAGCATTGTCGGGCGGCCGCCACGGTAAGCGGTGGTGGTAAAGATTGTGCGTGGGGCTGCCTTGGCTTGGGTGATTGCGAGACCGTGTGTGAGTTTGGGGCCATTCACATGAATGGCTTTGGCTTGCCTGTCGTCGATACGGCTCTCTGTACGGCGTGCGGTGATTGCGTGGCGGTATGTCCAAAATCCCTGTTTTCCCTTCAGCCGATCAGCCACAAGTTATGGATGGCGTGCAAAAGCCAAGCCGAAGGTGACATCGCCGAGGCCCAGTGTGCTGTGGCCTGCAACGCATGCGGGAAATGTGTAGCGGATTCCCCGCCCGGTCTCATGCACATGAACCGGAATTTGGCGGTGATCGATTACACCCGCAATGCTGAGGCTACTGTCAAATCTATCGAACGCTGCCCGACCGGTGCCATTGTCTGGCTTGAGAATGACCAAACAACGCGTGGCGTCGCCGCCAAGAAGATTGTGCGCATAACTGCCTTGCCGCTGGCGGCATAGGTTGGATACGGAGAATGACTATGCTCAAAAACCTGTTTACTTCCCCATCGAATGAATCAGCACTGCAACCGGTGAAATATCCCGGCGTGCGCGATGCGATCGACGGCAATACGGCGGTGATTCTGGTAGAGCGCGAGGCTTCCGATGCGGCCGGTGCGTACCCGATTACCCCATCTACCAACATGGGTGAGTACTGGGCCGAGTCGGTAGCGGCGGGGCATATCAATGTCTCTGGCCGCCCCCTGATTTTTGTCGAACCTGAATCCGAACACGCGGCCGCCGGTGTGACTGCCGGCATGGCTATGACCGGTCTGCGGGCGGTAAACTTTACCTCGTCACAGGGCGCGGTGTTCATGCATGAATCGCTTTATGGAGCCGTGGGCAAACGCTTGCCCTATGTGCTCAACATGGGCTGTCGCGCTATTACCAAGGCGACGCTCAATGTGCATTGTGGTCATGACGATTATCACAGCGTCGATGACACCGGCTTCATTCAAGTCATGGCAGCCAGTGCCCAGGAGGCGGCCGACCTCAACTTGATTGCACGCAAAACGGCAGAACTGTCCCTGACCCCGGCGATCATGGGCATGGACGGATTTCTGACCACGCATCTGATCGAGCCGGTGCAGGTTCCCGAGCGTGAACTGGTCGCGGAGTTCCTCGGCCAACCCGGTGATTTGATTGATACGCCGACCCCGGCTCAGGTCATTCTTTACGGACCCAAGCGGCGGCGCATTCCGGCCCTCTGGGATGTCGACGCCCCGTTAGCCTCGGGTGCTGTCGCCAACCAAGATGCGCATATGCAGGCGGTAGCCGCGCAACGGCCGTACTTTTTTCAGCATATCCCGGCTTTGTTCGATCGCTGTGCTGACGAGTATGCTGAATTGACCGGTCGTCGCTACGCGCGTGTGGCGAGCTATCGTTGCGAGGACGCCGATTACTTGATCCTGGGTCAGGGCAGCATGACCGTGCAGGCGGGTGCGGTCGCCGATTACTTGCGGGCGACGCGGCAGATCCGGGTGGGCGTCGTCAATCTGACCATGTTCCGGCCATTTCCTGGCGAGCTGCTAAGTCATGTCTTGAAGGGCAAGAAAGGGGTGGCGGTTTTAGAGCGCACTGACCAGCCCTTGTCTGAAGATCTGCCGCTGATGCGCGAGGTGCGTGCCGTAGTCTCAAAGAGCGTCGAGAACGGGGTGGCAGGGCGTGGCCGGGCAGGGGGGCAACACGCGGGCTATGCGGCGTTCGAGACCGGCGCGGAAATCCCTCAGCTTTATTCTGGTAGCTACGGCATTGGATCGCGCGATTTGCAACCCGAGGCGTTGATCGCGGCAGTCGAGAACATGCTCGAAGGTGGCAAGAGTGGCGGGGCGCAACGGCGTTTCTACTATCTCTCCATCGATTTTGTGCGCGATCAGGCGGCCAATCCCAAGCAGGAGATCCACCAGCAGGGTCTGCTAGAGGCCTATCCCCAGATCCGGGATTTGGTGCTGCGCGGCTCCGAGAATCCCAATCTGATGCCTAAGGGGGGGATTGCGGTGCGGATGCATTCGGTCGGTGGCTGGGGCGCGGTGACGACTGGCAAGAACCTCGCCATGACCTTGTTCGAGCTTCTGGGCTGGGATATCAAAGCGAATCCGAAATACGGTTCCGAAAAGAAAGGGCAACCAACCACTTATTATCTCTCGGCTGCCCCGGAGCCGATTCGCATCAACTGTGAATACAGTCATGTCGATGTCGTGCTGTCGCCAGACCCGCAAGTCTTCCTGCATACCAATGCGGTTGCCGGCTTAAGCCAGGGCGGTGTATTTATCATCCAGAGCAACCTGCCGGATGCAGGAGCCTTGTGGGCCACCTTCCCGCTAAACATCCAGAAATATATTGTCGAACAGGGTATTCGCGTCTTTTATTTGGACGCCTTCACCATCGCCCGCGAGGAGTCCTCGAATCCCGATCTGCAGTTACGCATGCAGGGCAATGCTTTTCAGGGCGCCTTTTTCCATGCCTCCGATGTCAAGGAACGGGCTGGCCTGTCAGAAGAGACCCTGTTTACGGCTATTGAAAACCAGTTACAGGCAAAATTTGGCAAGAAAGGCAAGCGCATTGTCGAAGACAACCTGCGCGTGGTGCGGCGCGGCTATACCGAAATCCATGAAATTCCGGCTGCGGTGATGACGGTTGGGGCGCGCCAGGCCGCCTCGTTTCGAGCCTCGCCGGCGCTGCCTGTCATGTTGGCCCAGCAGCCGGAAGGCGCGACGGAGCATGGCTCAAGGCAGGCCGATATCCATCGCTTCTGGGAACAGACCGGTAATTTTTACATGACGGGTCGCGGTTCGGACAACCTTGCTGATCCCTTCATGGGCATGGCCTTGATCCCGGCCGTCACCGGGGTGTTCCGCGACATGACGCAGATCCGTTTCGAGCATCCGGTATGGAATGCCGAGAACTGCACGGCCTGTGGTAATTGTTATACCCAGTGTCCTGATTCGGCAATTCCGGGCTTGGTTTCGACGCTCAGCGATGTCCTGAACAGTGCCATCAGCCGGATTGAGATGGGCGGCCGTCCGACCCGATTCCTGCGCAAGGGCGCTCGGGCGATCGAGAAACGCCTGCGGGGGGTCCTCGAGCATGAGGGTGTGGATGTGCGTGCTCGCCTGAAGGCGGCGATTCAGGAAACGCTCGAGGAATCTATGGCCACAGCCATGGCCGATACCGAGCCCTTGACCGAGGAATATCGTTTGTTGAGCGATACCTTGGGTGAATTCCAGTTTGCGACTACCAAGCCGTATTGGGTTAACCCCGAGAAAAAGACGAAAGGAACGGGCGGGCTGTTCTCCATTACCGTGAATCCGTATACCTGCAAAGGGTGCGCCGTTTGCGTCGATGTCTGCGACGACGATGCCCTGAAGATGGTGACCCAGACCCAGGACAGTATTGCAGCACTGCGCCGCGATTGGCAGTTCTGGCTGGAACTTCCCACCACACCCAAAGCGTATAGCCGCATTGATGATCTGGATGAGAAAATCGGTGCACTGGAAACCCTGCTGCTCACCAAGCAGAACTACAACTCCATGGCCTGTGGTGACGGTGCCTGTCTGGGGTGCGGCGAGAAAACGGCGATCCATCTTTTTACCAGTACCGTGACAGCCTTAATGCAGCCGCGGGTCCAGGCCCATCTGGAAAAGATTGAGGCCCTGATCGTCGGCCTTGAAAAGCATATTCGCATGCGGTTGACCGAGACGGTCGACTTTACCGATGCTCAGGCTGTGTTGCGAGCCGTGGCCGCGGGCCAGGATCAAGGCCACGATTTAACGCTAGCGCGGCTCAGCGAACATCTGCAGGCCAAGGCGGGCAGCCAACCCATTGATCCGGATTGGCTGCGTTGGGTTACGCACCTCTTAGACCGTCTCAGAGACCTCAAGTGGCGTTATCTCGAGGGTCCGACCGGCCGGGGCCGGGCCGCCATGGGCATTGTTAACTCCACGGGTTGTACTTCGGTGTGGGGCTCAACCTTCCCCTTTAATCCTTACCCGTTCCCGTGGACTTCGCATCTGTTCCAGGATTCGCCCTCTGTCGCCCTCGGCCTGTTCGAAGGGCACATGACGCGCATGGCGGATGGATTTAAGGCCATCCGCATGGCCGAGATTGAACTCGAGCGTGGTTACGATCCGCACACCGAGGATGCCAACCTGACCTACTACACTTGGGAGTCCTTTACGGACGAGGAGTGGAAACTGTGTCCGCCGGTGGTCGCCATTGGTGGGGATGGAGCGATGTACGACATTGGTTTCCAGAATCTGTCGCGAGCCTTGATGACGGGTAAACCCGTCAAGATTGTGGTTGTTGATACGCAGGTGTATTCGAATACGGGCGGGCAGGCGGCGACCTCCACTTTTGTGTCGCAAGTGGCGGATATGACGCCCTTTGGAAAACAGGCAACGGGTAAGAAAGAGATCCGCAAGGAGATGTCTATCATCGGGATGGCACACCGTACGGCCTTCGTGTTGCAGGGCAGCACCTCCCGGCCAACGCATCTGATCGAAGGGTATATCGACGGCCTGAACTCGCGCCGGCCGGCCTTGTTTAACATTTATACCGTCTGCCCGCCCGAACATGGGGTTGGCGATGACAGGGCTGACCAGCAGTCGCGTCTGGCGGTTGAGTCGCGCGCGTATCCGCTGTTCCGTTACGATCCTGATCAGGGAACGACCTTCAGCGAGTGCGTCAGCCTTGATGGCAATCCTTCGCCAGAGGCCGACTGGCCGGAATATACGCTGGCTTATGTCGATGCCGCGGGGGAGGCGCAGAAGATGGTCTTGCCAATGACCTTTGCGGACTTTGCGCTGACGGAAGGACGCTTTGCCAAGCAATTTAAGAAGGCCCCGCAAGAGACCTGGAACGATGACATGGTCTTGCTTGCAGACTTCATCAAACGGCCGGCAGCGGAGCGTGAGGGGCGTTTCCCGTTTATTTGGGCGGTGGACAAAAAAAATCGCCTCCTGCGAGTTCTGGTTTCGCAGGCCTTGGTCAACGCGTGCGAGGAGCGGTTGGCGTTCTGGCGTCAGCTCAAGGATGTAGCAAAAACCCCAGCCCTGGCGGTGGACGAGAAGGCGATTGTGGAAACGGCACGGGCCGAGATTCTGGCGCATTTGACGGCCAGCTTGGTGGGGTTTGGTGGCGGCGGCATGGCGGCAGAATCGGCACCCGCCGTGCCGGTCGCATCGGTGGCGGCGGCGTCTGAGGGTTACGAGCCGGTTTATATTGACACGCCCGATTGCTCTGCCTGCGATGAGTGCACCACGATCGGGCCTAAGGCGTTTGCCTACAATGAGCAGAAGCAGGCCATAGTGATTAATCCCCAGGGCGCAAAATTTGCCGACCTCGTCAAGGCTGCAGAAAAGTGTACTGCAGGGTGTCTACATCCCGGCACTCCATGGAACATGAATGAACCGGGCCTCGAGAAATGGATGGCACGGGCGGCAAAATATAACTGAGCGATGCCATGGTCATGGAGATTCGACCCATCATGGAACGCAGCCGGGCGCTTGAGGCGCCGCCTCCGCCGTCCTCATGGCGAGAGGGGCCGTCTTCCAAATCTCTTGAGCTTTATTCGTATATTGTTTCGCTGTTCAGGCGCAAAAGTTTCGCGCGCGGGGTTCACCCCGACACGCACAAGAGTACTGCCGGCAAGCCGATTCGTCGGTTGCCGTATGCGCCGCGCATTTCCCTCCCCCTCGCGCAGCACATCGGCAAGCCGGCAGTACCCCTTGTCCGACCCGGAGAGGAAGTGGTTCGCGGTCAACCCATCGCAAGGGCCGACGGATTTCTGTCCGTTCCCTTGCATTCCCCTGTCACCGGACGCGTCGAGGCGATTCGGTTGCACCCGTCCGCGTCAGGCGCATGGGTGGAAAGTATCATCATTCATGCCTACGCCTCATCCACCCAAGAAGTACTCTGGCGTGAGCCACGCGATATGGATTCGCTCGGGCCTGAAGAGATTCTTGCCGCCGTCAAAGACTGTGGCATGGTGGGATTAGGCGGTGCGGCCTTCCCCAGTCATGTCAAGCTAAGCATCCCTCCTGAGCGCCGTATTCATACCTTGGTGGTCAATGGCTGCGAATGCGAGCCGTACCTGACTTGCGATCACCGCACCATGATCGAACATCCAGCCGATTTGATGCGTGGCATCGGCTATGCGATGCGAGCGGTGGGGGCTCGGCGCGCCATCATTGGTGTCGAAGATAACAAGCCCGATGCGGTGGCGGCGCTTACCCCGTTTCTGCCGACCGATGGGCGGGTAAGCATGGAGATGGTGCAGACCAAGTATCCGCAGGGCGCCGAAAAGATGCTGATCAAGTCGCTGCTGAATCTGGAGGTGCCCGCCGGTGGTCTGCCCTTGGATATTGGCGTGGTGGTCAATAATGTGGGCACTTTGACCTTGCTGGGCCGTTTGCTCCCAGCCGGTGAGGGTTTGACCGAGCGGGTGGTGACCGTGACCGGCCCGGCCGTCAAGCGACCAGGTAATTTCTGGGTGCCATTGGGGACACCGATTCGTCATGTGTTGCAATGTTCGGGGGTGCTCGATGGCGATCCTCACCCTGAGCTGGAGGTTGTTCTGGGCGGCTCCATGATGGGCCAAGCGATAACCTCACTGGACACCCCCGTGACCAAGGGGGTGACCGGGATTTTGGTATATGACCGTGAATCAGTGATGCGGGAAACGGTAACCAAGGTGTACCCTTGCATCAAGTGTGGCGAATGTGTTCAGGCCTGTCCGATGGGCCTTAACCCGGCCTTGCTTGGGATGCTGGCCGCAAAACGGGACTATGACAGTATGAGTGTTGATTACCATCTTGCCGATTGTTTTGAGTGTGGTTGTTGTACTTGGGTTTGTCCCTCCGGTATTCCGCTTGTGCAGCAGTTTCGCGCGGCCAAGGGTTTATTGCGCGCCCGAGCCGCTTGATCTGCGATGACAGAACTGCGTAGCGCTCCCCACGAACGCCTGGGTCTCAGCGTTGAGAGCATCATGCTCAATGTGGTGCTGGCCTTGCTTCCGATCGCCTTGTTTTCAATCTGGTTATACGGCTTGTCTGCCTTGGTGCTGCTGCTGACATCGGTCATTGTGTGTCTAGCGACGGAACGCCTCTTCAACCATCTTTCCGGACAATCCTCGACCCTGGGAGATTGGAGCGCGATGATCACCGGCATCCTGCTGGCATTGGTTCTGCCGCCCTCCTTCCCGCTTTGGATGACGGCGGTGGCGGCGGTGGCGGCGATGGGCTTGGGCAAGATCCTGTTTGGGGGTCTGGGCATGAATGTGTTTAACCCGGCCCTCGTGGGCCGTGCCTTTGTGCAGGCAGCATTTCCATCGGCTATTGCCACATGGGTCCCGAGCTATGCCCCAAACCGATTCCATGAGTTCATCCCCACGACCCTGACACCGCCTTTGATGATCCCGCCGGATATCACAGCTTGGACCAAGGCGGTCTCAGCGGATGCCTTCACGGGCGCAACGCCGTTGGCGATGTGGAAGTTCCAGCATCAACTGACGGCGCCGGAAGACCTGATTCTGGGCATTGCCACCGCCTCCGTGGGGGAGACATCGGCGATGCTGATTCTGGTTTGTGGGCTTTATCTGGCGTTGCGTGGCATGCTTGACTGGCGTATTCCGGTCGGCATGATGGGGTCTGCCATTGCCTTGGCTTACGCCTTTCATCTTTACAACCCCGACTTTTTTCCGCCGCCCTTCTTCGTCCTGCTGTCGGGCGGTCTCATGTTGGGAGCCCTATTCATGGCGACCGACATGGCGACCTCGCCGGTGACTCCGCTAGCCGTTTGGGTCTACGCGATCCTGATCGGCCTTGTGACGGTCCTGATTCGCTATTTTGGGGGCCTGTCCGAGGGGGTGATGTATGCCATCCTGTTTGGTAATGCGCTCGCCCCTTTGCTGGATCGCAGCTTGCCGACGCGGGTGTTTGGCCGGCGTAAAGCCCGAAAGGTGGCGTCATGAGTGAGCCGTCGCCAAAGTCTGCAGTAGAAATCACGGCGGGTTGGCGTTTGATGGCGGCCCTCGGTGGAGTCGCTCTGTTGTGCGGGGTGCTGATCGTTGCCGCCTTTCAAAGTACGCTGGAGCCCATTGCCAAAAATCGCCGCATTGCCCTGGAGCGCTCCATTTTCTCGCTCATTCCGGACGGTGTGACCCTGCACATTTATGCCGTGAGCACGCAAGGGCTGATCTTGTTGCGGTCCGATCAATCTATGCCCAAGGGGGCGCAGCGCGTTTATGCGGTTTACGATGCCCATCGGCAACTACGCGGCTTAGTGGCCGAGGCGGGTGCGGTTGGGTATGCCGATGTGGTACGGGTTTTGTACGCTTATGATCCGCAGCGCCAGGCAATCGTCGGCTTTGCCGTGGGGGCGCATCGCGAGACACCGGGTATTGGCGACAAGATCCGCACGGACGCGGCCTTCCAGAAAAATTTCGTGGCTCTTGAAGCGCGCTTGGATGTTTCCGGGCAGAGTCTTGCGCACCCGATCCGAACGGTGAAGCATGGCAGCAAGCGCCAACCTTGGGAGATTGACGCAATCTCGGGCGCGACCATTACTTCGCGGGCGGTAGGGCGTGGCATTAACGATAGCGTCAGCGTTTTGCTACCGCGTCTGCGACCGCATCTGGATAAATTGGAGTCTCCGCCATGAAACCCGGCGAACACCCCCTGACGGCCTTCGAAAATTTCATGGAAGGGATCTGGAAACAGAACCCTGTCTTTGTCATGGTGTTGGGTATGTGCCCTACCTTGGCGGTGACCGTGTCGGCCATTAATGCGCTGGGCATGGGCGTAGCGACGACTTTCGTACTCGTGTTTTCCTGCTTGTTGGTGTCAGCGATCCGGAACTGGGTGCCGAAAGAAGTGCGTATCGCGACCTACATTGTCATCATCGCCAGCTTTGTGACCGTGGTTGATTATGCGATACAGGCGCTGAGCCTGGACTTGTACGAGGCTCTCGGCGCATTCATTCAGTTGATCGTGGTGAACTGCATCATTTTGGGTCGTGCAGAGGCGCATGCCTCAAAACATCCGCCCCTGACCGCCGTGGTGAATGCGCTAGGCATGGGGATCGGTTTTACGATCGGTCTTTTCGCACTCGGAAGCGTGCGTGAAATTTTTGGGGCGGGCTCGCTGTTTGGCATCGCCTTGTTCGGACCGAGTTTCCAGCCCTGGATTGTCATGCTTTTGCCGCCGGGAGGTTTTTTTGTCCTGGGCGCTTGGTTGCTCCTGTTTGCAGGGTGGAAGCAGCGCAAGGAGGCCAAAGATGGAGCATGAATCGCTGTTTCAGATTTTTATTGGCACGCTCCTGACCAACAATTTTGTGTTGGCCATGTTTCTCGGCTTGTGTCCCTTCTTGGGAGTGTCCGGACGCCTTAATACCGCCGTGCCGATGGGCGCCGCGACGACCTTTGTGATGCTGGTCGCGTCCTTGTGTGCCTACGGACTCAATGTGCTGCTCACGGCCTTGGATCTGCAATTCTTGCGGCTTATTGCTTACATTGTGGTGATCGCCTCGGCGGTCCAGTTGGTGGAAATGTTCTTGAAAAAGACCAGCCCCAATTTGTTTCGCGCCCTCGGTATTTACCTGCCGCTCATTACCACCAATTGTGCCGTGCTCGGCGTGGCCCTGTTTCAGACGACGCGGGAATACAGTTTTCTCCAATCCATAGTGTTTGCGTTGGCGGGTGGCGGTGGCTTTACGCTGGCGCTGCTCTTGATGGCAGGTTTGCGTGAACGCCTGAATCTGGCCACGGTTCCGCAACGGGTGCAAGGCACGGGGCTGGCCCTCATGCTTGCTGGTTTACTGTCTTTAGTGTTTATGGGCTTCGCCGGGCTCGGGGCGAGTGCAGGATGAGTCTCTATCTCGTGACTGCCGGCCTGATCTTGGGTCTTCTGCTGGTGGGACTTGCGGTTAATCGGTTGTACCAAAATTTTGCCCGGCAGCATCCACAGTTAGGCCCATTTCGCGACTCGGAGGCACGGGGCTGCGGTAGCTGCAGCCAAGGTAGCGGTTGTGCCTCCAGCGGAAATTGCCCTAAGGCATGATGTCGTCAGCCGCACAGGCGGCAACTTGCCACGAGCAGAAGTTCCTGCGCGGCGCGGGCGAGCTTGGGGCTGAGGGCTTTTAGCGTCTTGAAGGGCGCCGGGTGCGGGTGGCCGTCGAGCAGGCCGCCGGCCAGGGCCGTGAGCATTAGAGCTAGGGGGGAAAGGCCAAGCGGGGCTTTTAGCGTGTCGCGCTGGGCAATGAGGGTGGCGTTAGAGGCCGCGTCATAATGCATCAGGCGGCCCCCGATCTCCAGATTGAGCGTGCCGCCTTCAGCGAGTTCCCAGCGTTCCTGCTCGCTCCAGTGGGGTGCGGCAGGCAGTGCGGTGCGGGCAAAGAAATCCCCCAGAATAGCGGCGGGCCCACGCCCCGGTAGGGTCAGCAGTTGCTGCGCCAGTTCCTCCCATGCACGGTCCGTTGCCATTGTCATAGCGGCTCGCCCATGAAGCAGAAGACAAAACGGCCGTGGTCAAAATCGAGCATCAGGCTCCCGCCTCGGTTCACAGCGTAATCGACCCAGCCCGGCGTGGCGCAACCTTGATGGCATTCGGACACCCCGTTGGGTGATTCGAGGTCGCGCTCGCGATCGTAGAAGGAGAGCAACATGGGGGAGTCGAGCAGTCCCTCGGCAAGACGGCCGGCAAGGCGGTGACATTGGGTAAAGTCAGCGGCCCACTCGCCACATTCAAGATGCAGGGTTTTCATCGGCAAGGGTCTTCAGGGCGTAGAGCGCGTCGAGCGCTTGTTTAGGGGTGAGTTGGTCCGGGTTGATCAGCGCCAGCGCGGTAGTGAGGGGGGTGTGCAGCGGAGAGGCGGGGGCCGTCACAGGGCTATCCAGAAACAAGTCGCCTTGACCTGCGCTGCGTATTTGCTGCTCTTCCAGTTCGATTAGTTTTCGGCGCGCTTGCTGGATGATGCTGGCGGGTACGCCGGCGAGTTTCGCCACTTGCAGGCCATAACTTTGTGAGGCAGGACCGTCTTCCACATGGTGTAGAAAGGTCAGTTTGCCGCTGTTCTCCAGGGCATCCAGGTGGACATTGGCCAGCATGGGATAGTGTTGAACCAATTGGGTCAGCTCAAAATAATGAGTGGCGAACAGGGTCGCAGCGCGGGTTTTGGCCGCGAGGTGGCGGGCGACGGCCCAGGCAATAGAGATGCCGTCGAAGGTTGAGGTGCCCCGGCCGATCTCATCCATCAGAATCAAGCTTTGTTCAGTTGCACCGAGCAGGATGCCGGCCGTCTCGGTCATTTCAACCATGAAGGTGGAGCGCCCCCCCGCGAGATCGTCTGAACTACCGACGCGGGTGAAGATCTGGTCGATGGGACCGAGGCGGAGCGCGCGGGCAGGGACGAAGAGGCCGCAACAGGCCATCAGGGTGATGAGCGCGGCCTGGCGCATATAGGTCGATTTGCCG
>SXGR01208525.1_pt1 | contig 15021 bp, 10 predicted proteins | sample 3174711 | NCBI WGS metagenome assembly SXGR01 (sample SAMN11356860, study PRJNA531348) | freshwater metagenome | isolation source: freshwater sample F1-60 | place: China: Fuxian Lake, Yuxi | collected 2017-12-25
CACAATGAGAGCGAAGAAGACAGTATTCTTGGCAACTTCTCACCCAACGACCGCGTCCTCGAGCAGAGCATCACTGAGCAAACCAGCTACGATCTGACCGCCAATTTAGGTTATGAAATCAGTGAACAATCAAGCGCCCGATTCAATGCGCTCTGGTCTCAAAATGACAACCCAACCAATGTGAGACGAGCAATCACCAATTTGAAGGTGACTCCCAATACCACCAAATTCCAGCGGGATGATGTACCCGGTGAGCAGGACAACTGGGAAATCGGCGGGGATTATGAAACTTTTTTCAGCAACGGGGATCGATTCAAAATCCTGTTCGTGCTGAACCAGGATAATCGCGACAGGACCAGAGAGCGGTTTGACGTTTTTGCCGATGGGTCGGAGCAGAAGAATCTCTTTCTTGATTCAGGCAGTGTGACAGAAGAAGAAATAGTCAGAGGTTCTTACACGCGGGATATTCTTGAAGGGCAGGATGTCGAGTTCGGAATTGAGCGAGCCGTTACCACGTTTGACTCCAATCTGGCGCTGGGATTGTTGAACCCAACAGGCACTCCGTCACCCATCTTCGGCGGATTGGTTCCCGTTCCCGTTGATAATGCCAACTCCAAAGTCGAAGAGGTGCGCTATGAGCCATTCGTTATTCACAATTGGATAATCAATCCGAGAATGTCGCTGGAGAGCACCTTGTTGTACGAACAGTCAGAAATCACCCAGTCAGGGGATGTTTCCAAGAAACGCGACTTCGACTACCTGAAACCCAAAGCGGACTTTCGTTACGACCTGACTCCGGAAATTCAGTTGCGCGGCACCATCGAAAAGGTGGTCGAGCAATTGCGCTTCAGTGATTTTGTTGCTGACACCGATAACAATGACGAAGACGCAAATGTGGTGGCGGGTAATTCCGAACTGCGGCAGGAATGGTACTGGAGTTACAACTTCAACGCGGAATACCGGTTGCCAGACGACATTGGCGTAGTTGATGGGCAGATTTTCTATCACGATCACCGTGACAAGATTGAACGACTGGACGTGTCCGTGTCTGAGGCCAATTTGCAGTCTGCCAATGGCAATATTGGCGATGGCAAGATGTACGGTATCCGCTTGAACAGCAGCATCAGGATGAAAATGATTGGCATGCCGAACCTGCTCGTGTCGACAAACGTCACTGTGCAGGATTCCGAGATTGAGGACGCATTTACAGGACAGAAGCGGCGCATGCTCCACCATGGTCGTGGCAGTGTGAATTTCAGTTTTCGCCATGATATTCCTGAGTTAAGCCTGAATTGGGGAGCCAGTTTGCGGGAAAGTTTTGATGGCAACACAAAGATCTACGATATTGATGACTTGCTGGATTTATACGGTGAGCCCAGTCTTTCGCTGTTCGCCGAATGGATAAGCCCTGGCGGCACCAGTTGGCGCTGGGATGCCCGTGATGTTGGCAATCCGGAACGATGCTCGATCAGAACGCGATATTTCGGACGCTTGTCTGCTGGTATTGTGGAAGAAATCGAAAGGCGCTGCAGTCTGAGTGGAATGGTGATGTCTCTGAAAATTACCGGCACCTTTTAAATCAGACAGCGAGGCAGGCGAGCGGCTTGCCGGGAAACGGGAACTGGTTCGAAAGCAAACAGGCAAGCAACCAGACAAGGAAGCAGCTTTCAGGCCAGCCAATTCGAACCAACTGAAATCAGCAGGAGCAACCACCAGTGCAACGAATGTCCAGTGCAATTTTTGCTTTGCTAATTCTGGCGCTTTCACCCCACTTCACTTTGCAGGCCGCCGAAGAATTTGATCTGGTAATCAATAATGGCCGGGTATTGGATCCGGAATCAGGGTTGGATGCACCGAGGCATATCGGCATTCTCGCAGGGCGAATCGTTGCAATCTCGGAACAAGCGCTCGCAGGTATCGACGAAATTGATGCGACCGGGTTCATCGTCGCACCGGGTTTCATCGATTTGCATGAACATGGACAGACTGAGGAAGCGTATCGCCTGATGGTGCAGGATGGAGTGACCTCTGCTTTCGAACTGGAAATTGGCACGAACAAGGTGGCGGAATGGTATCAAGAAAGGTCAGGTGGACAGGTATTGAACTATGGCATCAGCATTGGCCATATACCGGTGCGAATGGCGCTGTTCGATGACCCAGGCAGATTCCTGCCGACCGGCGCCGGTGGCAGTGGCATTGTCGGTCCGGCAATGATGGACAGTATGGTTGCCATGATGCGACAGGGATTGGCAGAAGGGGCGGTCGCCATGGGATTCGGCCTGACTTACACTCCGGGAGCGTCTCAGTCTGAATTCGAGAGCTTGCTCGCCATTGCCGCCGAGGCACAGACCAGTGTGCATATACATACGCGAGGTGGGCTGGAAGGCCTGAATGAAATCATCGCAAGTGCCAGTAGTGCAGGTGCCCCGTTGCATATTGTTCATGCCAATTCCAGTGGTGGTGCAGACGTGGGTGAGTTCCTCGCCATTATTCAAGCTGCGAGGGACAGCGGTCAGGATGTCACGACAGAGATGTATCCATATGAGGCAGGTGCGTCTGATATTGCTTCCGCGCTATTCGACGGCTGGGAGACTTGGGAAGAAGATCGATTCGGTCAACAATTGTGGGTCGCGACCGGGGAACGTCTAACCCGAGAAAGTTTCGCCAGATATCGACAGATCGGTGGACGGGTGATCAGTTTCGGGCGCACCGAAGAGATGACCCGCACGGCGCTGCGGCATCCCCTGACCATGATTGCCAGTGATGGCAGAATCCTCGATGGCCAGGGCCATCCGCGCAGCGCAGGCACTTACAGCAAGATCCTCGGAAAATATGTGCGGGACGAAAACCTTATTGATCTGATGGATGCACTGCGACGGATGACGATCGAGCCCGCGCGCCGCCTGGAATCCTATGTACCTGCGATGGCGAACAAGGGGCGCATTCGCATCGGGGCAGACGCCGACATTACCGTGTTTGATGCTGAGACAATAATTGATCGTGCCACTTATGCCGAACCAACCCTGCCATCCACTGGCATCGAGTATGTGATCGTTAATGGCGGGGCAGTGCTGCGCAGCGGAGTTCTTGATGCAACGATCCGCAGGGGTGTTGCCATCAGGCGCAATTAATAGATCGCAGAGCGAAAGCCGTAATTCGCAAACTGTAATGCTGCCACAACAGATGCTGCCACGACAGATGCGGCCAAAACAGACATCCATTCTACTGCTGCCACAATGTCTTCAGGCAGCGGCTACAACACCCACGAGTGGTAAAGAAACGGCTTGAGAAGGTATTTCATTCGAATTCTTTCAATTGATTCACAACTCATGAATCAAGTGTTAGATTGATTCTCTTGTTCAGACTTGAGCATTGTCGTTAAAGTCACTGGTTTCGTGGGATTTTTTATGCCAAGTAGTTCAGCGCCAGAGAATATCGATCTCAAAGATTTCGATCCTCATGACGTCAAGTTCATCAGCAATCCTTACCCTGTGTATGCATGGCTTCGTGAAAATCAGCCAGTTCTCAAGGTGGCAAGAGGATATAACAGTCACTGGGTATTTCGTCACGAAGACGTGCAGAGCATTCTTGGCAATCCGGATCTCTGGGTAAAGGAATTGGAAAGCAGTTCAAGAACGCCCAAGCTAAGAAAGAGCTTGTTTGCGTCTGATGGCCGGCGCCATGGAGACCTGCGCAAACTGCTGGCACCACTGTTTATTGAATCTATAACCGATATCAGAGAAACCGCAATCGATATCGCCAACCAACTGGTATCAGATATAAGCCCCGGGCAGGATTTTGACCTGATTGCTGCCTACGCCCATCCACTTCCATCCCTTGTTCTCGCGCATGTGCTCGGTATTCGGAAACAGACTTGGGGAGCAATCGAAAGCCTGGTAGAAAAAGTAATACGCGCGAACGATCCCTCTGGTGGGTTCATGGTTAAAGGCGAAGGTGCGGCCGCAATGATAGCGTTGCGGGCAGGATTGGTTGCGTTGCTGGATGTTCCCAAGGAAATCAAATCCGGCAGCATGATTGATCTGATGAATCGGCTGGCAAAAAGTCCTCAAGGATTAGAGAGTGACTTTGGAATGCAGGATGTATCAGCGAATGCAGCCTCACTGGCGATTGCTGGTTATTTCACTACGACGCACTTGATAGGCACCGGATTGACCAATCTACTCGATCATCCTGAGAATCTGGATGCGATACGCGAAGCCATAGCTGCCAATCGGCAAGGCCCGATGCTGCAAAAAGTTGCCTCTGAGATGCTTCGATATGATCCCCCGATTCACGTGCTTGACCGCTTTGCCAGCGAAACTACAAGAGTTGCTGGTGTGACTATAGAGAAGGGCCAGAAAGTTGGGGCTGTCATTGGATCAGCCAATCGCGATGGTAAGGTTTTTGACGACCCAGACAGATTCGATATTCATCGCGATACTGGCGGTCTGCTTTCCTTCGGTTTCGGAGTGCACCAGTGCCTGGGGGCCCAATTATTACGTCAGGTACTCCCAATAGCTCTGGAGACGCTGCTGACAAAAATGCCTCAGTTGCAGATTGTCTCTCCTGCAGTGATGCAAAAAGATCCATATTTTCGCGGTTATCAGGCGTTAGTGTTGCGGTCTAATTAAGGGAAACCTTGCTCAGTGTGGCGTGTGGGACAATTTGAAAGTCTCTTTAATTTTTTCTGAAAGTAATATCTCTGTTCTCTATCCAGATATATCAACATTGAAAACACTTTCAACTGAATTTACAGCTACAATCCAGCACTAGCCAACCAGCACTACCCAACTTGGGTGACAGAATTGAATTGAGAAGAGATTTCCCTGCAAAGGGGCGTCAGGAGAACACCGATGAATATTGGCAAATTATTGGAATTGTCTGGTGATGATGAAGCCGTTGTTGCCTCATTGCCGCAAAAAAACAATGCAGCCCAAAAAATCCTGCGAATGGCAGAATTGAAGACGCGAAAAACCTTATTGACATTCAAGATTTTTGACAATGATCCCTCGAAAATCCCGCAAGACCGCTTTCAGCTACCTCTGTCTGATATGAGCAAGGCTGTTTTGCTTAAAGAGCTTGAATCGTTGAGGACCTGGATAAAAGGCCAAATTGAAAATCGACTTGAACTTTTGACCAATGAAGCCGTGTGGAAGTCTCTGAGCAGAAAATCGAAAGAAAGGGATTCCAGTAATGCCACGCGCATGGAGAGAATTGCACAGGTACTGCATGATGTAAAAAACTCCGAAACGTATTCCGAAAACTCCGTGACTGATAATGTGCTGGGAATGTTTGCCAAGCTGGGGACACCCGCAAATCAACAAATTTTAAAAGATAGTGAATTTGAAGTATTCACTACGTTCTCTTCTTATACCAACTCGTATGCTGTTCTTGATCCACCTGAAATTGCAGCAAAGTGGATGGACGACAAAGTCTTTGCCTCTCAGCGTTTGGCAGGACTGAATCCCATGGCGATAAAGCGAGTCACGCTCAAAGGGGAAGAGCCGGGAGTCGGTGTGGCGTGGGAAGATCTTCAGAAGAAATTGTCACCAAAGATCGACCAAAGCGCATTAAGCTACTTCGGCTTGAATCTGAATCTCAATGACGCTGTGAAACAGCGAAGACTTTTTGTCTGCGATTACGAGGCACTTGTCGGGATCAAGCCAGATCCTAAAGCCCCGGGAGTCAAACAGGACAAGCTGCTTGCTCCTGTCGCACTCTACATAAAATCCGACAACTATATTGGATTGCAATTGATAGCCATTCAGCTGGATCAATCGCCAGAATCGGATGTGCTGCTGGCCAAAGACAAGAATCAACCAGGACGAATCAACAGTTGGTTGATGGCGAAGATGATCGTGCAGATTTCAGATGTCAACTATAACCAGGCGGTGAACCATCTGCTGGAGACGCACCTTATCGAAGATGCATTTGCCACTACGACACGCCGTCAGCTGGCACATGAACATCCATTACGCGTATTGCTGCTTAAACATTTTACGGCGCTTCTGATGATCAACAAGGCAGGAGAAAAACTGTTGTTGAGCGATTCCGGATTGATCCAGCAGATTCTGGAAACCGGTCTGAGCGGAGCCCTGCAGTTGATGAAGGAAAGATACGATACCTGGAGTTTTGATGATCTGGATTTTCCTGCCCGACTAAAAGCTCGAGGTGTTGATGATCCAGAATCATTGCCCTATTTTCCGTATCGAGATGACGGGAAATTGCTGTGGGATGTATTAGGCAGGTATGTTGGCGAATACATCAGGAATTACTACGAGTCAGATGAAGATGTCCAGGAAGATTATGAGTTGCAAGCCTGGGCTCTTGAGCTTTCCGAAAACGTAAAAGGAATAGCCCCAGCTGTGAAATCCATTGCTGAATTGCAAACCATTTTGCATCGCATTATCTGGACGGCTGGACCGCAACACGCCGCAGTTAACTTTCCACAGATCGAGTACTTTGGATTTGTTCCAAATTATCCTACTGCATTTTATGCAGCACCACCGCAGAACCTCTCAACCGCAGTGATATCAAATGACGACTTGCTCAAGTTTCTGCCCCCATCGACAAAAACCGCGGCACAAATAGAAGTTGCGATCGCATTGTCAGGATATCACTACGATTCCTTGTTGGATTACCATGACAGGCTGGAAACGAGCGCCAGAGAGATCTGTAAAAAATATCATGAAGAATTGCAGGGTAATGTCACCGATGAGATCAATCGACGAAACAGACAACGTGAGGAGCAGCGAGGGTTATTGCCCTACATCTATTTCCTGCCGAAAAATGTTCCTAACAGTACAAGTGTGTAACTAATATGGAAATGAGCTTGAGCATAGATGCAATTGTAAATGCTGCGGAAATAATAGGCGGAGTAGCGGTAATCGCTTCGTTATTGTTTGTTGCCAGACAGATGCGTGAAAACAACAAGAGTGCACGCGAGTCGAACTACATACAAGTAATGCAACATAATAAGGATATGGGTCGATTGATAGGCAGTGACCCCAGCTTGGCAAATCTCTACCGGCGTGGCTGTGAAAATTTCATGGAGCTCAATGCGGATGAACGCTGGCAGTTTGGCTCGCTAATGATGGCCATGTTCTGCGATTTCAATCAGCAACATACCCTATATAACCAGCGCCGGCTTGATCAGGAATTCTGGAACGCCATACAGCGGAATATGCAATTCTACTTGAATCGTCCCGGTGTGCGCGCGTGGTGGAAGTCGCAGCCATTCGAGTTTGATAGCAGCTTTACCAAATATGTTAATCAGTATCTGGATTCAGCGGAACGTCGCGAGAGTGCCCAGAGCAAATAATTGAAGGATTCAGCCCGGGCTTTTAAAGCTTTACCCTGCGTCTTTTTTTGATTGTCCACTACCCAAGTCGCCAGCCAGAAAAAACAAGTCTGCATAGAGTTTGTTTACGGGCAAATTAGTGCTCGCTGACAAATCGTTGGGGGTATAACTCGCTGCATTGTTCAACTCCAGCAAGCCCATGTGCATCAGGGTATCCACGACGAGTTCGCTGCAAAAATAGTGAGATGGCGTTGCATGCTGATGACCTGTTTTATCGAGGGTTTCCGGACCAAAATCGTCTCTGACTGATTCAATCGTCTTGTGGATAATCAGCCTTATATCATCGTCTGACAGATTTTTCAGGGAACCAATATTGAGATCATTCCTGATTTTGAGCACTGTTTTATCCCTGAATTTTGCTGACTCCAGCTCTCTCGCCATAAAGTGTTCAGCGGCGACCAGATATTCTGCTGGATATTCAGATTGGCGGATATTTCTGTTTTGGACAAACTCCGTGAGGTTTTTGAAATTTCTCGCTTTTGCTTTATCGGGTACCAGCCTGCGGATGCCAAACAAGGAATACATACTACTGTCGGCGTAGTCGTGCATGCGTAAATGAAATTCAACCAGCATGACTCCGCTCTTGTTGCCATCATCCGTGTTGGAAAACTCCAGATCCTTCCCGGGACGAATAGAGCTTTCAAACAAAAAAAGCGGGTGATCGTGGCGGCCAATATCTGTACCCCTGAGGACCATTGCGCAGTGCGACCACAACCCTCCGGTCAGATTGCGAATCAGCACGCTGTCTGCAGCCGTGCCCTGGAAAAAAACCAGGTCTCCGGTATTGAGTGAGTCTGTAATACTTTCCAGGCTGATCAGGTCTCGGTTGTTATCCACGTCTATACCTTGCCCTTACACCACTCACTCATTTGCGCGCGCTCAGGCGTCATCGCGAAATCCTCTTTGAGCGCAACCAGACCTGTCTGATGCAGGCCGATAGCCAGCAGGTCCACAAATTCAGGCACCTTAAAATAGGAGGTATGGATCAGCTCTTCCCATTTCAGGCTCTCTGACAACTCGCTACGCAAATCCGGAGCAGCAACGGTTTCATCACTCATGCCGAGCACTCGGCGCACGTTGATCAAGGTCTGGATCGCATTCTGTTCACTGAATTTGCGTAGTGGATTCGCCACCAATTCGGGCATTGGGCCAGGATTCTTGTCAAATTCGCCAGGGAAGGGCCTTACTGCTCTTACGTCTTCTTTCAGAATATCGTCGCCCCATGCTCCCTGTCGCACAGATGTCCAAATTATTTTGTTCAATATCCAGGACACGGGTTTGCCGGTGATCCAGGCCAGAAATCTTAGAACATACGTTCCTATAAAGATTAAAGCAAAAAGCAGCATGCTTTGGAAAAAAATAGCCCAGAAATAATCATCTGTTACTGGCTCAATCAAGACTTCCGCGTCGGTCGCCAATTCGGCGGCCCATTGGAGATATAATCGTACGACTTCCAAATCAGTCGCCAATTGGTTTCCGTCTGCTAATTGAACCGTCGATTCGATCTGATTAATTGTGGTTGCCAATTGAGCCGCCAATTGGTTTCTGGCTGCCGCCAGAAGCTCCATTTCCACCTCTTCACCCGTATAGGCGAATTCCAGATCCTCAGTATAGTATGCCAATTCATACACAAAATTCAGCTCTTCGCGGGTAGCTTCCAATTGAGCCTGCAATGCAGGATCTGCATCAATTGGATATGCAATTTCGATCGCTGATTCGAAATTTGAACTTGCGTTTTCCACGTGAGTTATCAATTCGGACTCACTAGTCCCTGTCAAAAAATATTCGAGATTTGTTGCGTCATAACGCCAAATATCCCAGACAAGATACGCACCGATAATTACCATTACCAATACTTGAGTTGGTGCTATCAGAAGTTTCGGAAAATCGTCTTTGATTATCGGCACATTTACGAGCTTGATGTTTTTCAATGCGCTGATAGCTTCATCTTCGGGGTGCCAGAGTCCCAGCCATCGATCCGAATACCACTCGGCCACTTTTTTCTTCTGCGAGTCTGTATTCCAATTTTTGCGAAAATGCTCGTAGGCATAGAGCCCGGCCAAGATCAGGGCTCCAAACAGGAACAGCGCGTTCATCATTGATTCAAGCCTGGTAAGTTCTCCTCGCGCCATTAAATTCACTAATAAGCTCAGACCGAGAAATAGAGAGATAGCGCCAATTGAGTAGAAAGCGAGACCCAGGCCCTCAAGTCTTTGGAAAAGGAACTTATTAGGTCGATAATCAAGAAAAGGCGTGCCTACGGTACACCAGCCTTTAAGATTTTTCAGTGGAGTGTCGTGGTCCACTGATTGCAGCAGCGCATGATATAAAACCGAGCCACCATGACTGTGGCCGACGACCACGTATTCAGCCCCCGATGCTTCGCAGTGCAGCAAAGTTTGATAAAGTTTCGCGCCGGCTGCACGGCGCTCTTTCTCTTTATTCGGGCCTTGTTTCCATTGAAATGGGAAAACCACACCGCTGTCAGGATTAACATCCAACTTCAGACGTTGTCCGAGATTGGCAAGAAATGTGCTTTCCAACTGCCACCAGCCATCACCATACTTTGACGTATCACCTGCTCCCGTGCCGTGTACAGTAATAAGTTTTACGCGATGATCGGGTATAGCCTCAGAATTGCCAGTCGCTTTATTGGTATTAATTTTATCGGGCATGTTGCTCAAAGGTGTTCTCCGGATTGGGTGGTGACTCTGTCGCGGACAATCGTTTTTTGCAGGTGGTTAGTTTGAATCAAATACACATCCTGGGTATCTGAACACAAGTTCGAGAGGCGGGCAATTGAGCGGGATGCAGATGGAAATGCAGAGCGGTGTGTTGATGCCCGATTCCATTTCAAGCGTCTCGCCGATGAAGTAAATCTGCATTCACGGAGCATTGTAGTGTAGTTTTCTGCCAGTTGGCGTCGGCGCTGGAGTTCACTCCAGTTGTTTGTAGTTTCTCATTGCCACGCGCTGTCAACTCGCTACCCACTGCACAATTGCCGGAATCCATGCGACTCGTGCAAAGCCCCAGGTGGCTACCAGCAACAGGATGCAGGCAGCAATCATGGATGCCGATACAGCATTGCGTAATTGCAAATTACTCTTGCGATTTCGTGCCTGAATCATGAGCTCCACAATTATCAGATTCGGAACGTAGAAGAAAAACGCCATGAAGTAATCAAACCAGCCATTGAACTCGCTGGTATGCCCGACCCAGTCCGTGAACACGAGCCACAAGCCATAGTCCATTCGATAGAGCCAGGAGCCGATGGCCAGCGCGTAGAGTCGCCATGCCCAGGCCTGATGTGCTGATATATCACGACGGATCGCATAACGAACGGTCTGCACCGTACTGAGCAGCATCAACAAACCGTAACCGGCAAACCCGACATCCATAACCAGACCGCCAACAGTTCCCCGCAGCGCAATGAATGAGAGTCCGCCGACTGAGGCGATCAGGGAAGTGAGAATATAAAATCTGCCGATCCAATGATGAACTCGAGGATGACTGCGGCGAATGCTCTCGATGAGCTGGATGCCCCCGAGCAGGAGAATCATGCCACCCGCAACAAAATGCAAACCGATGCCGACAGATGCGCCGGGATTGCCAGGAACGTAAATTTCCGGCAGCACATCATTCCAGCGCATCAAATCATCGTCGAAATAGGCTGCTGCATAATTGGCCAGAATATACAGACCAAACAGGAACGAGCTCAGCCATACAATGCCTAACAGCGCTCTGCTTGAGAAGCGATACAATGAATCGCTTCCGGTGTGAGACTCTATCGATACAGGCTCGACCAGTAATGTCATAACCAATGCTATCCTTTTTGTTCTGAATGATCGCCTGTCGTCCGCTCGCTCGACTTTTTTGGAAACACTTACAAGCTTGCCTATTCTGCCATGTGAGCACAGGGTTTGCAGCACGAAACGTTTGCGAGTTGGAATGTATTCACTGAATGGCGGCGTCGCATTCAACCTGTGGAGTCCAGCTTGGGAAACAGGTCGCGCTTAAATTGGCTTCCTCTAGCTTGTACTATTTTAAACAACAGTTGTGCCTTTGGCTTGCATTCAGTTCAGGCGTATATTGCTAATTTGATAGTCAAAAATATTCGAAGGAAATTTGCAAAATGACTGAAAGAAGTCGATTTCAGGACCCAGTCGCTGACGGGATTCCACTGTCTTCCGAAGAACTGCGGATGATTCTGGAGCTTCAAACTACGATGATGCATGCCGCTGCGATAAGCGAAGACTATAACGGATTGTTATCCAAACTTTGTCTCATGGCGGAGTCTTTTTCCAGCAACTGTGTTGCCGCTATCATGCTTTACAATCGCGATGACGGACGACTCTATGTGGAAATCGGTCCCAGCTTGAGCAGTGAGGTTGTCAGCGATTTGAATGGTCTCAATATCGCTGAAGGGTCCTGTGGTAACGCGCTTTATCACCGTGAACCGATGTATGTCTGTGATACAGCGACTGACGTGCGCTGGGAGACTGTGCGCGAAATCGCGGAGAAACATAATATCCGGGCCTGTTGGGCGTTTCCAATTTTCGATGACAAGAATGAGCCCATTGCATCATTTTCCATTTCTTGTTTTGAGCGAAGGACTCCCCAGGGGTTTCATCGGAGCTTGCTGGAAAATTGCGCCTCGGTTGCCCAAATCGTATTACAACGCAAACTGCACGCCGAGTCCCGTAAGCGCTGGGAAGCGGAAGTCTTGAAATCCCGCAAGCTGGATTCGCTGGGAGTTCTGGCAGGTGGCATTGCACACGATTTCAATAATTTGCTCACTGCAATGCTAGGCAATATTGATCTCGCGATAGAGTCACTTGATACTGATCATCAGAGTCATTCCAGTCTGCAAGCAGCAAAAAAAGCAACTGAACTTGCCAGCGGACTCACGCAACAACTGCTGACCTTTGCAAAAGGCGGTCTGCCGGTAAAACAGCCGATAGATGTTTATGCGCTGCTTCGGGAATCAGCGAGTTTTGTATTGATGGGCAGCAATGTTCAGTTGGTAGTGCACAAACCCGAAGGCGAAGCGAATGAAGGTGAGTGCATTCTGAATGTTGACGCGGGGCAAATAAATCAGGTGATCCAAAACCTTGTGATCAATTCGCGTCAGGCAATGCCGGAAGGCGGAAATATCACCATTACTCTCGCCAAAACCTCGTTGCCTGAGACCATTGATCGCATCAATAACCCTGGCGGAAAATTCCTGAAGGTAACCATCAAGGACCAAGGTACAGGAGTTGGGAGCGATATAGCGGACAAAATATTCGATCCCTATTTTACAACCAAAGATGGTGGCAGCGGTTTAGGCTTAGCCATGTGCCATTCAATTGTGAAAAACCATAATGGATATTTGGTGCTTGAAGAGTCTTCAAGTGCTGGGAGTAGTTTCAGCATTTATTTGCCACAACAAGAGACTGAATTATTGCAGAATGAATTCGCAATCAAGATCGATAAGGAGTGTTTCAGCGGGCGGGTGTTGGTTATGGATGACGACAAGATGATACTTGAAGTTACTTCCAGGATGCTCGAAAAGTTGGGTTTTGAGGTGCTAAAGGCAGAAAATGGCGAGGAAGCGATCGAATTGTTTCGACAGTCCTTGGCCGACAAAAAGCTGCTAAAGTTTTCGATCATGGATTTGAGTATTTCTGGCGGGATGGGCGGTATTGAAACCTCCCGAAAATTTCTGGATATCAACCCAAACGCGAAGATTGTTGTTTCAAGTGGCTATTCGGAAGATCCGATATTATCCAGCTGCGAAGATTTCGGTTTTGTAGCCTCATTGAGCAAACCCTACAGTTTTGATGTCCTGACAGATGTTGTTTGCAAAGTCATGTTGCTATAGCCCATTGACTTGCATACAGTTGCTCGCTGCAGGAAGCTCAGACTGGGGTATTGCTGGTTGTCATCGAACTCAACAGCCGGGTCTGTGCGCTAAATGCCTTATACTCCAATTTGGAACAATTCATCTGTTAATAGAAGGGGCTCTATGATGTCGAGATTTTCCGGAAATTTGCTGGCTATTTGTGTGTTGAGCTTTTTCAGTGCCTTGCAAACTGCGAACGGTCAGTTGAACGACACTGCCGCCTGGGCTGCAACAGTTCAAAACGACTATCGCGTATCGCCAAACATTACCTACCTGAAAGCGAATAATGTGGACCTGAAGCTGGATGTCTATCGACCGGCCGCTGCCGAGGGTCCTCTGCCTACTTTTATTTATATGCATGGCGGCGGTTGGGTAGCCGGTAGCAAGGAAGCCAATATTTTGCGTTTGCTACCATTTCTCGAAGCAGGGTGGGCCGTGGTTAATGTGCAGTACCGTCTCGGTAATGTTTCGTTGGCACCGGCTGCCGTTGAGGATTGCCTGTGTGCGCTGCGCTGGGTAATTCGCAACGCAGAAGAGTATGAGTTTGACAGCAGCCGCATCGTTGTCTCAGGAAATTCCGCGGGTGGGCACCTCGCACTAACTACAGGTATGCTTCCGGCTTCCGCTGGACTGGACCGGCAGTGCCATGGCAGCGAGTCTTTGCAAGTGGCGGCGATTGTAAATTGGTACGGTATCACCGATGTGGCAGACTTGCTCGAAGGCGAAAACATGAAGACCTATGCTGTGCAGTGGATGGGATCGCTGGCGGATCGACATGAAATTGCTGAAAGGATTTCTCCGCTCAAATATGTGCGTCGTGACCTCCCTCCAATAATTACTATTCACGGGGATGCCGATCCTACTGTTCCCTATACGCACGCAACCCGGTTGCAAAACGCGCTAAACGAGGCTGGGGTAACGAATCAACTTATCACAATTCCTAACGGACTGCATGGGGGATTTCCGGCGGATGAAATGTCAAGGGCTTATGGCGCAATATTCGAATTTCTGAATGAGCATGTGAAGTAAATTGCAAGAGAAAGATCCCGTGATTTCACCAACGGGTATTCATTGATAACTGTTGTTTAAAAGGAGGTTTATGAAGAGAGCAATCACTTTATTGGGTGCGTTCATGGTTAGCACACAAGTATTTGCCGCAGACGTTGCTGCCACACGCGCCAGCATTGAACAAAATATGCAGGGACCCAATCGCACAGATGCTGAGCGCGCGAGCGATGCCAACCGTAAGCCAGCCGAAGTGCTGGAATTTTTTGGGTTGCAGGACACCATGAAAGTGCTGGAAATTTCTCCAGCCGGTGGTTATTGGACGAAATTCGTAGGTCCCACACTCTGCGGCAGTGGCGGCGAGCTGGTCGTCTCTGTTGGGATAAATGATGCATTCAAGAACGATGTGATGACCTTGCCTGGTCTCGAATGCGTGTCAGCTATAAACGACCCTATTGTGCTGAACAATATTCCGCCTTTTCAATTCGAAACAGGGGAATTTGACATGGTGGTGACATTCTGGAATCTGCACAACCCGAATGCTGAGATGCGAGCGAACATGAACAAAGCGATTTTTGATGCGCTCAAGCCTGGCGGTATTTATGGTGTGGAAGATCACACAAGAAGGCATAACCAACCCACTTCTCGTGAAGTTGGACGCCGTCTGGATCCAGTACTGGTAATCAAGGAAATGATCGACGTTGGTTTCGAGTTCGTGGATTTCAGTGATGTTCACTACCATCCGGAAGAAGACCTTACTCAAGAAGTAGGC
>SXGR01078098.1_pt1 | contig 15008 bp, 9 predicted proteins | sample 3174711 | NCBI WGS metagenome assembly SXGR01 (sample SAMN11356860, study PRJNA531348) | freshwater metagenome | isolation source: freshwater sample F1-60 | place: China: Fuxian Lake, Yuxi | collected 2017-12-25
AGCTTGTCCATTTTACTTGCAAGATGAGGGAGTGCATCAGAGCACCAGAGGCCTGATTTCCCATGCTGTTTGAAGGATCTTCGGCTTGCGAGTAATTTGCCGGGTTTGATATCCCGACGGCGTAGTTCTAGGTTGACCGTTTGCCCATCCCGTTTTTGCAACTCCGGCTTGTAATCGAACAAGTCCATTTGGGACGGCCCCCCGTACATAAAGAGGAAGATGCAGGACTTAATCTTCCGCGGAATGGGAGGTGGGATGACGACTCCTTGCGTTGCCGCCATCGCTGTGGATCCAAAAAAACCGTCCTGATCCAATAAGGCCGTGAGCGCGACCCCAGAAAAACCAGCACCCATCTGCCAGAGAAACTCCCGACGCGATCCGATACACCGTGAAGGGTCGTTGGAGTTATGACCAAATGGGTTCATTCTGGGAGCTATTGCTGGTCAGCTTAGCATTGAAATATTCTTAGTCCACATAGATCACTTCGTTCAGGTTCAGCAATAACAAGCAAAAGGATTTTAACCCATTTCGATCTGCTGAACTCGGTTGGGAATGAACGTCTGCAGGTGACGATTCGATCTCATCAGGTTTGGCGACCCATTCTTGGTTTCCGTTTCGAACTGAGAATAAATCCAAATGAACGGGAGCACCCCAAACACGGACTCCGACCTTGCCTTTACCGAGAATCGGTTGCGGATCAGATGCTTCCAATGTGGGTATTTTGGCTCCATTCATCCAGACTCGAACGACCGAACCGACACATTCGATCCGAAGGTTGAATAGCTCAGCCAATGGAATATCGAAGCGCGACGAAGCGAGTGTCTCCATTTTTTCGCCCTGACGTAAGATGGATATTTGTCGGAGCCTTGGTTCCAAGCAAACTTCGTAACCTCGTTGGTTTTTTCCTTCCACACTACTTCGAACCATTAGGGAGGCGGAATCAGTAGCTCGGTCCAACAGGATATTTGCCTCCAAGGTGACGTCTTCAGATTCATGATTTTTCCAGAGGGCAAATGGGCCGCGCAATCGTTCGACGGAGCTGATCCCTTCATAATTCGCGGACCAACGACCTCGGTGGTAGCCCCAGCTCCTAGTGGGACCGACTAGATAATTGGTAGGGTTTAGCTGTTCCATGTAACCCACAGAAAGGGATGATGGAACATCAGGTCGGAAGGTTAATCGGGACTGGATCGCGTTTGCAGCCGAAGCCTGTCGATGCACAAAACTCCGCGCAATCTTTCCCTCATTAGGTGTGGGGTTTCTTCCCAAAGCGAGGTGGTAGGCAAGTCGAATCCTGTCTTCCAGTTTAGGACTGTTCGCTTCACGAATCACCCGGTCTGCAAAGCTAGCGGCTTGTTGTTGGACAAAAGGATCGTTCAATAACAGCAAAGCCTGAGGAGCAACCGTAGTGATCGGGCGTTCGCCTAACGGTGAAGTCGTATTGCTATAATCGAAAACGTCCAACTCTGGCACGAGCATCGATCGTCGGACATAAGCGTAGATGCTTCGGCGTGATTTCTCTGTAACCGTGGACTGTTCCCAGTCCAACCCGGGCCGTGACGCACCTGCTAGCACTTCCCCTGCTAAATGGGGGAAGAAACCCCGACCACCCATCTTCGGGTTGAGCATTCCAGTGATGCTAAGGAACGTGTCTCTGATGACCTCAGCCTCGATGCGGCGGAGATTGGTTCGCCAGAGATAATCGTTGGCAGGATCGATTCTGTGAGCTGTGGAGTTTTCAGTTTTTGATGAACGCTGATAGGCATCGGAGAGCAGGATTGTTCGGTGCAATTGTTTTACAGACCAACCTTTCTCTACGAACTCTGCTGCCAACCAATCCAACAATGCAGGATGCGTGGGCGGGGTGCCTGCACGGCCAAAATCAGTGGTGGTCTTAACCAAGCCCGACCCGAAATGGTGTTGCCAAATCCTGTTCACCATGACTCGGGCGGTCAAAGGATTGCTGGGGCTAGAGAGCCAGTCCGCAAGTGCCAGACGTCGCCCACTCGAATTCATACCGGATCTTACAAACGCACCGTTCGGTTGAGCTCCACCGAACACGGTGGGGAATGTAGGCGTCACTTCGGCTCCAGGAGTCGAAGCGTTTCCACGAATCAAAACATGGGTCGGAGGAACGGTAGTTCCGTGCTCGCGAGCCGCCAACGCCCAAGAAAATGGGGGCGTTTGATCTTGGATGATCTTGAGTTTTTCTGTGATTTTTTTGCGCTCAGCTTCTTCAAGCTTACCTCCGAGCTCGACTTCTATCCCACGGACTGTCGCTTGATGTTTTAGTTGCCAAGTCTCAACTTCCTCCCGGGATGCGAGGGGAGCGTAGCTTGCTGAGTCCAGTGTGTAACGAGGGTTTTCGTAGGGTCGCACGTTCCTAAAAAATGCGAGCATTTTATAATAATCACTGTGTGAAATCGGGTCAAATTTGTGGTCATGACAGCGTGCACATCCCAAGGTCAAACCTAACATCGCAGTCCCCGTGGTCGAAAGGATATCGTCCAACTCGTCGAACTCCGCCATCCGCTTGTCATCGGGTTCATCATCCCAAACACCTAATCGTTGAAACCCTGTGGCGATGATGGATTCTGATGACACCTCGGGAAGTTCATCCCCTGCGATTTGTTCACGCACAAACTGGTCGTAGGGTTTGTCGGTGTTAAATGCATTGATCACGTAATCTCGGTAACGCCAAGCAAATGGCTTTTCACCATCGCGCTCATACCCATTGCTTTGAGCGTAACGGACAACATCCAACCAGTGGCGACCCCATCGTTCACCATATTCGTGCCGACTTAAAAGTTCATCAACCACCCTTTCAAAGGATGCTGGAGAATCATCTTTTTCAAACTTCACAAAATCCTCTGGTGTCGGAGGTAAACCGATAAGATCAAAAAAAAGTCTTCTCAAAAGTTCATGCTTCGTAGCCCGCCCGTTAGGCGTGATCGCCTTAGCCTTCAACTGCTGGAGGATGAATAGATCAATTGGACTCGCCCCTTCGGTCATTTTCTTTAGATGAGGTAGTGCTGGACGATTCACTGGTTGAAAAGCCCAGTAGGAACGATCCTGTTCCGTAATCTCGAACCCCCTCCGTGGAGAAGATTGTGTCGTGGCATCAATGGAAACCGGCCATGGCGCACCTTGGTTGATCCACTGCTCCAAATCCGCAATTTGCCGTGAGGAAAGTTTCTTGTTCTTCGGCGGCATCTGCAACTCTGGATCAGAGTAACGAACGGCTTTGATTAATAAACTATCTGCCGCGCGACCTGGAATCAGGGCTGGACCAGAGTCTCCCCCCTTGAGCATTGCCTCGGAGGAATCAAGTAACAACCCTCCCTTAACCTTCTCCGCTGTAGTGCTATGGCATGAGTAACACTGATCGACTAACAGAGGACGTATCCGCTTTTCAAAAAAATCAACGCCATCCTCCAATGATTCCAACGAGTGAACGGAGAACTGTGCGTTTAGGCATAACCCCAAACACCAAATTAACCCCATTACTCTATGGGAAATCGTTCGCATCCGAAATTAACGGCGGCTCGATATGGTCGATTGAACCGGCATGGAGTTGCCAAAGTTTTTGAAATCCTTAAAGGTCCACACGACTTTTTTGTCCGGTGTAATTTCGATGATTTGAGGATTGTCCGGACCTGCGTGGCAATTACCGAAAAAGGTATTTCCGTTCGGTAATCGTTCCGCCCGTGTCACCCAAGCCAACGTAATTCCCGGTAAATCCTTTTGCTCCACCTTCCAGACTATCTTTTTTTGCGGGGTTACCTCCAAAATGCTGTGTCCATTTCCGGATCCGATCAACGTGTTCCCGTTGGGTAACCGAGTGGCTGAAAAAAGTCGGTTGCCGAACCCTTCAGGTCCATGCCCCGGCTTGGATTCGCGTCCAAACATCGGAACTTCGAATTCCCAAACAACCAATCCTTTCGAGTCATATTCTCGAGCGACCCCGTCATCCTCATGAGCAACCAAATAATTGCCATTGGAAAGTTTTCGAACCAAACGAGTATCCGAATGACTGTTCCCTTTTTTAACCTTCAGGGCGATCTGATGTCTGATCACTCCTGCTTTATCGACCTCGATGATCCGGCACGGCCCGGACTCTGCAATCATCGTGAGCCCATTTTCTAAACGTTGAAACGCATGAACCTCCACGGACTTTCCAGCGTTTCCATTCATTTTTCCGGAATCATATTCCCAGACGGTTTTATGATTGGGAGTCACTTCCACGATTTTGTGCCAACCCTGCTGAAGCAAAATGTTCCCATTCGGTAAAATAGAAGCATCATGGATCGCACTGACCTTCATCTCCCATTCCAAACTCCCATCGGCAGCCACAATGGCAAGCCGTTGGGTCGAGTCATCTCCGGCAAGAAATCGTCGTGGCGCGCCGGTTTGTTCAGCAGCAGCTGAGTGAAGAAAATGGCATCCGCAACAGAGAAGAACAATCAACGTGAGGTTTTTCATGGATGGTTTTGTTTTGTATAATTAACGATTAATTACTGACTGGAAGCCATTGGAGTGTTCCCTGCTTGTTCTCGGAGTGCTCGTCGATTCGCAGCATAACGCTTGGCGAGTTCATCGGTTACCACACCAGCTAAAATGACTGCACCGATTATCGCGAATTCGAGATGCGTTGGGATGCTTAAGATGTTGATCGCATTGTAGAGGACTCTCATCACCCCCGTTCCGATAATTACGCCTAGAATTGTTCCCTCACCCCCGCGCAAACTACACCCACCAAGCACCGCAGCAGCGATAGCATACAATTCGTAAAACTCTCCTAGTCCAGAAGGTTGCACAGAATTGAGATCTAGCGAGAACAGAACACCCCCAACTCCAGCGAGTAAAGAACAGACCATATATGCGGCAATTTTGATTCGGTCCGTATTGATGCCACTATATCGGGCCGCAGTCTCGTTTCGACCTAGGGCTAGAAGGTAACGTCCCCACAAGGTTCGATTGAGAACCACAGCCGAAATAATCGAGACAATCAGGAGAATAAAAAACGGCACCGGAATCGAAAACCCTGACCCGATGGCAATTTTCCCAATCGCAAGAGAGCGGAGAGTCTCTTGGGTATTTCCGAAACCTTGGCTCTGATCCCCAGTGATAAACCGAGCCATGCCACGGTAGAGCAATAATCCACACAAGGTAACAACGAAGGGTTGTAGTCGGAGGCGAGTAATCAACAGTCCATGCCCCAAACCAACAAGGAGCGAAAGGAGTAGAACCGTCAATAGAGTCGCAGGAACACTCCATCCTTGCTGAGTCAGCAACCAAGCCATGAGCGATCCCGTTAAGCCAATGAGCGAACCAATAGAGAGGTCAATCCCTCCGGTGATAATTACGAAGGAGACTCCGATGCTAATGATGCCGAAAAGAGAAATCCACCGGATAAGATTTTCAAGATTATAGGCACTGACAAACTGCGGGTTCCGCAGAGCGGTGAAGCAAAACACCGCTAAAAACAAACCGAAGATGCCAAGAATTTTCTTCATGCTGCTTACTTTAGTTGGACGATTGGCGAAACAACGGAGTTTCCTGTAGCAAGTTGCATGATCGACTCCTCGCTGAGTTGATCGCGCCTCAACTCGCCTGCGATACGACCCTGGTACATCACCAATGCCCGGTCGCTCATCCGGAGGATTTCCTCCAATTCACTACTAACAAAGAGGATTCCAATCCCTTGTTTGGCTAATTCTTCCATGAGTCGATAAATCTCCTGTTTGGCCGCAACGTCGATTCCACGAGTTGGCTCGTCTAACAAAAGCACTTTTGGTTTCAAAGCCAACCATTTCGCTAGGACGACTTTTTGCTGGTTACCGCCCGAAAGGTGTTGCGCCAGTTGATCAATACTCGGTGTCTTTACATGAAGTTGCCGTGTCACGTTGTCCGCTTGGGTTCTGTCCTGGTTCCTGTTCAAGAATCCGCCTCGAGCATCTCGGCGGAGGCTTGCTAATGTGGCATTCTGGCCGACAGTCATTTCTAAAATTACCCCTTGGAGTTTGCGATCCTCTGGAACCAGTGCAAGACCTGCTGCGATAGCATCCCTAGGAGATTCAAGGTGTAGGCTCTGCTCATCTAATCGAATGATGCCTTCAACAGCACGATTGATACCGAATAAGACCTGCAATAATTCAGTCCGACCTGCTCCCACCAAACCTGCGATCCCCACGATTTCGCCGCTTTGTAAATGGAGATCCAATTTTTGTTGAGGGTTCGCAGCGGTTCTCAAACCCTTCGCTTCTAGCAAAGTCTTTCCAGACGAATGGTTAGTTCGCATCCGTCTATCCAGAGAGCGCCCAACCATCAGGCTCACCATGGCGTCGTGGGAAATCTGATCGTGAACTAAAATTCCTGCATTTTGACCATCTTTCAGAACCAAAACTCTGTCAGCCAAACGCTTCACTTCTCGAAGCCGGTGGCTGATATAAACAACGCCAACGCCTCCGAGCCGAAGGTTGTTAACCACCTCATAAAGCTGCTCCGTTTCGCCTTGGCTTAAGCTGGATGTCGGTTCGTCCATGATCAATATCCTCGCTTCTGCACTCAAGGCTCGAGCGATTTCCACCAGTTGTCGACATCCCAAAGGCAAATCACCCAAGAGTAATCTGGGTGAACAATTCAACCCTACCTGTTTCAAAAATGGGATGGCATTCTTATAAAGGCGAGGTCGATCCACAATTCCATAAGAGTGAGGTTCGCGTCCTAGGAAAATATTGGAGGCAACGTCTAGGTTGTCCGCCAAATTCAATTCTTGATGAATTAGAGCTATCCCCAGTTTTTTTGCGGTGCGTGTATCACCGATGGAAACTAATTTGCCATCGATTCGGATTTCACCGCGGTCCGGCGTTTCTACCCCCGCGAGAATCTTCATCAGAGTGCTCTTCCCCGCTCCATTTTCTCCGATCACCGCCAGAACCTCACCTCGAGCCAAAGTGAGTTGGACATCCTCCAACGCTTGGACCCCGGGAAATCGCTTTGAAACTCCTCGCGCCTGAAGCAGTTCGGGAGGAGTCTGGAAAGCTGAAACCATAGAGATTCGGTGCCTACTTTTTTGAAAAATCCAGCCAATCCCGGCTCATTTTCCCATATCTTGCATCTTTTTGAGGTCCGCCCAGAATGACTGAGCGTTCTTCTGACGCACTTCAACAATTGGAACTTCCAGAAAACCACTTGCTGGCAATACCGACTTATCACCCTTGGCTAAACCTTGAAGAATACGCACGGAGTGATAACCGTAGTAATACGGCTGTTGGCTGATCGTTCCGAAGACATTGCCATCAATGATCCCCTGCAAAACAGGTGCGGCTTCATCAAAGCTAACAATTTTTACTTTACCCAATCGGCCTGCCTCTTTGGCCGCTTCTAGACAATGCGGCGCGTTATAAGCAAACAGCCCCACCATACAAGCGAGATCAGAATTTGAAGCCATGGCATCTTGTGCGTTGGCTTTGGCACGTGCGTAATCGAAGTTGTCCGTGCGGGTGTCGAGGATGGTGTATTTACTTCCAACCAATACCTTTCCGGTTGGATCAAATTTCGCAGATTCACCTTGTTGTACAGGTCGGTCGAGTAATTCATCGATCACACCTTGACGGCGCTGTTGAGCATTGAGTTGTTCCAACCGTCCAACAAAGAGCATCACCTTACCCCCTTGCGGAATGGCTTCCTTTACCAACCGACCAGCCGCTCGCCCTGCTTTGTAATTCTCCATCCCTACAAAACAAAGTCGCTTGCTCAACGGTGCATCTGAATCATGAGTGATCAACGGACTTCGAGCGGCCGCTTCATTGAGCAAATCCACCTGGTTTTTAGCATCCACTGGGCTGATGGCAATGCCATCAACACCTCTCGCCAATAAACTCTCCAACATCCGTTTCTGATCCACAAGCCCCTTGGGTGGCATCAGCACTTCGCAATCGATTCCAAATTCTTTTTCTGCAGCGCGGACCCCAGCAACCGCAGTATTCCAGAATGGATCTACTCCGTTGGTGACGTAAGCGATCTTTTTCTTGCTGGTTGTAGCATTGGCAACAGGCGGCTGGGCTTTATCTCCACAACTGATTTGGAATACGGTCAGGATTAGCATTAAGGTCGATGGGATCGGGAGAGAGAATTTCATAACACTTTTGCTGATAGGATTCTGGTTTCTAAATCTAACTTGGGAGGGGATTTTAGGCGAGTGTCATCCCGCCATTAACTGCAATATTTTGCCCCGTGACAAACGATGATGCATCGCTCGCAAGGTAAACCAATGTGCCAGCAAGGTCCGAAGGAACGCCCCAGCGTTTAGCTGGTATCAAGTCGAAATAACCATCTTTCTGGGCCTGCGGATCCTTTTCATGGCGTTCCACAAGAATCCATCCGGGAGCCACCATGTTCACTGTGATTCCCCAAGGGGCTAATTCAGAGGCAAGGCTGCGGTGAAATCCGTTCTGTCCACCCTTGGCCGCAACATAGGCAGTAAAATTGGGAATTCCACGAGCCACCACCTCTGAGCCGATGTTAATTATCCGTCCCCAACGTTGTCGCTTCATATGAGGTAAACAAGCCCGCGTCAGGAGAAAGGGGCTCTTGATAAAATAATCCAGCATCGATTGATAGAAAGCCCAATCATATTGTTCAATCGGCTTTTGGGGTTGGTCGCAGGTCGCGTTGACAACCAAAATATCCACTGGACCCAGAGATTTCTCGATCTCGTTGTGCATCGCTGCCACATCAGCCTCATTGGTCACATCTGCCCGGAAAAGCTTTCCAACACATCCTGCTGCTTCGAATTCCGAAAAGCTTTTTTCTGCACGAGCTGTGTTGTTAAAATAGTTCAATGCGACCTTCGCCCCGGCTTGACCTAGTCCTAGTGCCATGGCTCGGCCTAAACCGGTGGAACTCCCTGTGACCAACGCCACGCGTCCCTTCAATGAAAAAGGGGAGGAGTCTGCAATTCCCAGTGGTTCTGTCATAATCGTGAAATCAAATTCGTCAGTTCTTTCGATAGAGCTCCATTTACATGATCTTTGCCGGTTGGAAAAAATCCACGACAAGTCTTACGAAGGAGAACACCCTGATCATAAGGACTTCGGCTCCCTCTGCAATAGTGGGATTGCATTGGTTTTATCAATGCGCGCAGGTTCCAAAAGTGGCGGCTTGGGTAGTTCGTTCGCTGGATCAACCGGCAGTTGGAACTTCACAACCACTGGCCAATTCTCGGGAGGTAGCAATTTGGTTTTAGGATGATGAACCTGATCATTGTCGAGGTCGCTTCCGATATTATTGATCAACGCGGAAGCATCGCGGATCAACGAAACAATGGATCCATCACGTTGAGCAGCGAATCCCGATCCGTCGAAGAATGAACCATTATATTGCCATGCTTGGGATGAGATTGTCGCAGGCGACTCCTTGTGATCACCTAGGGTGATCAGTTCCCCTAAGGAACGCGTCGTAATGATGCCGTTGGTTTCCCAAGTGACCGAAATACCAACCGAGTTGGTGGGAACGATCGGGACTGGATGACCGGGCAGCCCCGGGAAGTCTTGTTTCCCAAGCCCTAGGAAGACGAATGCCAAATTGATCTGCGCAGGTGCGGATATTGTGGTAAACAACGATTCGTGAACTTTTCCGGATTCATGGACTAGAGCATACTCAACTAGTTGATCGCGCAGCCTAGTGTTTGCCTTAACTGTAATTGTGCGCTCCTTTTTATTGAAAACTACCGCTCCAATGTTAAACAGATTGCTGTCTACGCTCTCAACTTTCAGCGAAACAACTGGCGTTGCTTCGGTTCTGGTCGCGACTTGATCCTCAGCAAAAGCAACAAAACTTGGCAGAATGGCCAATGACAACAGGCACTCAACTAAAGGCCGCAGAATCATTGACTAGGAAGATTTCACAGAACTTTTCTCGGGTCAATCAGCTCTCTAAAAACACTCCAGATTTGCGTGTGCTGCAGAGTTGGCTCGTTGTAGATTAATCGTGCTCGGAGAACTTACTAGAACATGAATTCTATCTTGCATCAACCGATTCGCGGGTTACTCAAGCGGGTTTTGATCACTGCTGTACTTACATGCTCCTTCACCAACTCAACGACTGCACAACTTCCCCTGACCCTAAAGCCCAATGCGTCGTTGCGGAATGAATTACAACACGCCGTTGACAAAGGTGCCGACTGGCTACTCAAATCTCAATCTACGAATGGTTGGTGGTCCACACCCGACCACCCCGCGATTACATCCCTCGCCATCGTTGCATTGTCCGCACAACAAGACCGCGCTAACCAAGCTCAGTTTATTAAATCGATCCAACACGGCTACACCTACCTAAAAACCTGCGAGCAACCTGACGGCGGTATTTACCGAAAGGAATTGCCCAGCTACAACACGTCCCTCGCTCTGATGGCACTGGTCGCAGGCCGACGCACCGACGACCAGACTACGATTCTCAACGCCCGGAAGTTTCTCATCGGCCTTCAAGCCAAGTATAGTAGTAATGGCGGAACGAATAACGCTTTCGCAGGGGGAATTGGCTACGGAAACGGCGATAAGACTCCTGACCTCTCTAACACTTTAGTGGCTCTAGAAGCCCTCAAATATAGTAAGCAAACCCTCGCAGACAAAAATCTGAATGGTTCGGAGGATCTGAATTGGTCCGCTGCACTCGCATTCATCCAGCGTTGCCAAAATCTTCCTAGCCATAACGCCGAACCTTGGGTTTCTGGAGACCCTCAAAACCTTGGTGGATTCGTTTACACCCCGGGTAGCAGTAAGGCTGGTGAGACGAACCTCGCGTCAGGCCGCGTCGCCCTCCGGTCCTACGGCAGTATGTCCTATGCAGGGTTGATTAGTTACATCTACGCCGATCTAAAACTTGATGATCCTCGAGTTACGGCAGTTTTCGATTGGTTGAAAACCAATTATACTTTGGAGGAGAACCCTGGAATGGGTCCCCAAGGGCTTTATTATTATTATCATCTCCTAACCAAAGCCCTGACGCTCCGAGGACTCGACACCTTTCGGTTACCTGATGGCAACACCATCGACTGGAGGGAGCAGATCTCGCTTAAGCTGATAAACCTGCAACATCCCAACGGTTCTTGGGCTAACGAAAACGGCCGTTGGTTCGAAAAAGACGCAGTCCTTGTCACTGCATATTCGTTAATTTCGTTGGAAATGATCATCAGCAAACTCTAATGCGATTCGCCATCCTAGTTCGACCTAGGCCAATCTCGGATCACGATTCATCTGTTTTTCTGGCGCGTTAAGTAGAGCGCGTGTGCAATCCGTGCGAGGAGCGATTTCTTGTTTTTCCTTGAATCCTTGGATAGCTCAGAGCCACATTTTCCTGAGCAGGAAGGGCAAAAAACTAGGCTTGCTCGCCCTACCAATCCGGTGCGGCGTACGCATTGGTCACAAAAAGTTTCCTCACACTTGCTGCATCGGTGTTCGGCTTGCTGCTCAGGATGGTTTTGACAAGCGGGTGTTCCATCGTTCAAAAAATTAGCATGTTTTTGTTCAATCGTTGGGGCGCGAATGGGTTGGATGATGGATTGTGGGATTTCAACCAGAAACTCGATAACCCCTAGTTTAAGCACCTGTCGGTCACCGATCATTCCGTGGACAAAACGTTCCGAATTGAGAAACGATCCGTTGGTGGAGCCTATGTCCTGAAACGACACTCCGATTTCCCTTACTTTGAACTCTGCATGAAAAAGAGAAACCGATGGATGATCTATCATGAAATCGTTCGCCGAATGTCGTCCGATTCGCCAAGTTCCGTTTTGGAGATTGATGACCCTGCCGCTGCCGTTGCCTGTCGTTTGGGTTAGCTTAGCCAAAGTGTCACCTAGATTTGGATATCGGGATAATGCTCCATAGCACCCTTGTTGATCGGAAGTGTCAAACACTCTAATCAGAATCTAGTTTTCTACAGCAGGAAATTCCGTGACCCAGTTTTGGGATTTTGCCATTGAACCTGTGCCCACTCATCGCTTTAATTGTGGAATATTCTCACGCATGAAACGAAGCTTTTTGATGGTGCTCCTCAGCCTGTGCCTTGGTCTCGAACTATACGCGCAAAATACACCAACACCACAACCCGCCCCTGCCTTCTCGCTGATTACAGGCGACCGCGTTGTATTCCTAGGGGATACTTTTATGGAAAGGGAGGCGACCGAGTGCTATCTTGAGACTCGTTTAACAGCTCAGTTTCCCGGTCAAAAAATCATCTTCAGAAACCTTGGGTGGAGCGCGGATACTGTCCTCGGTGAATCACGAGCCGGTTTTGATGCACCCGAAAAAGGCTTCGACCGCCTCAAGGAACATTTAACTGCGGTCAAACCTAACGTGGTGTTCCTCAGCCATGGCATGGCGGCGTCATTCGCTGGGGAAGCAGGAATCCCCAAGTTCATCGCGGATGTCAACACCCTGATGGATACGATCAACCAGATCAGCGGTGTTCCTGTTCGATTTGTAATCCTCGGACCAATCCACCACGAAAACCTAGGGGCTCCGCTCCCGAACGGCGATGCACACAATCAACAACTGAAGTTGTATAACGATGCGTTGAAAACCCTTTCGGCAACACGCAAAACCTTTTTCGTTCCTCTTTTCGATTTGACTCCATCCTACGAGAATTCAAAGGAAATGGGGCCGATGACCGATAACGGAATTCACCTTACAGCCTACGGATATTGGAGGGTTTCTGGAATCATCGCACAAGCATTGCGGCTACCCAGTCCACGGTGGGTTGCTAAGTTAAATACCGGCACGGGTGGAAGTAAATTTCAGGGGGTAAACGTTCGTGAGTTGAGGATGCTTCCAGCGCAAGTGGCTTTTTCTGGCCGTGATGAGGTCCTTGTTTCCCCTCCGCTCCCGCCTAGTGTTCAAATCAAACCTGAGAACGGATATGGCGGCTTCCTTGGAGTCAACTCTCTCGCGGGAGGACAATACACCCTGCTAATCGACGGAGAACCGATCCAATCTCGCGCACACAACGAATGGATGCAAGGAAGGGAGTTTCACCATGGTGGCGGGTTTGCTCAGGTGGAAGCCCTGAGGGAACTGATCATCAAGAAAAACCAACTCTACTTCTATCGTTGGCGCCCACAGAATGAGACTTATCTTTTCGGTTTCCGAAAACATGAACAAGGCCGTAATGCACGAGAAATCCCACTGTTTGATCCACTTGTCACGGCGGAAGAATCCAAAATAGGGGCACTCACTGAACTTAAGGATCGTCGCTATGAGTTACTCCCCACAACTGAGGCTCACCTCGCCAAGATTCGCACTCAATCAACCCCTTCCAAACTGAGCCAACCAACTCCTCCCAAAGCAAACCCAGTCCAACCGATGCCTGCTTTTGACGTTGACCCGGAGTTGGAGGTGACGTTGTTCGCGGAGAATCCTGATTTGGCGAAACCGATCCAGATGAACTTCGACCCCAAAGGCCGTCTGTGGGTTGCCAGTTCATCCGTATACCCCCAGATAGAACCCGGCCAAAAGGCGAACGATAAGATTCTGATTCTTGAGGACACCAATCATGATGGCAAAGTGGATAAGTCGACGCTTTTTGCTGAGGGTCTCTTGATCCCTACTGGCGTGGAGCCCGGTGATGGGGGTGCCTACGTCGCCAACAGCACCGAGTTGGTTCATTTCAAGGATACCGACGGTGACGGACGTGCCGATGTAAAACGTGTCATGCTTTCAGGTTTCGGCACCGAGGATACACACCACATTTTGCACACACTTCGATGGGGTCATGACGGCCAGCTTTACATGAACCAGTCCATCTACATTCATAGCCACGTCGAAACTCCTCACGGAGTGCAGCGGCTGAACAGTGGTGGCATATGGAATTTTAGACCCGCAACCATGGAACTCGGAATCCACGCGAAAGGTTGGGTGAATAGTTGGGGGCATCACTTCGATCAGTTTGGGCAATCCTTCGTCACGGACGGTGCAGGTGGCGAAGGAATCAACTGGGCTATCCCTCAGGCAATGTATGTCACCTACGCCGGCGGGCGGCGGATTCTGGGAAGCGTAAGCCCCGGAAGCTACCCGAAGTTTTGTGGTATCGAAGTCATCGAGAGCAAACACTTTCCAGATTCATGGCAGGGATCCATTGTGACGTGCGATTTCAGAGCTCATCGAGTCGTGAGATTCGGTATCAACGATTTGGAAGCGGGTTATGCAACGAAAGCACTTCCCGACATAATGCGCACAAGCGATGTTACCTTTCGACCTATCGATGTGAAGTTGGGACCTGACGGCGCACTTTACATCGCGGACTGGTCGAACCCTATTATTCAGCATGGCGAGGTTGATTTTCGTGATCCTCGAAGAGACCACGAACATGGCCGGATTTGGCGGGTGGCAGCAAAAGGAAAGAAAGGTTTAACCCAAACGGATTACACCAAGCTTTCCAACAATTCGCTCCTCCAAGAATTATTGTCTCCCAACAACTACAATCGCCAACGGGCACGGCGTGTGCTCACTGAGAAAGGAGCCAAAATCAAATCCGATCTGGCAACGTGGTCCAAATCCCAAACCTCGGATCAGGGTCGCTTAGAGGCGTTGTGGATGTACCAGGCTATAGACATCGTCAATGCAGACATTTTGAAGCTAGTCCTCAAAGCCGAGGATGGTCGGGTTCGCGCTGCAGGAACCCGCGTACTCAGTTTCTGGAGACAACGCATTCCCGCTCCGCTGGATCTTATGGCGGAACGGATCGCTGATGATCATCCGCGCGTCCGGATGGAGGCGATGCGTGCGGTCAGTAAAATTCCCTCGCTGCGCTCCGCCGATTTGGTTCTGAGCACGCTTGAGAAACCTCAAGACAAGTATTTGGACTACACAACTTGGCTCAGCGTGAACGATTTAGTGGAACCTTGGTTAGCGGGAGTCAAATCGGGAGAATGGAAAATCGAAGGGCACGAAAAGCAATTAGTGTTCGGATTAAAAGCGATCCAACCCCAGCAGGCATCCACCGTCTTG
>SXGR01666367.1_pt1 | contig 15005 bp, 13 predicted proteins | sample 3174711 | NCBI WGS metagenome assembly SXGR01 (sample SAMN11356860, study PRJNA531348) | freshwater metagenome | isolation source: freshwater sample F1-60 | place: China: Fuxian Lake, Yuxi | collected 2017-12-25
GATGCCTTTGCCGGCGATTCGATTCCCATGCATTTGGTCACGCGTGAGGCGATGCAGGCGTATGTCAAGCATCTCGCGCCCGGCGGTGTGATCGTGTTTCAGGCGACTAACCGTTTCGTGGATATCGCGCCCGTGGTGGCGCGGCTTGCCAACGAATTTGGCATGCAGGCACTGATGGTGACCGATGAACCTGAAGGCACTTACACCAGTAACGTGGATTACTGGCTGTCATCGACAGATCAGATTATCGTCACGCGCAACCCGTCGATACTGAACGCGGCGCCGCTGGCAAAGGTGGCGAAATCCTTGCCGCATGACCCGAATTTCCGTCTGTGGACGGACGATTTTTACAATCTTTTCAGTGTGCTGAAACGTTGATAGAACCAGCACTGGGGCGCGCGACGCCGTATTGCTCAAAAAATAGGCGAGCCAGGAAATGTTCTGACAAATCCGTGCTGCCCGGCACATTTTCCGCGCTTGTTCACAAGGTTATACACAGAATCTGTGCATATCCTGCGGCAAGTGCAATCCTTAAAACGTAAATAAATCAGATAGTTACGTGAGTCGTTTGCAAGCGTGAACCGTGTAGCTGCGGATTTTCCCCGGCGTGTCATCTGTGCAATTCGTTACGTCATCTGTTTCTGGTGCGGAACATCTATTGGTGGATGAGATTGTAAATGGGTTGCAAAATGCAGCTTGAATGGACTGACAATGCCTTGAGGTCTGCGCAACCGGTGTTAAAATTTTACGCACAGACGATATGAAGGAATGCGTACATGGAGGAAGGCATGACCGAAGAGCGCAGAAAAAACATCAATGGCCGGCGCGGCGAGGATGACCGCTGAAAGGGCCGCAGCGCGCTGTACAAGGGGCCCGAACGCCGGTTGGTGGATCGCCGCGCGGGCGTAGGCCGCCGCGCGACTTAGTCCCGCCTGGCGCAAGTCAGTTCTTTGCGATAGTTGTTAACCGCCCGGTCGTGTGCAACCGGGCGCCAGAATGCTTTCGCCGCATTCTGCATGCCGCGCGGTATCGCGCGGAATTCATTGACAGAATTCGCCGCAAAACCTAGCATCGCTTGGCTTTGCAAGGCCCGCTTTCGCGGACCCATACCGGAGGGTTTTCCCGGGATTTCTTCTCTGTCCAATGATTAAGCTTGCGTTGATTTCTGAAGGTATTAACACGTGGCCGGTGTACGCCGCCCTTTCGATGGGCTTTTGGGCGAAGGCCGGTGCCGAAGTGGATTTGACAGTGACCGGCTCATCCATTGAGCAGCTCAATCAACTCAAGCGCGGCGGTTTCGATATCGGCTTTCAACAGGTCGATCACATCGTGCGGGGCGTTGAGCAAGGTGCGGATTTGTTCATTTTCATGGGCCAGTCGCACGCGCCGGAACTGTCCCTGATAGTGTCGCCGGACATTCAGCGGATCGAAGATTTAAGAGGCAAGACTATCGTGGTGGACGATGCGCGCACGGGTTATTCGCTGCTGCTGAAAACGCTGTTTACGCAACACGGCTTGAAGCCGGAAGACACGCATTTCAAAAACGTCGGTGGCTCGCAGGAGCGTTTTGACGCGATGAAAAAGGGCGAGGGCTCCGCCTGTTTTCTCAATCCGCCGTTTGATCGGCATCTTGTTGCCGCCGGGCTGAAAAATCTGGGCTCGTCGGGCGATTTTTTTCCAACCTATCCGGGACCGATTGCCGCTACACGACGTGCGTGGGCGAACGGGCATCGCGATGAGTTGGCCGCCTTCATTCTGGGCTTCAATCAGGCCTACGCGTGGTTGCAAGAAGGCGCGAATAAAGAAGCGGCGGTACGCCTGCTGCCCGCCCGGCTGAATATGGCGCCGGAAGCGGCGGCGCTGGCCCTGGCGCGCGTGTTTGGCTGTGCGCGCCCTCAGGTCACCGCGCAGGGCGTGTCGCAGGTGATGGATCTGGTGTGGGCCGCCGAAGGTTACACGCACGCCAAACCCAGTCCCGACAAATATTTGGATTTGAGTTATCTGGCTCATGGCTGACGCTCGTGTAACGGCCGCCATCCACCACTGGGCGCCGCGCTTTGTGGCGAACGGCGTGCCGTTGACGGATTTTCAGGAAGTCACCGCCGGCATCGAGCGGTGGGAAGACTGGTGCCGCGCGTGGAGCGCGCGCGCGGCGGTGCATGAAGGGCTGGGCGACGTGGCGCATGCACAGGGTTTGAATCTGTCGGCGGGCGAACACTGGATGCGTGCGGCGGTGTGTTATCACTTTGCCAAGTTTGTGTTTGTGGAAGACGTGGCGCAGATGAAGACCGCGCATCTGAAAGCAGTGGCGTGCCGCGCGCGCGCGCTGCCGTTCGAGACGCCGCCGGGCGAGCGCGTGGAAATTCCCTTCGAGGCCACGGCGTTCAAGGGGCTGTTGCGTAAACCGGTGGGTGTGGCGAAACCGCCAGTGGTGATCATGTGCATGGGCCTCGATTCGGCAAAGGAGGAAACTGCTGCTTACGAAGCGCCGTTTCTCGCGCGCGGCATGGCGGTGCTGGTATTCGACGGGCCGGGGCAGGGAGAATCAGAATACGAATTGCCGATACGCGGCAATTACGAAACGGCGGTGCGCGCCGTGGTGGATTACGTGGAAAGCCGTACTGATATTGACCACCATCGCATCGGCTTGTGGGGCGTATCGCTCGGCGGTTACTACGCACCGCGCGCGGCGGCGTTTGAAAAGCGCGTGAAGGCGTGCATCTCGCTGTCCGGGCCGTTTGATTGGGGCGACAACTGGGCATCGTTGAATGAATTGTCGCGTGAAACCTTTCGCGTGCGGACGCATGCAAAGACGCTGGAAGACGCGCGGCGCGTGGGCGAGACGTTGACGCTCAAGGGAGTGGCGCAAAACATCACCTGCCCGTTGTTTATCGTCGCGGGAAAACAGGATCGCATCGTGCCGTGGCAGGACGGCGAAAAGCTCGCGCGCGCGGCAAAAGGCCCGGTGGAGTTCTTGTTGCTCGACGACGGCAACCATGTGGCGAATAATCGCGGTTATCGCTGGCGTACGCAGTCGGCGGACTGGATGGCGCGGCAATTGGGTGTGCCACGCGTCTGATAAAATATTCAATTAAAACAAATACTTATGATTTTTCGGCGTGCCGTGTTTGCGGGCGGTTTGCCGATGCCGGGCTTGAATCGTAACAGTGGAGGGCATTGATGAAACGACTACAATTTGTTGCTGCGTTGAGCGCTGTGATGCTGGCTGGCGCCGCTTACGCACAAGAAAGATTTCCGACTAAGAATATGCGCATGCTGGTACCGTTCGCAGCAGGTAGTCAGACAGACATTCTGGCGCGCTGGATCGGCGAGGAATTTCTGAAGACCTGGAATCAGCAGACCGTGGTGGATAACCGGCCCAGCGCGGGTGGCACGGTCGCTTCGCAAGTAGTGCTCGACGCCAATGCTGACGGGCACACCATGATGATGATGTCCACCGGCCACGCAGGCAATGCCACGCTGTTTTCAAAACTGCCGTATGACACCATCAAGGATTTCTCCGGGGTGTCGCAAGTGGCGAGCGTCCCCAACCTGCTGGTGGCCGCACCCGCATTGGGGCCAAAGTCGGTGAAGGATTTGATCGCGCTGGCCAAATCGCAGCCGGGCAAAATGAATTTCAGCTCGGCGGGCATTGGCAGCGGTACGCAAATTAACGGCGAAATGTTCAAGCTCGCGGCGGGGATACAGGTTACCCACGTGCCCTACAAGGGCGCGCCCGATGCGCTCAACAACGTGATCGGTGGCAACGTGCAATTCAACTTCGCACCCGTGTTGGTGGCGCAGGGCCAGGTCAAGGCTGGACGCGTGCTGGCGCTGGCGGTCTCCACGGCTTCGCGCTCGCCGCTGTTCCCCAATGTGCCCACGGTGGCGGAAGCCGGCCTGCCCGGCTTCGAATACGACCAGTGGTATGGCCTGTTGGTATCGGCCAAAACGCCGCGCGCCGTGGTCAGTGCCGTGAACCGCGAGGTCGTACGTATTCTGTCGGCGCCCGAGATGAAGGAGCGCATGCTCACCCAGGGCGCCACCGCCAAACCCACCACGCCGGAAGCGTTCGACGAGTTCATTCGCGCGGAAGTGAAGAAATTCGCACCGGTCATTATTGCCGCAGGGGCGAAGGTTAACTGAGGTGAAATGTGAATGGCGAATGGCGAATCGTAAATTCTTTGGAGCAGTAACGAGATGAATAATTTACAAAACGTATTCTGCAAGCAAGATACCTTCCGCGTCATCAAGGCGCGCGTGTTACGGTTCACGACGCATGTTTCACGTCTGCCCCACATTTCACTGCTAACGGTGGCTCTGTGGCCTGCACTTTCCCAGGCGCAAGACAAGGCAGAGCAATTCCCTTCCCGCCCGATACGCATCATGGGCGGTGGTGTGGGCAGTACCGCCGATTTTCTGTCGCGCTTCATTGCGCAAAAGTTGAACGAAAAATGGGGGCAGCCTGTGGTGGTGGATAGCCGTGCCGGCGCGGGCGGCACCATTGCGACGGATATTGTGGCCAAAGCCGCTCCCGATGGCTATACCATGGTGATGGGCCACGCCGGTACGCATGTAAGCGCGGTATCGCTGTACAAAGACCTGCCCTACGATCCAGTGAAGGATTTTGAACCCATCACGCGCATGACCAGCGGCGTCACGGTGCTGGTGACGCACACGTCCTTGCCGATCAGCAACGCGCGAGAGCTGGTGGCGTATGTGAAACAAAAAGGCGCGTTGAGCTACGGCTCGGCGGGCAATGGCACCATCAGCCATCTGACCGGGGAACTGTTTAATCAGGTCGCGGGCGTGAAGCTGCAACACGTGCCTTACAAGAGCGCAGGCTTTGCCTTGACCGCCTTGCTGGGCAACGAAGTGCCGGTGTCCTTTTTGTCGCCGATCACCGCGAATACCCAATTGCGGGCCGGGCGTGTCAAGGCGCTGGCTGTGTCGGGCAAGGAGCGTTTTCCCAGCGTGCCCGATATACCGAGCACTGTCGAAGCGGGATTGAGCGGCATGGAAGCGGAGCTGTGGTTCGGCTTGTTCACCACCGCCAAAACGCCGCGCGCGGTGGTCCAGAAAATCAATCGCGAGGTGGTGGATGTGCTGAGTCGCCCCGACGTGCGCGAATTGATACTCAAACAGGGCGCGCTGGTGCGTCCGGGGACACCGGAAGAATTGGGCGCCTATGTGCGAGAAGAACTCAAACGCTGGACGCCAATCATCAAGGCTGCGGGCGTCAAGGCGGGCTGAGCGCGCGTCAGGTACCGACGCACGCCGCCACCTGATAACCTTGCTGCCGCCTTGTGCGTGAGCGGATTGAAAACAAAATTTAGTTAAGTAATTGATTTAATTAAGGATTTTGTAATGGCAAAAAAGGCGAAAATTGTCGAGCCGAAGAATATCAAGGCTTCGAGCATCGATCCGAAAAAGAAAATTTCGGCCGCGCCCGACGGGCTGTACGATCCATCGAATCCGGGCCATCGCTGGGATTTGCCGTTGCAAGCGCCGGGGCGTATGCAGGTGGATTTTGAAGAGCGCGTGGATTTTCGCCGCCTGCACAATTACCGCCTGGCGCGCACACGCAATGCGCTTGCGCAGTCGCAACTTGGCGCGCTGCTGGTGTTTGATCAATACAACATCCGCTACATCTCCAGCACGGTGATCGGCGAGTGGGCGCGCGACAAGCTGACGCGCTGGTGTTTGCTGACCGGCAACGGCGAGCCGTGGGTGTGGGATTTTGGCTCCGCCGCGCGCCATCACAAGATTTACGCGCCGTGGCTGCCGAAGAACCACTGCCTCGCGGGTAACGTCGGTTTGCGCGGCGCGATCAACCCCAAGGTGGGGTTGTTCGAGGAAGCGGCAAAGGAGATTTACGATGTGCTAAAGGCCGAGGGCGTGGCCGACATGCCCATCGGTATCGACGTGTGCGAACCGCTGTTTTTGTTTGCGCTGCAAAAACTGGGCTTGAAGGTTGTTGATGGCCAACAGGTGATGCTGGATGCGCGCGAGATCAAAAGCCACGACGAGATTACGTTGCTGAATATGGCAGCGGCCATGGGCGACGGTGTGTATCAGGACATCTTCGAGGCGCTAAAGCCTGGCGTGCGCGAAAGCGAAGTGGTGGCGTTGGCCACCAAACGTTTTTACGAGATGGGATCGGATTGCGTGGAAGCGGTGAACGCCATCGCGGGCGAACGTTGCAGCCCGCATCCGCATAATTTCACTGACCGTTTAATACGCCCCGGCGATCAGGCCTACTTTGATCTGATTCAGACTTATATGGGTTACAAAACCTGCTACTACCGCACGTTCACCGTGGGCAGCGCCACCAGTGCGCAGCACGACGCCTACAAAAGGGCGCGCAGGTGGATGGATGACGCGATCGCGATGTTAAAGCCTGGCGTCTCCACCGAGCAGGTGGCGAAAGCCTTTCCCAAGTGTACGGAAGTAGGCTTCGAGACAGAGATGTCGGCGTTTGGTTTGAACTTCTGCCACGGCCTCGGCATGGGCCTGCACGAGCGCCCGCTGATTTCGCGTCTGAATTCGTTCAAGGACCCGTACGAACTCAAGGTCGGCATGGTGTTCGCGGTGGAAACCTTCTGCCCAGCGAAAGACGGCGTGTCAGCGGCACGTATCGAGGAGGAAGTGGTATTGACGCCGAATGGCGCCAAGGTCATTACGCTGTTTCCGGCGCAGGAATTGCCGATCGCCAACAAGTACTAACTGCGTTGGGCGTGAGGGGTGAGGCGCAACTGCCAAACCACCATAGCGCCTCACGTTTCTCGCCTTACGGACAAGGGACTATGGAAGCAAACAAGACCATGACGCTGGGCAACGATGTGCGCCTGGAGCTTTACAAGTCACAACTCGAGCTGCGCTACTGCGAAAAGCGCGCCTACGATCTGTTCCTGCAAAACCTGATCAAGGGCACCAGCCATTTGTCGCTGGGGCAGGAAGCGATTGCCGCCGGCTTTGGCGTGGCAATGCGGCCTGATGATTACACCTTTTGCACCTATCGTGGTCATGCGCATACATTGGCGCGCGGCGCGTCGATGGAAGGCGTTCTGGGTGAGCTGATGGGGCGCCAGTGCGGGCTGCTCGGCGGCAAAGGCGGCTCGATGCATCTCACCGATGTGGCCAAAGGCGCGATGGGCAGCTACGCAATTATCGGTGCTCATCTGCCGGTGGCGGCGGGTGCTGCATGGAGTATTCAGTATCGCGGCACCGGGCAAGTGGCGGTATGTTTCTTTGGCGACGGCACCACCAATATCGGCGCATTTCATGAGGCGCTGAACTTTGCCGTGATCTGGAAGCTGCCGGTGATTTTTGTGTGTGAAAACAATCTCTATATGGAATACACCCCGATACGCAGCGTGACAGCGGTCGATCATCCGGCGGCTGACCGGGCCGGAGCGTATGGGCTGGAAAAAATCGTGGTCGACGGCAACGATGCCGATGCTGTGTATCGCACGGCAGTGCAATACATGGAGCGCGCACGCAGCGGCGGCGGGCCGGCATTGATCGAATGCATGACGTACCGGCACAGCGGGCATTCGCGGGCCGATCCGGGGCAGTATCGCCCGCCAGGGGAGCTGGATCGCTGGCTCGAGCGCGACCCGCTCAAGATTTATCGCGAGCGGTTGCTGGGCCTGGGCATTGTTGAGGCGACGTTGAACGCTCTGGAAGCGGAAGCGATGCGCAAGGTGAATGTGGCGACCGAAACGGCGAAGGCATCGCCGGTGCCGCTGGTGAGTGAAATTGATAAAAACGTTTGGGCAGACGGGAGCACGGCATGGCGAAACTAACCTCTCGCGAGGCCGTGGCAGCGGGCATCGCGCAGGAAATGCGGCGCGATGAAAACGTGGTGTTTTTGGGTGAAGACATCGGTGCGGCGGGCGGCGTGTTCAAGGCGACAGTGGGCTTGTTCGAGGAATTCGGCCCGCGCCGTGTTCGCGATACGCCAATTTCCGAGCAGGCGATTTTGGGTGCGGCCATGGGGGCCGCGATGACGGGCTTGAAACCCATCGCTGAAATCATGTTCTCGGATTTTTTGGCAGTGTGCTGGGACCTTGTCGCCAACGAAATAGCCAAAGCGCGTTACATGACCGATGGCCAGATCACGCTGCCGCTGGTGATTCGCACCGCCAACGGCGCGGGTTCGCGCTTCGGTGCGCAGCACTCGCAGTCGGTGGAAAACTGGGCGATGGCGATTCCCGGCATCAAGGTGGTGGCGCCGGCGTTTCCAGCCGATGTCAAAGGGTTGATCGCAGCAGCGGTGCGCGATCCGGATCCGGTGCTGGTGTTCGAGCAAAAATCGCTGTATCCCTTCAAGGGTGAAGTGCCCGACGGCGAACTCGTCGATCAACTGGGCAAAGCCAGGGTGCTGCGTCGGGGCAAGGATTGCACTATCGTCGCACTCGCGTTGATGGTTCACCGTGCGCTGGAGGCAGCCGAAATTCTCGAAAAAGAACATGGCATTTCCTGCACCGTGGTTGACGTGCGTTCACTGGTGCCGCTGGATACGGTCACCATACTCGCGGAAGTGGCGAAGACCGGGCGGCTGGTTACCATCGAAGAGAACCCGCGGCTGTGTGGTTGGGGTGCCGAGATTGCCTCGATAGTCGCGGATGAAATTTTCTGGGACCTCGATGGCCCGATTATTCGAATCACCACGCCGCATATTCCGCTGCCATCGGCGGATTTGCTGGAAGACAACACCATACCGTCGGTGGCGCGGGTGGTTCGCGAGATACGCGAGAAGATTGATTGAGGGTTTTCCCCTGATTTGTTTTTTACTGACAATGATGTAAGCGAAGCATGAAAAACTCACCGTGTTATTCCCGCGAAAGCGGTAATCCCCACGAGGCAGCAGCGGGCACGGTGTTATGGGCTCCCGCCCACGCGGGAACGACAGTGAAGTGGTGTGTTGAAGTTTGGTTTCTTTGAGGCAGTTAATGCGTAAGTATTTGTTTTTATATATTTTTTTATTTCCGCTGCTTGCGGCTGCCGTTGACACTATCGTGGTCAACGGCAAGATCGTCACCGTTGATGACAGATTCAGTATCGTGCAGGCGCTGGCGATCAAAAATCAGCGTGTCGTCGCCACCGGCAGCAACGCGGACATCCGCAAACTTGCCGAGGCGAACACGAAGGTGATCGACGTCCGGGGCCGCACGGTGATTCCCGGCTTGATCGACAACCATTCGCACTGGATACGCGCGGCCGAGCACGACGAGTTGCGCCTGGATGGTGTGACTTCGCACGCCGAAGCGCTGCGAATGTTGAGTGCACGCGTGCGTTCAGCCAAGCCCGGCGAATGGGTGGGCGTACTGGGCGGCTGGTCGGAAGAACAATTTACCGACGAGCCGCGGGGCTTTCCGCTGGCGGAGCTCGACAAACTCGCGCCGGATACGCCTCTGGCGGTGCAATCCATTTATAACCACACCTATCTCAACACAGCGGGTTTGCGTGCGGCGAAGATCGACGAGAGTACGCCGAACCCCGTCAACGGCACGATCGAAAAAGACACTGCCGGCAAATTGACCGGTGTGGTGCGTGGTGCGGGCGGCGTGGCGTTTGTCGCGGCCAGAATTCCCAAGCTGCAAAACGAGGCGCGCATGGCGAATGCGAAGAAGCTGGTGGGCTATCTGAATTCGCTGGGCCTTACCGCGTGGGGAGACGCTGGCGGGCGCGGCATGACGGCGGGGCATTACGAACCGTATCGGCTGCTTGCGGACAAGAATGAACTCGATATTCGTGTGTTCTGGACCACCATCCGCCAGCCCGCGACGCCGGAGCAGGTGGACAAGGTACTTGCCGAGATTCCAAATTTGAAGCCTTTCCAGGGCAACGACTATATGGATCATATCGGCTGGGGCGAATCGGTTTACAGTCCGGTGACGACCCAACTCTTGCGTGTGCAAAAGGCGGTGAACGCAGATGCACTCAACCAAAAAATGCGTATTGCATCGGCGCTGGCGCGGTACGGCATTTATCTGAATTCGCACGTCGAAATGAATGGCCCCATCGAGCAATTCGTTGCAGCGTACGAAGAACTCAACAAGACACATCCGATCAAGGGGCTGCGCTGGAGCTTCTCGCATCTCGACCAGATCGACGAGCAACAACTTTCGCGTATGAAGCGACTGGGGATGACTGCGCAGATTCACTCGCGCCCGCTGATTCAGGGCGTGCTCATGCACAAGGTACATGGCGAGGCGGCGTGGGACATGCCGCCCTTCCGCCGCGTGCAGGACAGCGGCATCGTGTGGGGACTGGGGTCGGATGCCACGGCGGTGACAACCTCCAATCCGTTTTACACGCTGGGCTTTGCCATCACCGGCAAAATGGTCGGTGGCCATCACGTCAATCGCCAGAACATCACGCGCGAGGAGGCGCTGATCGCACACACGCGCAGCAACGCCTTCATTCTGTTTCAGGAAGGCAATATAGGCTCGCTGCAAAAAGGCAAATACGCGGACTTGCTGGTGCTCGACCGCGACTACATGACGGTGCCGGTCGATGCGATCAAGGATTTGAAGCCTGTGATAACCATGGTGGGTGGCAAAATTGTGTATGGGAAGCCGTGAAACGTGATTCGTGAAACGTGAAACGTGAAACGCAACTGCCGCTGCATCACATTTCACGATTCACGTTTCAACGATGAACCAAAGAACGTGCTTGTGGTATGGATATACGCAAGCCAAGCTAGCCAGAGAGCCAGAAGACAATAAATGAATATCATCATGCCGCAACTCGGCGAGACGGTTACCGAAGGCACGGTAACCAAGTGGTATAAAAAAGTGGGCGATACGATCAAGGTCGACGAGACGCTGTTTGATGTCGAGACGGATAAGGTCAGCACGGAAATTCCCTCGCCGGTCGCTGGTGTGGTCAGTGAGATTTGCGTCGAAGCCGGTGTCTCGGCGAAAGTGGGGATAACACTGGCGGTGATCACCGAGGCCGGGGCGACGCTGCGGCCAGCCTCAGGCGTGGCCGCGCCCGCAGGCCCCACATCCGCTGCGCCTGTTGCACCAAAGGCCGGGGAAATGCCGGCGGCCATGCAAGGCTCCGCCCGCGTAGCCTTGCGTTCGGATGCGGCCGCGCGGTTGTCGCCAGTGGTGCGCCGCCTGGTGGCCGAGCGCAATCTGGATGTGAGCCGCATCAAGGGCAGTGGGCGCGATGGCCGCGTCACGCGCGACGACGTGGTGGAATACATTGCGAGCGGGGGTGACGCGTCTGGTATTGCATTGCCAGCCGCTACAACGCCGGTTGTGATGCAGCCTGTCGCAGCGCCTTCACCCGCCATTGGCGCGCCCGCTTCGGGTACCGTGCCAGGCGCGTCTTCAGCCGAACTGTTGCCACTCAACCCCGTACGCAAACGCGTGGCGGAAAACATGGCGAAGTCTTGGGCGGCGGCGCCGCATGTGTTGCAGGTGGCCGAAGCCGATTTTTCACGTGTGGTGCAGGTGCATCGCGAGCAGGGCGAAGCGTGGAAGGCGCGTGAAGGTTTCGCGCTGACCTTCATGCCGTTTGTCGTGCGTGCGATTTCGGTGGCACTGGGCAAGTTTCCCAAGCTCAACGCCACCTACACGTCCGACGGTCTGCGGCTTAACAGGCGCATCAATATCGGCATTGCCGTCGATCTGAATTTCGACGGCCTGATGGTGCCGGTACTGAAAGATGTGCCGAATAAATCGTTGCCGCAGATTGCGCGTGAGATCAATGACCTGGCGTTGCGGGCCCGCGCGGGCAAACTCAAGCCTGATGATTTGACCGAAGGCACATACACCCTCAGCAACAACGGCAGTTTTGGCACGGTGATTACTGCGCCCATTATCAACGTGCCGCAAATCGCCATTTTGTCCACCGATGCCGTGCGCAAAAAGCCGGTGGTGGTGGAAACCCCCGAAGGCGACACAATCGCCATACGGCCGGTGGGTGTGCTCGCGCAATCGTTCGACCATCGCGCGGTGGATGGTGCTTACTCGGCGGCATTTTTGCGCGAGGTGAAAACCGTTATTGAGACGCGGCAGTGGGCGCAGGATTTGCAGGCTTGAGGTCCGGGTTGAGCGTCCGGTGCAGCGTTATAACCTGAGAGAGGAAACATCATGTCGGTAAAAATTGGCTATTTGCTGCCCACCCGCGAATCCATCATGGAAGGACGGCCCGAGGCCGAGCCGCTGCTGAATCTCGCTGAGCGTGCGGAAAAGCTCGGCTACGATTCCGTGTGGGTGGGTGATTCGCTGCTGGCGCGTCCCCGTCACGAACCGATTACGTTGCTGGCCGGCGTGGCCGGACGTACCAGGCGTGTGAAGCTTGGCACAGCGGTGCTGCTGCCGACGTTGCGTAATCCGGTGCTGCTGGCGCATCAGGTTGCCACGCTGGATCAAGTGAGCACGGGCCGCGTCATACTCGGCTATGGCATCGCCAGTGACGTGCCCAATATACGCGCTGAGTTTCGTTCGGCCGGTGTGCCGTTTGAAAAACGCGTCGGTACGCTGATGGAAGGCATGCGCCTGTGCAAGGCGTTGTGGAGCGGCAAGCCGGTGGATTGGGATGGGCGCTGGCATGTGGAGCAGGGCGTGTTGGGCCCTGTGCCGCATCAACCGGGTGGCCCGCCCATTTGGGGGGGCGGTTCCGCGCCTGCGGCACTGGAACGCGCGGGCAAGCATTTTGACGGCTGGTTCCCGACGGGGCCGGATTCCAAGGGCTGGGGCGAGCAGTGGCGCACGGTGCAGGCCCACGCACGCGAAGCCGGGCGTAAGCCGGAGGCGCTCGAAGCCGCTGTTTATCTGACCATCGCGGTGGACGAGAACGTCGCGGCTGCAGAGAAACGCATCGACGATTTTCTGCAAGCCTATTATGGCCGCCGTCCGGATATTCTGAAAAAGCATCAGGCGTGCTTCGCGGGGTCTGCAGCGGCAGCGGGGGAGTGGATCAACGGTTACGTGGAGCAGGGCGCGCGTTATCTGGTATTGCGCTTTGCGGGCGAACACGAACGGCAGTTGGAGGTTTTTGCCAAACTGCGGGAGACCATTAAGGTCTGATCACACTGATCGCAGCAGCGAATTTTTAACTAGAATAAATGGGCATTGAAATCATGGCAAACATGAAGCAACACAAACTTGGCTGGATAGGCATCGGGCGCATGGGCTATGCGATGGCGGAACGTCTGGCCAAGGCTGGCTGCGATATTTCGGTGTGGAATCGCACCCAATCCAAGGCCGAGCCGCTGGTGAAATCCGGCGCCAAGGTGGTGGATAACCTCAGTGATCTCGCGGGCTGCGACATTGTGTTCACCATGGTGTCCACCGGCAAGGACGTTAAGGAAGTGTTGTTCGGCGCGAGCGGCGTGACGTCCAAAAGGGGTGCGCCGAAAATCGTGGTGGACAGCACGTCGATTTCGCTGGAGGAGTCTGCAGAGATTCGGGGCAAGCTGGCCGAAAAAAATATTCAGTTTCTCGCTGCGCCCGTGTCTGGAAACGCCAAGGTGATCAAGGCGAACAAACTGACCGTAGTGGCTTCCGGGCCGAAAGCGGCTTTTGACGCGGTGTCGCCTTATCTGGATGCCATCGGGCGCGGTTCGTCCTACGTGGGCGAGGGGGAGCTGTCGCGCATTGCCAAGATTTGCCACAACGTGATGCTGGGTGTGGTGATTCAGAATTTGTGCGAAATCACCGTGCTCGCTGAAAAAGCCGGCATGCAGCGCCACGCGTTTCTGGATTTTCTCAACAAGAGCGTGATGGGCTCGATGTTCACCGCCTACAAGTCCCCGGCACTGGCGAACCTGGATTTTCATGTCACGTTTACCCCGCAGTTGCTGCTGAAAGACATCGATCTGGGCCTGTCGTCCGGGCGCACCTACGGCGTGCCTATGCCCACCACGTCCGCCGCGCGCGATCAGGTGCAAACACTGATCGGCCACGGTTACGATCAGGACTTTTCACAGTTGATTCTGCAACAGGCCAAGGCGGCGGGCATTGAGTTGAAATCTGAGAACGTTGATATGGGTGACGGGTTGTAATGCCATGGCTGAATCCGGCGCACGTATCGAACACCTCGAGGCCACCGATTTCCAGAAGAGCCGCGCGTTTTCGCCTGCGGTGATTACGCAGGGTGGCAAGACCGTGTGGCTGGCGGGGCAGACTGCCACCGTGGATGAAAATGGCAAGGATATTTCCGGCGACTTTGAGGCGCAGACGCGTACGATCTTTGCCTTGATCGACAAAACGCTGCGCCGCGCCGGCGGCACGCTGGCCCATCTGGTGACCATGACAGTGTTCATCAATGATCCGCGTCACGGCGATGCGTTCGTGAAAATCCGGCAGGAGATTTTCAGCGATGGCAAATTTCCGGCAAGTGCGTTGATTACGGTGTCCCATTTCGCGCGCCCTGGCATGTTAATTGAGATTCAAGGTGTTGCTGTCGTTTAGCCGTTAATTTATTAAATAAAATCAAATACTTAAGTAACATTTATCCCGATTGAAGCCATGAAGTACAGACGATTGGGCCGCAACGGCCCGCAGGTGTCCGCGATCAGCATGGGACGCGGCGCGGCACCGGTGAAATTCGACACGCCGCAGGAAGCTGATTTCAACGCGGCGATTCACCGTGCGCTCGATCTGGGCGTCAATTTCTTTGACAGTTCCGATGCCTATTGGGGCACCCGCCACGAGGTGCTGCTGTCGCGCGCGTTGAAAGGCCGCCGCAGCGAAGTGATGATCGCCACCAAGTTCGGCAACATCGATCTGCCCGACGGTAAAAAGGCCACCAACGGCCGACCCGACTACGTGCACAAATGTTGCGACGAAAGTCTCAAGCGCATGGGGCTGGACGTCATCGATATTTATTTTCTGCATCGCGTCGATCCCACGGTTGCCATCGAAGAAACCGTGGGTGCGATGAGCGAGCTTATTTCGCGGGGCAAGGTGCGCTTCATCGGCATCTGCGAAGCGAGCGCCAAAACGTTGCGGCGCGCGCACACCGAACATCCGCTGACC
>SXGR01192243.1_pt1 | contig 15004 bp, 12 predicted proteins | sample 3174711 | NCBI WGS metagenome assembly SXGR01 (sample SAMN11356860, study PRJNA531348) | freshwater metagenome | isolation source: freshwater sample F1-60 | place: China: Fuxian Lake, Yuxi | collected 2017-12-25
CACTCCAACGCTATGTCGATCATTACAATCACGAGCGAAAACACATGGCGCTCAAGGACACCACTCCCATCGAAAAACTCGCTTCTTGCCTCGTGGGTGGTGACAACGCTTGCTGAAACTACATCAAGCCCGGGATGACAATATATAGGCGGATTGACTTTGCGAGCGCCGCAGGCTAGCATTTTTGCTACGGAGGAAATCATGGAAGCGAAAAATCGAATCATCCTTCCGCTCGACGTGAGCGACACGGGGAGAGCGAAGGAGATTGTCGCGGAGCTCGTCCCGCACGTTGGGACATTCAAAGTCGGTCTCGAACTGATCACAGCGATCGGTGCGCCGGCTGCAGTCGCACTCGTTCATGAGGCGGGTGGCAAGGTGATGCTTGACGGAAAGTTTTGCGACATCCCGAACACCGTCGCTGGCGCGACGAGAGCGGCTTCTGCACTCAGCGTCGACATGCTTACCGTCCACGCATCTTGCGGTCAGGAATCCGTCAAAGCGGCGGTCGATACCTGTGGTAGGAGCAAGATCGTCGGTGTCACCGTACTCACGTCGATCGACAACGACGAGTGCATCGAAATCTTCGGCGACAAGCCATCGGTGAAAGTGCAGCAGTTCGCGAGGATGCTCGTGGACGTCGGTGCACATGCAGTGGTGTGTTCGCCGCAAGAGGTCGAATCGCTTGCGCAGCTGCCTCTGATCCGTATCACACCCGGCGTTCGTCCCGCATGGGCGAGCATAGGAGATCAGAGGCGCACGATGACGCCGTACGATGCGATGCTGGCTGGCGCAGACTACCTGGTGATTGGGCGTCCGATCACGCAGCCGCCGTCGCACATCGGATCACCGGCGGAGGCAGCACGAGCAGTGGCGACGGAGGTCACCGCGGCGCTCCTCACGAAAGCCGCGAGAGACATTACGAGAGATCGTTGATGTACTCCTACAGCATGACTCCGCTCGAGATTTTCACCGCGCTCGGTGCGGTGCGCATGAACGATCACTTCGTCGGCGTGTCCGGTCGGCATCTCTCAACGTATGTTGCGAAGGATGTGATCTATCCGCACACGCGGGTGATGGCGGATCTGTGTCTGCGTATCGCAACGCGTTTCACGAAAGATAACGTCGATGTTGTCGCGGCACCCGCGTTCGGTGGCGTGATTCTTTCACAGGGTGTTGCGTATCATCTTTCTTCGTGGCAGCAGCGTTTTGGTGAAGTGCTCGGCGTGTACGCGGAGAAAAACGGTGACGCGTTCATCTTTCGTCGCGGATACGATAAGCTGCTCGCGAACAAACGCGTGTTGCTCGTCGAAGATGTGCTTACGACTGGCGGGTCGGTCGTACGACTCGCGGACGCAGTGCGAAAATGCGGAGGCGTGGTCATCGGCGTTGGCGCGCTTGTGAATCGCGGCGACATCACTGCACAGTCGCTCGGTGTACCACGATTCGAAGCGCTGCTCGATCTCTCACTCGAAACGTGGGAGGTTGGTGAGTGTCCACTTTGTGCGTTTGGCGTGCCAGTGAACACAGAGTTCGGTCATGGTGCAGTGTTCCTTGAGACACAGAAAAAACATGTATAACGTCGACCTCACTTACGTCGACGTTTTCTTTTTTTGCGATATCCGCTACTGTGCGTGAACGGAGGAAAATCAGATGAACCGATCGGCAATTGTTCTTTTCGCAGTCGCTACCTGTCTCACTGCCTGTAGCGCGCCAAAGCGTTACCGCAACCCATCGCCGAATCACATCGCAATCGTGCGCGTGTGGGTCGAGCAGAACAAGAATCTGCCACCCGATCTCGTGATCTCGGGATGCGAGATGTGGAAGGATAAAGGCGTGCAGTGCGTGCTTGTGCCGCACAAGGATCAGGGCAGTGTGCGTGTCGTTCCTGCATTGCGTACATGCGCGAGAAGCCCGAACGGGGTCACTACACTTGCTTACGCAAATCCTGGCGGTGAAATTTCCGTAGTCATCGACTGCTTCACCAACGACAAAAATGTTCTCGATAGAACAATGTTTCGCAGCGTGCTCGGTCATGAGATCGGTCACCAGTTCGGCATTTGGAATCACGTACCGCAGAAGTGCGAGAAGGGCGTCGCAGTGTGCGGTGATGCGCTCATGAATCCGCACTACGAAGAGAAGATCGACTTCATCACGCCAGCGGACAGCCTTGCGTTCGATGCACGTGAGTTGAAGTGGGCGGTAATCACCAACGACGGAGAGAAGTCGCGGTTCAACGCGCCGCAGAATCACGAAGTGAAAGGCTGCGTGTATACACGCGTGGAGCCAGCACCCAAGTTTCCCCACCCCTTCTTCTTCATCAAATAAAGAATAGCTCCGGTTTTCCCGGGGCTTTTTGCTTGTGTAGTAAAAAAGTGTCAAACTTAGCGGCGGAATATACCTCTTATTTTATGACCGCAGAAAGAGCATTTCGTCCTCGCGAATCCGAACCGTCATCATCCGGACCTGAACAGGAAAAACGCCTTGAGACCCCCCCACTCGATGCACTCGAGAAAGATCTGGTTCGGGTACAGAATTATGAGTATTTTTTTAAACTGATTGCGGACGGAACGATTACCACATTGGGTGAACTTCGCGCTCGCCTTGCTCCACGCTTCAATCGCGACGGCCTTCTCATCGATGCATCGAATAACCCGGTCATTTCAGGAAATAGCTACATTGTCGAAAGGAGTATTCGAGGGAAAACGATTGAGGATCCTGAACAACAGAAATTATTCGAAGAATTGTATTTGTTGACGCAGGGTGATGATGTTCCCTCGGAAATCAAACAAAACATGATCCGCTATTTCAAAGGCGGTGATGAAACGGCGCGTACACGAACGCGTGAAGCGATGGTCGCGGGTGGTGTGGAGGATAAGTGGGAAAAAAGGGTGTTCGGTCTCATGGATGCATTTACGAAGTTAGAACGAAAAAATACTCTTGAGAAAAAATTTTACGACGCCATTCAAAATCCCGGTTCATACGGTGAACTGCTCACCATTCTTTCTTCTTCTGCGCAGATGGAGGAGGCAGATCTTCAGCTCGTAAAACAATTAGTTGATGAGGCGATCGTGCGACGGCGGCTGGATGTGTCCGTTGCGTTTGCGGCGGCACTAGCGCAACCGACACTAGATTTTGATGCAGCGCTTCGCATTCTTCGGCCTCTTGGAGAATCAAAATCGCCAGAGGACGTTGCGACAGCACGATTGCTCGCGGACAACGCGTATCAGGCCGAAATTGCGCGCGTGCAAACTGAAGTTGAAAAGCAACTTACTCTCGATGCAGACCCTCGGCAGGTGCTTGCATACATCAATGCTGCGCCGGTTCGTCCGACGGTGGATGCGACAGATTATCTGGAGAAATATAAAGACATTCGTGAGACTGCAGAAAAAATATTACTGCAAATTCAGAGGAGCGAACGTCGCAAGCGTGCAAACGGTATTCGCAGAACGTTCCCTCAGGCTGCACCAGAGGCTGTTTTGGGGCAGATCGAACAATTTCCTGCAGAGACCGTAGAGGAGATCGCAACAAAACGACAGCTGTTTGATTTGTATCAGGCATACGTCGCAGCCGAGCGACCAGCAATTTTTGATAGCACCTTTAAAAGTGGGATCGCGGCAAAAATGGAGAAGGCACTTCGTGCAGAATTTGTTTCTGCTGATGTTGGCAGAAACAAAGAAGCGTTTCGTTCGGTTCGAGAAACATTCCGTCGCACCGTTTTCCTTCTCGGTGAAGCTTTTCGCGATGATCCGCGAACGAAAGAGATCACTCAAGCGGTGTTTCGTCCGGTAGAGGTGAACGGCGAACGCAAGGCACCGACCCTCCGCTACATTCAACGCATCACTGAACTTGAAAAACAACGACCACTCACCGACACCGAGCGGATGTATTTGCAATCCGTAGAACTGCTTTCGTTATTCAACCCGTATCTTGTTGCGATTGCGAATGCAGATCCTGGCATTGCGCAGGAATATTTGAATCATCATTTCGAAAAAACATCGCGAAAGACTTTGCAAAATTTGAGTGATGGTGACTATGTGCCGCTCGTACAGGTTGGCCTCGGTCCGAACGGACTTGCCGCACTCGGAGAGGTTACGCGTAATAACGCTGCGCTCGCTGAGCACATGCTGGTTATCGATGAAGGTGAATTACCGGGCGGTCCGTTTGCGGTACCTCGCGGACCTGCGTGGGAACTCAACAGCGCAAATGCGCGTGGAGGAGAAGGAGTGACTTTGCCAGCAGCGCCAAGTTCGGACGAACTGAAAACCGTGCGCGCGTACGGCAGCCCAGTGACACGATGGTTCCCTGGCGAACGCCAGGAAGGGAAAGACACTCGCCAGGGGAGTATCAATACGACTGTGGATTATTTGTTGTCGCCAGATAACATTTCGACTGCGCGATATCCCACTAATGAAGAATTGCACCTCGTGTTGTCTCTACAGGCGGCACTTCTCGCGAAACGCATGGCACTGCAAACGAGAGTGGTGAAGGTTGAGCCGAACCCCAACAAAGATGAACAGGGCGATAAAATTGTGACACTCGAAACTCGGCAGCCCGACGGCACGATTCGGACACTTCGACTGAAAACCGATGCGTTGTTCATTGGGTCAGGACTCGGTGAAGCGAGTTATGGGTTTAACTTGGAGGGAAGTCGCGCAGAGAAAATTGTGGAAGCGAGTAAGAAGTCAAAGAAGTTTCCAAAAATTTCGACGACACTCGATGCGTTTCGTGCGCTCTCCGAGCGTTCTCGAGAAAAGAAATCTCCCGGAAAAACTTTGGTGATTTGGGGAGGAGGAAATTCTGCGGATACATTGATCGAAAACATCGGGAGTATTTTTCAGGGTGACAACCCGCGCGTGCGCGAGGTGACAAAAGTCTACGTTATTACGAATATGGATCTCAGCGCGCGGCCTCGCTATTCCATGATTAGCGACTTGAAACCTCGTAACGGCCGTGGAAATTTGATCGAGTTCGTGAAGGCGCGCGTATCAGACGTCGATTATGCGCCAGGAGAAGGGAAGGCTGATGATCGTCAGTTGGAATTTTTTAACGCGGAGGGTCGAGCGATCACCGATGCAGATGGTCAGCCGATTCGCGCCGATAGTGCAGTTGCAGCAGCGGGATTTCGTCCCGAGATCGATTCTGTGCTTGCCCCGTATCTTGGTGGACGTTCACTCAAGGAAACGGGTAAGGATTCGCAAGTTGATGCGCTCACCTTGCCAACAAACTCCGACGTCTCCGTTGCGGATGTGTTGAAAGCCGATCCGACGATTATGTTGTACGGTACTGCATCGAAGCCACGTTTTGATTCGGTGAAAAAACTTGAGCAGTTACCACGTGAAGCACGAGAAGCGTTGCTCAGAAACGGTGCAGAAAACGCTGTCGCGATCGGTTTCCGCGCTCCAGATACCCAAGCAGCGGTGAATATTTGGATGAACACTCGAGAGATTTCTGTGCCTGAGGAGGGTTCACCAGTGACGACTGTTGAGTTTGAAGCAACGGGTGATGTCGCAGCGGGCACGGAAGTATCGATTCCGATGACTCTCGCCGATGACGAGCGTGGCGTTCCAAACAATATTAACGCAGATACACTGATGCTCTCATCTCTTTTGTCATACGAAGTGGGTAATCAATTACAGCTAAAATCTGGAGAAGGTGGATTTACCGGGGAGTTTACTTTTCAAATTCGTTATGATGAAGGTACAAAAAAGTTTACCCTGCAGTTTGTTGGGGGTTCAGCGCCAGCAACGTCACTAGAGTTATTCCGGACAGTAGAAAATGCAGTAAGCGATACATATTTTCAGAGGTATGCGCTGAGCGCACTCGGGAAACGTCGTCGAAATCCGAAATTGGAGGTAGGGGTCGCGTTTCGTGAAGGGAAAATTGATCCCCGGAAGACGTACGTGCAGGAATAGTAACGCACCTCCCCAACCCTGTAAGGACGGGTGGATAGATCCGTTTCCTTGCACCCGTCCTCCATGCCGCGCCAGGTGGCACGGCCTCCGCTAAAGCTGAGGGGTATTTTTGTCTATACAGGAACTCGCACGGGTACCGTTCGGCGCGACATGGTGAGCACAACGACGCCAACACCGGTATGGGTGAAAAGACTTTGGAGAGGATAGATGAGATCTGCAGGGTGGCCATTCCAGCGAAGAATCACGACGGTGAGATTGATAGCGTACGCCGTTCCCCACATGAACCACGGTAATGCTTTTTCATGCGCGTGATCCTTGATCACGCCGCGATACGTGGGGATCATCGAAATAATAAATCCGCATTGCAAAATGATGTTTGCGTACGTTGCGCTGCGAAGTGCGATCCAGACTCCCGCAGCGAGTAGACCGAACGCGAGCGCAACGGTGTCCCACGAGTTGAGTCGCGACATGCGTCCGCGTTTCAGAGAGAACACAAATGTCGCAGTGCTCGCGAATGCACCAGCGAAAGCAACACCAGCCTTCGCGAGATCATCGCTCATCACAAAATAACTCGCGCAGTTGAGCGCGGAGAGCGACACCCACAGCACCCACGTCGCCATGTTGGGACGCGAGTGACCGCGATGCACGAGCAGACTGTACGCAGCGTAGCCGCCGAGGTGTATCGCGGTGGCGAGTACTGCGGCTGCTGCGATGATATTTGAGACCATACCTTTGTATTCAAACATCGCCCTCTTGAGTCGTCAACGCTTGTTTTTTTAGTGATGTGGCGCTAAGATGGCGGCGGGTCTTTTCCTCAGGAGGTCACATGATTACCGCGTTTTTTGCTCTCGTCATACTTGCTGTGCTATTTTGGATTCTCTTTTCAAGGAGGACGCCATGAAGTTGTACAGGCCGATCGAGCAGTTGCTTGCGATGATCGACGGACCGAACAGTGTCGCGTCTCGCAAGATGCTTGCCGACAATCGTCGTCTGTTCGAGACGGTGCAAGGATCGACGAACAACCACCAGGCGTGGCCTGGCGGGTACATCGATCATGTCACCGATGGGATGAACATCGCGATCGTGTTGTACGACCTCTACAATGCACTTCGGCCGTTGCCGTTCTCGCTCTCGGACGCACTGCTCGTCTTTTTTCTCCACGACATCGAAAAGCCGTGGAAGTACTGGGTTTGCCACGAAGATGGCCAACTGTACTATCGTCCAGGTGTGGAGACCAAAGCCGATGCGCACGCGTTCCGTGATGCGAAACTCGCGGAGTACGGCATCGTCCTCACGGACGATCAGCGCAACGCGATGCGCTACGTCGAAGGAGAGCTCGACGACTACTCGAGCCGTCATCGCGTGATGGGACCGCTCGCGGCGTTCTGTCACCTGTGCGACGTGACCAGCGCGCGCATCTGGTTTGATCATCCAAGGGAGAGCGACGATCCCTGGCCCGGTGCAACGCGCGTCCGGACGACCGTAAAATAACAAAATGCTCCGATTTCCGATCGGAGCATTTTTACATTGACGCGAGACGATTTCCGTGCTACACATCTCCCTGGAGGTATACGATGAGTAGATTTTCAGAGTTCGTCGATTTCATGAAGCTCATGCCTGGGACCGCGCTCGCCGGCATCCACTTGTGGGTCGATCCGCCGCGCGTCACGAAGCTCACGCTGGATCCTGAGAGAGCACATCGCGGATTGGGATTGCAAGAACCACTCACACCTTACACTGGGCCTGTGCACCAGCTTCCACCGATGAAGTGGATCTACTGCACGTTTCCCTATCGAGAGAGCGACGGTCAGCTTGCGCAAGAGAGCTGTAGGATCGCGATCGATCTCGAGAAGCGGAGGATCGACTACGACTGGTCCGATAGCTGGATGTTCGGGCAGGAGCACCAAGGGTCTGCGGCGATCGGCGTCGCGTTGATCTCGTTTCCGATCATGCTTCCGCTCTCGCCGTTTCTACTCGGCGCACGGAAGTATTACGAGTTGCAGGAGAAACGGTACGGGATGTCGCGACACGGCATCGCGATTCTCAAGGCGCTCAAGGGTCAACTCGACTCGGAGACCGAGGCGCTTCTCACCGAGGCGCTGAAGAATTCCTGGACACGCGAGCAGAAGTTCTTTCGACTGCGACCAGGGACTCTCGAGGAGGCGAAGGCGCTTCTTTCGCAGTGTGATCTCCACGAGGACGACGTGGATGATGGGGAGTTTGGGATCAGTAAGAACTTCAATTGGTTCGATGACGCGGGTGTCCAAGTTGCAGAGGGTTGGTTCCACCCCGGAGGCGCGCGTGACATCGATGTGCTGGGCACACAGTTCAACAACGAACAGGCTGAAGAGCTCATCAAGTGCTCGCGCTCGCACACCGTGAGGATCGTTAACGACGATACCGACGAGTAGCGATCACCAAAAAACATCAGCCGCCAAGTGCATCTTGGCGGCTTCTTTTTTGTTCGATGATTGACAAGCGGCGTACGAAATGCAACTATGAAACGTCTGCAACCAACATGGCGCAGGCGCGAACATTCCACAAAGAGAGGTCAACGTGACACAACACGAACACATCGCAGAACTGGTCGGAACGTACAAGTGTGAGGAAGGGTGGTACCTTCAGGACGTTGAAACGTGCGGCAACAATACGTCCTTCGCAGTCTTCGAGACCGACAACCGAAAAACGGCGCAGCGCATACTGCTCCGCGGTGAGCAGGTGATCGATCTCGGGCCTCGTCTTCCCGCCTTCTCATTGTCCTCCGATGGCAAGAAGCTCGCGACCGCGAAGCCTGTCTTCGGTGAGCGAGCGCTCAGTCACGAGATCGCAGTGAACGGCGAAGTCGTGTTCACTTCCACGCTTTCCACCATTTCGCATCTCGTCTGGCTCGATGCAGATCGACTCGCGTGGGAGGGATGGAACGAAAGCAAGAACAGCGCGATCGATGAGGACGGCATCCGCACCTTCGTAGACGGCGTGGATGTCACCGGCACTCTCGAGTTCGAGATCGTGCTCGTGAACCAACGACTGGTCACGGTCGTTCGTGAAATCGGCATCGAACACGATGGCGTGTACGCCATCTACGATGATGGCACCACGACGCCGACGAGATTGTCTATGAAAGCGGACGAGTCCTCATCGCACCGGTGGCACGACTGGGTTTGGGAGCAGGGAGAGCGACCCGAGATCGACACCGATCCGATCACTGGCATGAGCCGCGTGCGGTACCAGGGCAACGTCGGACCGTGGTTCAAGGGAATCGAGAACGCCGGCTCGATGACTGAGTTCACCTACAGCGCTGATCAGACCAAGGTGGCGTACGTCGCCGGTGAGATCACCGGCCTCGGCGCGATGCTCGGACGAGTCGCGCAGTCCTACAGCGCGCGCATCGAGGCATCTGAGGAAGCGAACGGTTCTCGAGAAGAGATTCCGTGGTGGGGAGCGCCGTTCGTCAAGCTGTTCAATCCCTACAACGGACCGCTTTACGCGCTCTGGGAGAGATCAACACGACTCCGCCCGGTCGACGGCGATCGTCCATGGAAGAAGCGGTACACTGGCGTCGGCGGCATGTTCTACACGAGCGATGGCGAGCTCGCAGCGGTCGTTCAGGACGGACAGAAGGTGCGTCTCGCGATCAATGAGGACGAAGGTCCGGCGTACGATGCGATTCACAACGCGCGCGACAACGGCACGGGCGTTCACTACCTCGCGCAGAAGGGGGATCACTTCTTCCGCGTTGCGGTGCACACCGTGAAGTAACAACACACCCGGCTGAATGCTTATCAGCCGGGTGTTTTTTACGATTTCTAGATTCCGGATCAAGTCCGGAATGACAGTGGTGGGCCGGAACGACAAGAGATGTTACCACCCAAATTGTTTCCCCACCTCTTCCGCAGTCTCGCGTTTGCGCACAACGAAAATGTCGCCGTCTTTCGCGACCAGTTTTGCGGGGTGTGACAAAAGGCAGTGATGACTCGCGAGCGCGTCTTGATACGCGCCGGTGTCGAGCGCTGCTATGTACAGCTCGCCCGCTTCATCTAACTTCGGAAGCAGCACGCCGCCTCCGCCAGCCGTGTACTTGTCGTCGCTGTCGCATGACGATCCGGAGAGCCACACTTTTTGTACGCGGCGCGTATCCATCGAGTTTACCGGGATCATATGCCATTTTTGGTGCACACCCCAGGTATCGGGAAGATCGTTCATAAAACTTCCGTCCACTGTGTACCATTGTTTCGCGCTCACCGCCGGCACTTCTTTTTCGCTGAGCACTTTGAACACAGAGATCTGCGCCGGTGCGGCGATGTACCGTCCCCATTCGCAAATAATATTCGGCTCGCGCACGCCGCGTCGCACGCAGGTCTGTTTGAATGTTTTTACGATGCGTTGAATCGCCGCTTTGCCCGAGTAAAATCGTTTTTTCTCATACGGCACACCACCACCACCACCGATGTCGATTGTGTCGAGTCCAGGATTTTTCTCACGAAGTTTCGCGTAGATGTCGATCGCACGGCGGATCGCCGCGGTGAAGCCATCAACTTTTTCGATTTGGCTCGAAATGTGATACGACAGCACTGCGAGATTACGAATTTTTCCCATGCGCAGCAACTCTTCTTCGCGAATACCAAAGTGATTAAATTTTTTATCCCAATGCGATTTGATTTTAATGTTCATGTCGACGCGGATGCCGACCTCACCCTTGTATCGTTTGAAAAATTCTAACTCGCTTACCTCTTCGACGATCGGCGTGATCATGAGGCCTTTGCGATCGAGTTCGTCGATGAGTGTCAAATATTTTTCGGTCTTCGGCCCGTTACACAACACGCGTGTGCGATCCGCAAATTTTCCTTGCTCCCACAATCGTTTCACGATCCACAGTTCGTTCGCCGATGAGGTTTCAAGATTCGCGCCTTCTGACACAATCGGTAGCACGAACTCTTTGTTTTGATTCACCTTCATCGGATAGTGATAGAAGAATCGGCCGCGGTAGTCATTCAGTTTGATGTACGCATTGAAAATATCGATCAGATTGCGTACGCGTTTTTCGAGGATATGCGGAAAAACCACGACAAGCGTGGTACCATATTTTTTCACGAGGTCGTAAATGTTGTACTGATAGTTTCCCTCGCGGACAGTGAGCTCGCCTTTTTTCGACACGTCGAAATACTGTGTATTGAATTCGTCTTTGCCAAGTTTCCAGAATTGGCGGAAGCCGTTGCGTTTGTGTTTCTTTTTCATCGCAGCGATCTCTATAAATAAAGAGTAGCATGTGCGGGGACGCGGTCACAATAGGGAAGAGAATAGGGGAGTTGCGCATGTTCGTCAAGCGTGTGCTATGATTTTCGAGATATGCCAGGAGAAAAGAGAGGAGAGGAAAGAGAAGAGAACGAAAAACCTCCAGAAGAGGGTTTGATGAAAAAATTGGCGAAAAGCCGATTGTTTAAGACTTTTGTAGTAGCGGGGGCGATGCACGCACCGCTCCAGAAGGATGTTGGGGAGGCGCTCGGACGCGCTGAGCACGCAACGGTAGAGTCGATGAAAAGTCCGTGGGAGCGCGAACATATGGTGCTTGAGCCGCAGAGCGCAGAGGACAGGGCGACAGTGCGCGCGCGCATCGCGGACCGCGAAAAACGCGCCGATCGTGGCGCGATCGATGCCTATAAAGCTGATGCGGAAAGAAAGATGGAGGCTGGAGAGCCTCAGTCTTTCAAGAAGTTGCAGTTCGATCTTGAAAGACTTGGCGGCGTACCACCGGCCGAAGTCGATGCTGCGGAAAAGAAAGCTGACGCGTTGATTAAAAAATATGTCGAACAGGTCGGCGGAAAACTTGATGAACAGAAATTACGGCAGATTAGCATTGAGATGTACGGATCAGATAAGTCATATGTATGGGGTCAGGCATCGATGACGCGGTATTTTAATAACGGTGAACGTAATTGTGTCGCGATTTCTCGTGCACAAGGAGTCGTGCTCGAAGGTGTAGTAGGGAGTCTCCCTCTAGAAGAGCGCAAGCGGTGGCGGCAGGGGACGCAAATTGAAAAGCAGCACGAGATCGCAGTGATCGAACATTTTGATGAGAATGGAAAACGGGATGTGGTCTACCTCCTTGAAGGAAATGCAACGCGAAAGTGGGTGGGAGCGGAGAATGAAGCGGGGACCGCGCTTTTGCCGATGGACTCTGTGAAGAAAGCACTCGTGAGCGGCGCGCCGGTTGTAGTGAATGCTGCACGTGGTGAGGTGAAAAATAGTCCGGATCTCGCTATTCAAACCGACGAGCCAGCTGCGCTCAATGTACAAGTTGAGGGTCCGCTTAAGGGGGCGGAGTTTAATGTACGAGAAGCGAAGCGTGAAGGTGTTGAACCACGTGCGTTGACGGAAAAAGAAATTGCGGCGCAGCGTGCGATCTCTGAGGAACAGGAGAAGCGTTTACAAAAAGAGAAAGTGATGGAGATCGAGGTGAATACCGAAGTGGGTCCAGAAGAAATACGACAGCGTCTTGAACGTGCGCCGCTACGAGATGTAATTATTCCTTGGCCTGATACTTCTTGGACGAAAGTTGCTGTAGTGCTCGATGCAACAGATCTGGAGTCGCCCTCCGTTGAAGTTGTTCGTGAAACGGGGAGGATGAAACCTGGAGCCGGTGTGCCTACGTGGCGTGTAAATTTTGGAAGTATGGAAAAGTGGTCGCCTGAAGCGGTACGGCAGGCACTGCAAAATTCTACGCAAGGGATCGGTGTGCAGATGAAGGCTGACGGTCGTTTGGCGGAAAATTTTTTAGAAGAATATGAAGCTCTTGGGCAGGAAGACCGCGCGAAACCAGGACCGATGATGGTGAGAATTGAAGATAGTCTTAATCTGAAAGAACCCCGAGATATCCATCCAAGAGATCTTCGTGCACTTCTTTCTCCAAAAACCGTGAAGGTAATCGATTTGCGCGCGATTCGCATGAGCAATGTTGCTGCAATATCTGAAGTGATTCACTATATGCCGGCGAATAAAATAGTGATCATGCCGAGAGATGTTCCTGTTGGGTGGGTTTTGGAGCCTGCCACCTACTCTATGCTCAGCAAAACAAAGGGGAAGGTGATGTTACCATGGAATGTGTATGGAGTGACGGCAGCGAGATACCCGGAAATACTTGACAATGAACATTTCATGATTGATGCATATGCGTCAGATGAGGATTTGACAACACTGTTTCATATTATTGAGGGAATCAGTCCAGCGCACCGGAAATTGAAAGAAATTATTTCGTTTGATCTGTCAACGGAACATCTTCCAGAGATTGTTGATGAACAAGAGCATATTGATCCAAAGAAGGTTATGAAGTTGCCACCAGTGAGTTTGAACGATGCTATGGAGGCGGAAAAAAAGTCCAAAGAATAAAAATGACACGCAATTCTTCTCTGCGTGTCATCCCGGACCGTCGGTCGCAGTGCGACCGTCGTCCGGGAACCAGAAGTGTTATATCGCGTGGACGCTGAGGCAGGAGCGGAGAGAGGTGCCGACGAGCGTTGCTGCGACGAGGAGGAGGGCGAATCCGAGAGGAATGAGAAACGCTCCGTTTCCTTTCCACATGGTTACTACTGCTCCTTGATGATGTACTTGCGGCTGCCGTCGGCGTTTTGGTAGACGTAGTTTTCGGGACGCTCGTCGGACTTTCGCGGCTTCGTGAGGGTCCACGGCTCGCAGATGCCGACAGCTGCGCAATGCCAGTTCACGGTTTTGAGTTTCTGTCCGGCGGGGAGAAGGAGCTGCTGCACGACGGGCTGTTGCGGGATCTGTGCCGCGGCTGCTCGTGGTTTTATGAAGGCGGCGTAGGCAGCGTACACGCATGTGAGAAGTATCGCGGCGTAGAAGATGGCGAGAGTGATTTTTGCCCTCGTCGTTATTGAGGGTGGACTGTTGTACATGAGTGCCTCCAGAAGGAACAGGTTTTGAAGACCATATCAAGCGGGGGAGTTTGGGGCAAATTTTTACTCCTCCCCCCACCCACTCCTCGCGGGGCGAGGAGGGGGAGTTATGCTTTGAAAATAAAACTCCCCCTCCTTGGCTTTAGCCAAGGAGGGGGTGGGGGGAGGATTTCTTAATTCCTCCGACCGCGATGCTGCCGCGGCATGCGAGGTTTCGGTGGTCGGAGTGAATCATCCGCATACGGGCCGAAGAATTTTGTCGGTTCTGCATTGGAACTCCCTTCGTCGCGTCGCGGAGTCGGTGTCGTGCTTCGTTGCGGAGGGCGCGGGGTGGAGTGCGAGCTCGTACTCGGTCGTGGCGCGCTGTGCTGTGGTCGCACTGAGCCACCGTGCGATTGCGGACGGCTGCCGTAGGATGACGGGCGACCACCGCCGCGGGAGTCGCGTCCACCTTGCGAGCTCCGTCCATACGGGCGACGTTCGTCGCGATCGCCACCCACTTCGCGCGGCACATACCGATCCGGCGGAAGATCCTGGGGGAGTTTTGAAATCGGGAGCATGATGCGCGTCACCCGTTCGATCGCGCGTACTTCGTCGCCCTGATCGGGCGTCGCGAACGTGATCGCGTGACCTTTGTGACCCGCGCGGCCAGTACGACCGATGCGGTGCACGTAGTCATCCGGATTTTCCGGCACGTCGTAGTTGATCACTGCGGCGATACCTGTGACGTCGATGCCTCGCGCGGCGATATCAGTCGCAACGAGCACGCGATATTTTCCTGACTTGAATCCGTCGAGCGCTTCACGTCGCTGCGCGAGTGAACGGTCAGAGTGGATCTCTGCGGCGGTGACACTCATCGCGCGCACGCCGCGGGCGATTTTTCGCGCGCCGAATTTGGTGCGCGAGAATACGAGGCATGAGCCAGGATGTTCACCGAGCATTTTTTCAAGCAACCGATTTTTTTCTTCTTTGCGCACGACGAAAAGTTCTTGTGTGACAAGTTCAGAAGCGGTGCCCGCACGCGCGATTTCGATGCGCACAGGAAGCTTCATGTATTTGCTCGCGATCGACACGATTTCGTGCGGCATCGTTGCGGAGAACAACATCGTCTGTCGTTCGCTCGGTACCGATTGCAAAATCCGTTTGATCTGCGGTTCGAATCCCATGTCGAGCATGCGGTCC
>SXGR01256691.1_pt1 | contig 15003 bp, 14 predicted proteins | sample 3174711 | NCBI WGS metagenome assembly SXGR01 (sample SAMN11356860, study PRJNA531348) | freshwater metagenome | isolation source: freshwater sample F1-60 | place: China: Fuxian Lake, Yuxi | collected 2017-12-25
ACGCCGAACGCACCGTCCGCACCGCCCTTGACGATGATGCCGTTGTTGATCAACGCTTGTTGCACCGACCACACGCCGTCGCCGGAGTCTCCGACCCTGGGCAGCGTGTCGGGGGTGAGACGTGTGACGGTGAGGAGTCCAAGAAAGCGAGCGGTGCGCTCATCGACGGCACCAGTGACCTTGAGACCCACCGCCTTTTGCAGATTGCGTAGCGTGGCTTGGGTGCGTGCCGAGAATTGACCGTCGACGCCGCCCTTCAAGGTAAAGCCCCGGGCCACCATCGCCTGCTGGAGTCGGACGACGTCGTCGCTCTGATCGCCGAAGGCGGGGTACGAGGCTTGGCTGGTCGTGGCCGAGACCGCAGTTGCGCGATGGGGTGCCGTGGCGACGGTAGCCGTCGCGGGGGCGCTCTGGGCGGCCAGACTGAGAACGATGCTGGTGGCGATTGCGGTGAGAACCATTGGTGTTGCTCCTTGGTGAGATCCGCACAAGGGATCGGCGCCAACGGGGCGAACATGAGGAATTTCTCACGGATAGCGAAAACACAACCACGGTGAGTGGTGGTCGGGCCCAATGGGTGGTAGACTGACCGCAATCAGTGAATAGCCAGCACGTGGAGTGCCGTTCAGGAATTCAGCGATCGCTTCCAAGACGATGGCTCCCGAGAAGATAGCTCGTTAGTCGAGGACCTCGTACCGCCGTGACGACAGGAGCCAGCCCTGTGGTCCACGCTCGTAGCGATCGTGCAACGTCGCAATTCGCGAACCGATTGCCCCGTTGCGCCGCTGGAAACGCTCGGTAACCGTTACTCGGCCGATTGCCGTCCCAGTGGACTCGTCAGCGAGGAAGACCACCACCTCGGGGCTCTGCAGCGTCCACCTGTCGCTGCCATATTGTTTGCTGAACACGTCCGTCAGGGCTTCGACGCCCTTGAACGTTACGCCGTCGGGTCCGGTCAATTCTCCCTGCGGTGACCAGGAGTTGAGCCAGCTCGTTGTATCGCCCCTCAATTGTGCGTCAGCGATGACGGCGAGCAATTGCCGAAGTGCGGCATCCGTGATCGCTGTGGGAGTCGTCCCGAGTGGCTGCGGCGCATTGGCGTCCGTGGGAGGGCGAGTGGAGGCGGGACGCGGAGTACGTCTTCCGTCCCGAATGTCGTCGGGGGAGACGCCCGTCTCGAACGCCGCCATGGTGCGGAGGGTTCGCATCAATTCCTTGCGTTTTACGACGCCTTCGTGGGCTGCGAACTGCACGGCGAGCCCGTCGATGAGCGCCGTGAGACGCATCGCCGAGATGCGTGGCTGATCGCAGCGAAACTCACCGGTTTCGTTGCCGCGTCGGAGTACGCGTTCAAGGAAGTCGATCGACTGCTCGTCGAGTTGCTGACTGATGCTCTTCATCAACGGATTGCGCAATGCCTCACCCCACGCATCGATCCACAACATCCACTCCACGTCGTCGCTTCCCTCGGGGACGTAACTCTCGATGAGACGCCACAGTTGCGCAGTGGCGGATTGCCCAAGTTCGATGTCGCGCTCCATCTCCGAGAGGTCCTTGCGCGCGTAGTACTCGAAGGCTGCAGCCAGCAGCGCTTCCTTGCTGTCGAAGTGGTAGTGGATGAGGCTGTTGGAAACGTTCAGTCGCTTTGCCACGTCGGCGATCCGGGTACCCGCGAAACCGCGGTCGATCACCACCTTGCACGTGGCCTCGAGAATCTCCACTCGTCGGGCCTCGACGGCGTATTTCTTCACGAGGTGACCTTACTCACGGTGGGATGAAACGATCGTGGCGACGTCGTTCCCCCTGGGTACCTAGCCTCAGGTCTCGTGTCCGCGCCTGGCAACATCACGTCTACCGGTATCGGCCTCACGAGGTATCGGATCGTTGCTTGGTGTGCGTTCGTCTCGCTCTACATCATCATCGTGACTGGTTCTCTGGTGAGGCTCACCGGGTCTGGGCTCGGTTGCGTCGATTGGCCGGCATGCAACGAGGAGCGCTTCGTCGATGTGACGTCGACGCATGCCGCCATCGAACAGATCAATCGACTCTTCACCGGAGTGGTGGCGGCCAGCGTCATCGTTGCAGCATTGGCCGCACTGGCCATCCGTCCTCGAAATCGGCAGATCGGTCGTTTTGCTTCGTTGCTCGTCGTCGGCGTGATTGGTCAGGTGGTACTCGGCGGAATCGTCGTCCTGACGGGTTTGCACCCCTTGGCGAACATGGGGCACTTCGTCTTGTCGGTGCTCCTCATGACGTGGGCGTATTGGTTGCTCGTGGAAGTGCGACGTGCTCGCGACGGACGACCGTTCCAACCCACCGCCGAGCCCGTCACAACGCTCCTGGTTCGGGGACTCGTGGTCTTGGTGGCCATCGCGATCGTAACGGGAACCGTCGTCACCGGATCGGGACCGCACGCGGGGGACGAAACGGCGATGCGCTTTCCTTTCCTCTTGACGACGGTTGCACGTATCCATGGCGGCAGCGTGCTCGTCACGTTGGTCTGTGCCGTGTTGCTCGGAGTGTTGTTGCGAGGATCTACGCGTGTTGATCTGCGGCGCGCATTCGAGACGTTCCTTTTCGTCGCATTGCTGCAGGCGGGTGTGGGGTACCTGCAGTATTTCACCGGAGTGCCCATCCTCCTGGTTGCCGTCCACATCGCCCTGAGTATTGCGGTGTGGTTGTGCGCGCTCCGTCTCAACGGGCGTTTGTACGAGGTTGTGGCACACTAGAACGATGCCAAAATCGAGGATTGGGCGGTGGCTCCTCTTCGTTCTATTGTCGCTGTCGGGACTTGGTTTCGGTCGATTCGCTTCGGCTGAGGTATCGGACGATCTCGGAGTAATCGGTCAGCTGCAATACACGGATGCCGTCGGCGCAAAGGTGCTCGTCGAGGGTGTCAGTCTTGCCATTGACGACGTCGGTTCGGCGGTGTCGGGGAAGGACGGAACGTTCCGTATTCCGGTTCCCGCGCCCGGTGAGTACACCATCGTGCTCGATTCCGCGACGTTGCCAACCGGCGTGGTTCTGCGGGAGGCTGAGCGAGCGTCGCTCGTGGCCAAGGTCAGTGAAAACGGTGACCAGCGCGTCATCTTTCCCCTCATTCTCGGCGACTCGGTGGTGGTCTCGGCAGAGAACAACTTTTCGGTTCGCCGTATCAGTCAGCTCACCTTGGAGGGCATCAAACTCGGCTTGTACCTGGCGATGGCGGCGATCGGCTTGTCGCTCATCTTCGGTACGACGGGACTCGTGAACTTCGCGCATGCCGAACTCATCACCTGGGGAACGTTGATGGCGTACTTCTTCAACGTGTACGGCTTGGTGGGTACCTTCGGATTCCTGTCGTTCCTACCTGCCCCGTTCGGAAGCGGCGTCAATTTCATCGTGGCGACACTGCTCGCGACCGTTGCTGGTGGTGTGCTCGGCTACGTGCTGAATCGGGTGGTGTTTCGCACCTCGCGCAACGCGGGGGTGTCGTTGCTGGCCCAGATGGTGATGACCATCGGGCTCTCCATCTTCCTTCGCTACGTCTTCGTCTACTTCTTCGGCAGTCGTTACCGCGTGTACCTCGATTACGCCTCGCAACGAGCGAACACGTTCTGGGGAATGGAATTGACCAGTCGCGACGCCGTCGCGATGGCGGTGTCGGTGGTCATCCTCGTCGCGGTGGGGCTCGGTCTCACGCGAACCAAGACTGGCCGCGCGATGCGTGCCGTCTCCGACAATCGGGATCTCGCCGAATCATCGGGTATCAACGTGGAGAAGGTCATCTCCCAGGTGTGGATCTTCGGCGCTGCATTGGCTGCGCTCTCCGGTACGTTCTTCGGCTTCGACACCGTCAAGTGGGATCTCGGCACACGAATCCTCCTCCTGGTTTTCGCCGCGGTCACGCTCGGGGGATTGGGAACATCGTTCGGCGCGCTCGTCGGCGCCCTCATCGTCGGTGTGGTCATCAACTGGTCGACGCTCGTCATCGACACCGAGTTGAAGAACATGACCGCCCTCATCGTGTTGATCCTCGCCCTTCTCCTGCGTCCGCAGGGCATCCTCGGCAAGAAGCAAAGGATCGGCTGACGTGGACTGGGGGTTCATTCTCGAACGCACCTTTTCGGCGATGATCGGCCCAGAGGTGATGGTGTACGCACTCGCGGCGGTCGGGTTGAACGTCCACTTCGGATACACGGGGCTCATGAATTTCGGTCAGGTCGGTTTCATGGCGGCCGGGGCATACGGCGTTGGCGTGACGGTGTTCTGGCTGGAGTGGAACTTCTGGGTGGGCATCCTCTTCACCTTCGTGTACGCCGCGGTGTTGGCGCTGTTGCTCGGTATTCCCACCCTGCGATTGCGTGCCGATTATCTCTCGTTGGTGACCATCGCAGCGTCGGAAACCATTCGACTGCTGGCGCGCTCACGCGTCATGCAACCGATCACCGGTGGTGTCGAAGGTGTGAATCAATTCGCGGGACCGTTCTACGATTTGAGTCCGTTCAAGTTGGGGGAGTTCTACTCGTTCGGACCCTTCAAGTACCTCGGACGCGACGTGTGGGTATTGCTCGTGGGCTGGACCATTTTGTTGCTCACGACCTTGATGGTGCGGCAACTGATGCGCTCGCCATGGGGACGAACGCTTCGCGCCATTCGGGAAGATGAAGATGCCGCCCGGGCGCTCGGCAAGAACGCGTACTACTACAAGATGCAGGCACTCATGCTGGGTGGAATCATCGGTGGCGTCGCCGGCACGTTGCAGGTGATTCAGAAGGCATCGGTACAAGCCGACACGTTCAACCCGGTCATCACCTTCACGATTTGGACGATCCTCATCATCGGCGGACCCGGCCGAGTGTGGTCCCCGATCGTCGGTTCATCGATCTATTGGACGTTGATCGTCTTCATCGAGAACACGCTTCGACAGTTGCCTCCCGGCGTTCGTACGACCCTGGAGGTCACGGTGCAATTGTCCGACTTCAACATTGCGATGCTGCGATTCATCCTCGTCGGAATCGGGCTCCTGCTCCTCGCGCGGTTCCGTCCACAAGGAATCTTCGGCTCACGAGAGGAGATGGCCCTTGACCGTCGCTGATTCGTCCATCGCCCAGTCGGACGCTCCCATCGTGACTGCTACGGGAGTGGTCAAGTCGTTCGGAGGTTTGCGGGCCGTCGATGTCGAGCGACTGGAGATTCGACGCAACAAGATCACCGCGTTGATCGGACCGAATGGTGCCGGAAAGACGACGTTCTTCAACTTGCTGACGGGTTTCGATCAGGTTGACGAGGGCGAGGTGACACTCGACGGCGAAGTCATCACCGGAACACCGCCGCACCGACTCGCAGCCAAAGGTATGGTTCGCACGTTCCAGTTGACCAAGGCCCTCGCGAAGCTTTCGACGATCGAAAACATGAAATTGGGAGCCCTCGACCAACGGGGGGAGAAGTTCTGGTCGGCCCTCATCCCGGGGTCGTGGTCCGCGCAGGAGCGTGAAATCGAGGCTCGGGCCGACGCCGTGTTGAAACGGTTCAACCTCACGCACATGCGCGATGAGTACGCCGGAACGATGTCCGGCGGACAGCGCAAGCTGCTCGAGATGGCCCGCGCATTGATGACCGACCCGCGTGTGGTGATGTTGGACGAACCGATGGCCGGCGTCAATCCGGCGCTCGCCCAGAGTTTGCTTGAACTCATCAAATTGCTGCCTGGGGAAGGTCGAACGGTCATCTTCGTCGAGCACAACATGGACGTGGTGCAGGAGATCGCAGATTGGGTGGTGGTGATGGCCGAGGGTCGAATCATCGCCGAGGGAACCCCCGCCGAGATTCGGTCCAACAAGGCGGTCGTCGACGCGTACCTGGGTGCGCACCACGGTTCGGATCTGTCGAAGGTGGAGTTGGCATGACGACCGCAACAGGAGTTGCCGAGAGCCGTGAGGTTCTGCTCGAAGCGCGCAACTTGACGGCAGGGTACACACCCGGGGTCAACATCCTCAACGACTGCTCGTTGACCCTGCACCGCGGGGAGATCGTTGGCATCATCGGGCCCAACGGTGCTGGGAAGAGCACGCTGCTGAAGTCGTTGTTCGGTCTCCTGTCGGTGCAATCCGGGGTCATCACTCACCGTGGTGAATCGATCGTCGGCAAGGCAGCACACGAGCTGGTGGAACGTGGTATCGGATACGTGCCCCAACGTGACAACGTCTTCCCCTCGCTCACCATCATGGAGAACTTGGAGATGGGGATCTACCTCAAGCCGAAGCAGTTCCGCGAACGCGCCGAATTCGTCCAGAACATGTTTCCGAGACTCGCCGAGCGCCGGAGTCAGCGGGCGGGATCCCTCTCGGGCGGTGAACGCCAGATGTTGGCGATGGGTCGAGCACTGATGATGAATCCCGAAATCGTGCTCCTTGACGAACCCTCGGCGGGACTGTCGCCCGTCCTCCAAGACCAGGTCTTCGTGCGAACCCGCGAGATCAACAAGGCCGGAGTCTCCGTAGTGATGGTGGAACAGAATGCGCGTCGATGTTTGCAAATCTGCAGTCGGGGATACGTGCTCGATCAGGGCACCAACGCGTACACCGACACGGGTGAGAGGCTCCTCACCGACCCGAAGGTGATCGAATTGTACTTGGGGACCTTGGCGTCCTAATTACGAGATCCGCCGCCCGAGCCAGGTGGCCCGGCCACATGAATGTGTGGTTTGCGGCGGCGTCGACCCAAGAGGGGGTACAAAAGAAAAACCCCGCCCGGTTTCCCGGGCGGGGCCTTCCTTTACTGAGACGAACTCAGCTCGCGAAGACGTACTTGTCGAGCGAGGTATCTGCACCGGCCGCACCGTAGGAGATGATGCGGAACGAGGCAGCTGCGGGCTCACCGGCGTCGACGAACTCGTACGGTCCACCAAGACCGTCGTAGTCGATGTCGGTACCAGCCTGGACGAGGGTGAGGCACGACGCGAAGTCCGTGCACTTTTCTCCGTCCTTGGTGACGCCGTTGATCTGCGCACCGATCGAGACGCCGTCGGCGCAGCCTGCGATCTCGGCAGCGAGTGCCGAGATGACGACCGCGTCGTAGGTCTCTGCGCCGTAGTCGTAGACACCGTCCACGCCTGCTGCGTCAAGTCGGGCGACGAACGCCGTGATGGCATCCGAACCCTTGAGGTCAACCGACGGGGTGGTGCCCTTCATGCCGGCCAGGATGGTGACATCCGAGACCAACTTGTCGAGACCGGCAATGTTGCCGTCCACGCCGTAAACCTTCTTTGCCGTTGGGCCAACGCCACGCTCGTGCATGGTGGTGAGGATCGGACCGGTTTCGGCGAATCCGACGATCAAGATCGCGTCCGGGTTAGCGGCCACAACCTTGTCGACTTCGGCGTCGAATGCTTCGGTGCCTTCCGCGTACTCGATGAACTCGGGCACGGTGCCACCTGCTGCTTCGAAGTCAGCCTTGAATGCTTCCGCGAGACCGACACCGTAGGCGTCGTTGCGGTAGAGCACTGCGGCTGAGGTCGAGCCTTCCTCGATGACGAGGTTGGCGAGCACGCGACCCTGGAGCAAGTCCGACGGGGCGGTACGGAAGTACAGGCCCTTGTCGTCGTACGTGGTCAGGGTTGGCGAGGTGTTGGCAGGTGAAAACTGCACCACACCGGCTGAGGTGATCTTGTCGATGACCGTCAACGAGACGCCCGACGAAGCCGCGCCAAGGATGACCTGGGCGCCGGCTGCGAGCAGACGGTCGACTTCGGTGTTGGCGGTGTCGGTGGTTGCGTCACCCGAGTCACCCTGGTTGATCTCAACCGGGTTGCCGAGCACGCCGCCAGCGGCGTTGATGTCTTCCACTGCGAAATTCGACGCCGCGATTTCTGGCGGTGCGAGGAACGCGAGTGAACCAGTCACCGGAAGGATGGTTCCGATGTTGAGGGTGGAAACTGCGCAGTCCGTGGCTGGTGCCTCGGTCTCCTCAGTGACCTCCTCTGCCGCCTCGTCGTCGCCGCCGCAAGCCGCGAGCACGAGTGCTCCGGCTGCAACGAGCGCGCCGAAACGACGCATGTTGCTTTTCTTCATTTGTCTCCCCCTAGGAGTTGGACGGCATCTGACCGTCCGTATTGGGTACCGTCAGGCTACAAGTGCGCGGCGGCTTTGAACAGCCGGTCCCGTATGGCAACTCCCAGCCCCGCGGCAGGTGGGAGAACCACGTGGGCCGTATCGACCCCGGCTCGATCGAGTTCACGCAGACGCTCGAACAGGTGTCGTGCAGTCTCCACTGCATCCCCGTCGCATCGTAGGACCACGGCGCTGTCACCGGGCAGGTCGGCAGCATTTTCGTGCAGTACCAGACGCGCCTTTGGCGCGTAGTGCCGTGCAAGCATGCCAGACGCACGCGTCGTGCCTGAGGGTGTGTCGGCGAGTGTGACGTCGATGTCGGCGAGAAGATCCCTGATCATGTCGACGGTTACCGAACCGTGCCGCAGGATCTCGGGTTGTGCCGTCGTGCAGTCCACGATCGTGGATTCGACACCAACCAAACAGTTTCCACCGTCGAGGATGACTGTTACGTCGGTTCCGAGGTCGTCGAGGACGTGTTGGGCCGACGTGGGTGAGACGCGTCCGAAACGATTCGCCGACGGAGCGGCAACGGGACGACCGAGTCCGGTGATTACGTCTTGTGCCAATTGGTGTCCCGGCAAGCGCACTGCAACGGTGTCCTGTCCACCCGTCACTACTCGACTGACGTTCGAGCGTGCACGTACCACCACCGTGAGGGGACCCGGCCATGCGTGTGCCACCAACGTGGTACACGCCGTGGTGACCGACTCGGCGAGATCGAAGAGTTGTTCGTGTCGTGCGATGTGGACGATGAGCGGATGGCTGCTTGGACGACCCTTGACGGAGAACACTTTCGAAATCGCGTCGTCATTTGCGAGGTCGGCTGCCAATCCGTAGACGGTTTCGGTAGGTAGGCCGACGATGAGTCCGTGTCGAAGCGCCTCGACCGTTTCAACGACACCAATCGCGTTGCCAGGAATGATCCGACTCACGAGATTCGCATCGTCACGGCACCGACAAGGTGTCGAGTACGAGATCGATGAACTCGAACGACTCGGGTGTACGGAAGTGATCGATTCCTTTCAACATGACGAGCCGAGCATTTGGGAACCCGGCCACCAATTCGGTCGCCGGGGCGGAGAAGTCCTCGGTACCGAGCGCGATCGTCACGGGATTCGGAATCGTCCCGAGTTGTTCGCCGGTTACCGGTAGTTCGCGTGGTCGTCGTAACACCGCGGCAAGGGCCTTCGGATCGTTGTGCGCTTCGTTGCCGATCTTGCCGAACAGCCGTGCCGTGAGATCGCCGGCTTCGGCGCGACCTTCCAATCCGGAGAGGATGCGTTCGGCTCGTGCCGGCTCGTGCGGCTGAAAGACTCCGTCGCCGATACCCGCGAGGATGACGGTTCCGAACGATGTGGGCGCGGCGACGAGTGCGTGCAGAAGCGTGATGGCCCCGAGCGAGAAACCGACGGCGTCGACACGCCGATGGCGAGAGACGTGGTCGATCAGATGTCGTGGGAGGTCCTGGTAATGGAGCGGATCGTGTGATTTCTCGGACGCACCATGTCCGGGCAAATCGTATGGTGTGACTTCCCGTCCGGCCTCCGACAGCAGATCGACGAGTCCGGAGCGCTGCCACGTATGTTGGAACGAACCCGCCCACCCGTGCACGAGAATGACGGGTGGTTTCGCCACATCGTTCACTTCGTGCACGCACGCCAACAGTAGCCTTGGAGAGTCGTCGGTGAGTACGCACGGAGGTCCGTCATGCAGTATTTGAACGGTCAGCCGAACTACGACCTTACGTACAGCGACGTCTTTCTCGTTCCGAGTTTGTCCTCGGTGTCCTCACGAATGCACGTCGACTTGCGTACGCCCGATGCCATCGGTACCACGATTCCGATCGTCGTCTCGAACATGACGGCCATCGCCGGTCGACGAATGGCCGAAACGGTGGCGCGCCGCGGCGGTGTGGTGGTGCTGCCCCAGGACATTCCGCTCGACGTCGTGGAAACCGTGGTGTCGTTCGTCAAGAGTCGGCACGTGGTGTATGAAACACCGATCACGCTTTCCGGACACGACACCGTCGGGGAGGCATTGAGTCTCATCCACAAGCGCTCGCACGGTGCACTGATCGTGACGAACGATGACGAGATGCCGATCGGAATCTTCACCGAAACCGATGCTGCGGGCTTCGATCGTTTCACGCAAATTGCCAACGTGATGAGTCGCGAAGTGTTCACGTTGACCGATGGTCTGGATGCCCAGACGATGTTCGAACGTCTCTCCGAAGTGCGCTTGAATTTCGCCCCGGTCGTGTCGTCCGATGGTCGGTTACTCGGCTGCATGACGCGCAAAGGTGCGCTACGAAGCACCATTTACCAACCAGCCGTCGACAAGGACGGGCGGCTGCTCATCGCGGTGGCGGTCGGCGTCAACGCGGATCCGGCGACCCGCGCCAAGGCTCTCGTCGACATGGGGGTCGATGTCGTCGTCGTCGACACGGCACACGGGCATCAGGCACGAATGTTGGAGGTGGTGAACGAGGTGCGACGCAGCGTTCCGGACGTGCATCTCGTCGCCGGCAACGTGGTGACGGAGCGGGGAACCATCGATCTCATCGACGCGGGCGCCGACATCGTCAAGGTGGGAGTCGGACCCGGAGCCATGTGCACCACACGGATGATGACGGGGGTCGGACGCCCCCAATTCTCCGCCGTCCAGGAATGCTCGGAAGCGGCCCGTACCCGCGGCAAACACGTGTGGGCGGACGGTGGAGTGCGGTATCCCCGCGACGTCGCGTTGGGACTGGCTGCCGGTGCAGGCAACGTGATGTTCGGGTCGCTCCTCGCGGGAACCTTCGAATCGGCGGCTGACACGGTTCGTGATGCCCAGGGTCGCTTGTACAAGGAAAGCTTCGGTATGGCCTCGAATCGTGCGGTACGAAACCGCACGCGCAGCGAATCGGCCGTCGAGCGCGCCCGCAAGGAACTGTTCGAAGAGGGCATCAGCACCTCCCGCATGTACCTCGATACGCAGCGGCCCGGAGTGGAGGACATCATCGATCAAATCGTGGCGGGAGTTCGGTCGTCGTGCACCTATTCGGGTGCGCGGAGCATCGTCGAATTGCAATCGCGCGCCGTCGTGGGAGTGCAGAGTGCCTCCGGTTACGACGAGGGCCGACCGATCGACACCAGTTGGTGATGCCTCCGACGGTGGTGGCGATCGACGGTCCGGCCGGTGCCGGAAAGTCGACGATTGCACGGGCACTCGCCAAGGATCTCGGCATGGCCTATCTGGATACCGGCGCCATGTACCGCGGTGTCACCTACGAAGTGCTCCGACGAGGTTTGGAGGCCACCGACATCGACGCGGTGGCCCGAGTCGCCCGTGAAGTGCGATTCGTTCAGACCGCTGACTCGTTGCATGTCAACGGTGTGGATGCCACCGCGGCGATTCGATCACCGGAGGTCGATGCAGCGGTGAGCCACGTCGCATCGAACTCGGCGGTCCGAGAAGAACTTCGAGAACGGCAGCGCGAATGGATTGTCCGTCACGGCGGGGGAGTCGTGGAGGGTCGGGACATCGGCTCGGTCGTGTTTCCCGAGGCCACGTTGAAGGTGTACTTGATCGCGTCACCGCGGGTGCGCGCCGAGCGTCGTGTCGCGCAGCACGGTGGTGACGTTCAGGAGATCGCCACGGCCATCGCCGAACGCGACCTGCGTGACTCCACGCGTGAAGACAGCCCCCTCCGTCAGTTGCCCGATGCCGTCGTGGTCGACACCAGTGATCGGACGATTCTCGAAGTTGTGCGCGAGATCGGCGGAATTCTCAAAACGAGGATTGTTTCGTCATGACGAAATATCGCACGACGATTGCGGGGCGCAACCTCCGTCACCGAATCGCCTACGTGTTTGTGCGGGATGCGCTCGCGGTGCTGTGCAAAATCTGGTTTCGTTATTCGGTGAGCGGTCGCGAACATCTGCCGACCTCGGGCCCGTACATCATCGCCCCGATACACCGTTCCAACATCGACACTCCGTTGGCCTCGTTCGTCACTCGTCGACGGGTTCGATTCATGGGCAAGGATTCACTCTGGAAGCACGCCCCGATTGGGAAAATCTTCACCGTGCTCGGCGGATTCCCCGTCACACGCGGCAGCGCGGATCTCGAGGCCTTGAAGCGCTGTGTCGCGGTGCTCGATGGAGGAGAACCGTTGGTGATGTTTCCGGAGGGTACACGGCAACACGGTGCGCAGGTGCATCCACTGTTCGAAGGTCCGGCGTACGTGGCGCTGAAGCGAGGCGTACCAATCGTGCCGGTGGGCATCGGTGGTTCGGAGAACGTGATGCGCAAGGGTTCGAAGATGATCTGGCCCCGGAAATGTCACATCACCATCGGATCGCCGATAACGGTGGAACACGGTGGTGCCGGGCGCGTGGACCGGCAACGGATGACCGAGATCACGGCAGAACTGACCTCGCGTTTGCAACACTCGTTCGACGACGCGCGAGCGCGGGTGGGCGACTAGGAGCGCAGGAACGCTCGGATGATCTTCGGCAGGTCCAAGGCGTCGGAAACTCCGCACAATTCCCTGGCCGAGTGCATCGAGAGCTGCGGTACACCGACGTCCACGGTGTCGATACCGAGGCGCGTAGCGGTGATCGGACCGATCGTGCTCCCGCATGGCAACGAGTTCTTGGAGGCAAAGACCTGATGACGGACACCGGCGCTCGCACAAGCCGCCAGGAACGAAACGCTCGACGTGCTGGAGGTCGCGTACCGCTGGTTGGCGTTCGTCTTGAGTGCGACACCGTGATTGATGAGTGGCGCGTGTTTCGGGTCATGGCGGTCGGGATAGTTGGGGTGAACGGCATGGGCGTTGTCGCACGACAAGCACACCGACCCTGGCAACATCGCGAGGTACTCCGTGCGGGACTTGTCGAGGGCGTGGGCGATGCGTTCGAGCACATGTTCGAGCAACGGTCCCGCAGCGCCGGTGGTACTGGCGCTGCCCACCTCCTCGTGATCGAACAGTGCAACGACGCCAACGACCCCCGAAGATGTGCGCTGTTTCCCGCGCGATGGAGGGTTTCCAGATTCATTCGTGAGTGCTCGTAGCGAAGCCCAACAGGAGAGTTGATTGTCCAGTCGACCAGCCGCGAGCAGGGAGGCGTCGGCCCCGAGGATGCGGGCCGGGGTGTGATCGATCAATTGCGCGTGTACCGCGGCGATGTCGCGAGCCGCCGTGTCGGTGAGGGCGGCGGCGACGTCGGTGAAGGCGAGGTCGCTGTCGCCCGTCAGCCACACCGGGCGAAGGTGCTGGTGTTTGTCGAGGATGAGCCCGTTCTCGTTGACACCGCGATCGAGGTGAATCGCCAACTGTGGAAGACGCGCAAGTGGCTGAGCGGAGTAGAACAGTCGCGTCGAACCGTCGCGGCGAACGACGTGGCCGGCCAGATCGAGATCACGATCCAGCCATGAGTTGAGGAGTGGCGATCCGTAGACCTCCACTTCAAGCGTGCCGAAATTGCTGGAGTGGCCCTCGGGTCGCGGTTTGAGATGCAGCCCGGGGGAATCCGTGTGTGCGCCGACGATTCGAAAACGTTCGCAGGAACCGGTTCCCGTCACGAAGGCAATGAGTGCACCGCCTCGGGAGACGAAGCCTTTGACCTCCCGACCTAGGAAGGACGGGAACGGCCGGTGCTCGTCGAACCACACGAATCCTGCGTCGAGGAGCAGTCGCGCCGCGTTGGCGACGACATGATGCGGGGTGGGAGATCGATCGAGGAACTCGCACAAATTCAGCAATTCTCGATCGTCGATTTCATCCGACGATGTTCGTTCTCGTCGCGGCTTAGCCACCTTGTTGGAACGGGATTTCGACCGTGACGTCACGACCCAAGAAACTACAGGTGATGTCGCTCGTGTCGCCTTTTTCGACTCGGGCCTGTATCTCCCCGACGCACGCGGTGAGGTCGTCACGCTGTGTGAAGCCGAGCCAGATGACGCCGGCGAACAGCGCGCAGAGTAACAGCTTGGTCACCAAAGACGACACGAACTTCAAGACCAGGAGCACGCCGACGACGCCGACGACCATCGCAATCAGCGACGCGTCACGCGCACTTTGGGCGTCGAACGACGAAAGATCCATGACGCAACGAGTCTGCCAGCAGCCGATTCGTAGACTGCGCATATGAGCGACCAACCGATCAACATGTCGCGTAGTGGACCACCCGAAACGGTCCTGCCCGCGCTTGCCGAGGCGATTCAAGCGGAGCTCGCGAACGCAATTGCGAGAGATGCGACCATCCGACGGGCAGCGGTCGCCGAAATTGCCGCCAAACATCCGACCTGCCTCCAGGCGTGGGCTGCGCTCGGGAGGGCGAGTACGCCTGGTGTCGAGGCGTACATGCCGTTTCGAATCGGCTATCACCGCGGATTGGATCAGCTTCGCGGGAATGGTTGGCGGGGGTCGGGTTTCGTGCGGTGGCACCACGAGGGCAACCGTGGTTTCCTCGAGTGCCTGGAAGGTCTCGCGGTCAACGCCAAGATCATCGGCGAGGATGCCGAAGCACTCCGTTGCGAACAATTCCTCATCCAACTCGATCCCCGCGGTAGGAACTGACCGCGTTGCCCGCCCTCGGAGCCGTCCTCGTGGGCGGTACTAGCAGTCGATTCGGGTCCGACAAGTCGCGGGCGGAATTCAACGGCCGTTCGCTGCTGATGCACCAGGCAGAGACCCTGGTTGGAGCGGGCGTGCAGGAGGTGGTGTACGTCGGCGGTGAACCTCGAAGCGAAGTGCCCGCTGCGCTACGACACGTTCCGGACCACCGCGAAGGGACGGCGGCCCGCGACCGGAGCATGTTGCTGGGCATCATCTCGGCGCTGGCCGAGGCAGGACGTCTCGGCTGCGACAAGGCGTGCGTACTCGCGTGCGATGTTCCGCTCGTGCGCAGCGGGACGCTCC
>SXGR01301562.1_pt1 | contig 14997 bp, 19 predicted proteins | sample 3174711 | NCBI WGS metagenome assembly SXGR01 (sample SAMN11356860, study PRJNA531348) | freshwater metagenome | isolation source: freshwater sample F1-60 | place: China: Fuxian Lake, Yuxi | collected 2017-12-25
AAAGCAGAAAAAGCCTTGCACTTGAGCTTGTTTCCACCCATTCCAACACCACAGGAGGTGATGCAAAGATTGAATCTACAATGAAGTCAAGCTAGACTAAAAACTCTCACAGACTTTGGATCAACATTTAACGCGGGTCAGCCATTGACGGCCTGCCCAGCGCAGTTGCATCCACTATCTATTCTCACGCTCAAGCTCAGGAGCAGGAGTGGGAAGAGAAAAATCGGATTCGTGATCTCGAGGAAAGCGCGCAATGAGTGGTGCTTCCGTCGTAAACGTGGGCGGACAGAGCTTGCGGAAATCAGACGAGAGGGATCTATTTGCCAGCCTTGAAAAAGCAAAAAAACTTTTTGATACTGGCGTCATCAGTGATGCTGAGTATCAGGAGCTGAAATCGAAAATCATCAGCAAGGCAGCTTGATTCTCTCTCGACAGCGATTCAGTAATTGCGTTCGACTGCAAAATTTACCAGCGCAATCAGTGCTTCCTTGTAGCGACCCTCAGGTAATTCGCGTGTTGAATCTTTGGCGCGCCGGGCAGCATCTTGGGCTTGCTGTCGAGTGTATTCCAGCGCGCCGGAGCTGGTGATGGCGGACAATATTTCGTCAAAGTGCGCTTCATCACCTTGCGCAATACATTGCCGCACGAGCTCGCGTTGTTGTTTGCTACCATGCTGCATTAGGTAGATCAGCGGTAGCGTTGGCTTACCTTCACGAAGATCATCGCCGACATTTTTACCGATATCGCTCTGTTTGCCCGAGTAATCGAGCACATCATCAATAAGTTGAAAAGCGGTGCCCAGCGAACGCCCATATTCGGCAGACGCGGCGATCTGTTCTTCCGAAGCGCCGGCGAGCAGGCTGCCCAGTTCTGTCGCTGCCTCGAAAAGCTTAGCGGTCTTTGAGCGAATGACTTGCAGATAGCGCGCTTCGGTGACTTCAGGATCGTGCATGTTCATCAGCTGTAAAACTTCACCTTCGGCGATCACGTTGGTGGCGTCCGCCAGAATTTGCATGACTCGCATGTTCTGCACCGAGACCATCATCTGAAACGCGCGGGAATAGACAAAGTCACCTACCAGTACCGAGGCGGCATTGCCAAACAGCGCATTGGCGGTCTGCCGGCCGCGCCGCAGGTCAGACTCGTCGACCACGTCGTCATGCAGCAGTGTGGCGGTGTGGATGAATTCGATGACGGCAGCCAGCTTGAAATGGGCATCGCCCCGGTAGCCCCAGGCATTAGCCATCAGCAGCAGCAGTGCCGGTCTGATCCGTTTGCCGCCGGCGCTAATGATGTAGTCGGCGATTTGGCTGACCAAAGGTACATCAGAGTGCAGCTGTGCCCGGATGGCGGCATCGACCGCTTGCATGTCCGCCGCGATGACACTCAAAGGCTGATTCTGGGGCGCGGGTTGGGGGGCGGACACGATAGATGGAGAGGTCATCGTCGAAAGTGCGGGATTATACGCCGGCGCCTTGGTATTCACGCGCCGGGTTCGGCCTGGACTCGGCCCTGATTCAGGCAAAAGGGGCCTCGTAAACTGCCCGCAATTGCTTTTTGACCGGCGTGCTTAGTCCATGTATAATTTGGGGTTTTCCCGAATTGGCAACGGCTGTTCGTCAGACCGGGCAAGAAAAGGCGCCGCCCCAGGCGTCAGAGCGGTATCCCGATAGATCAATCAATGAGGTTCCCATGTACGCGGTCATAAAAACCGGTGGCAAACAATACAAGGTTGCTGCTGGTGAAAAACTTAAAGTAGAACAGATACCGGCAGACATTGGCTCCGAAATCACGCTGGACCAGGTGCTTGCAGTGGGCGCCGGTGAAACCATCAAATTTGGTTCGCCTCTGGTTCAGGGTGCCAAGGTGCTTGCAACGGTAGTGGCGCAGGGTCGCCATGACAAGGTGAAGATTTTCAAGATGCGTCGACGCAAGCACTATCAAAAGCGTCAGGGACATCGTCAAAACTATACCGAATTGCAGATTGTCTCGATCAACGGCTAACCCGCAGATCCGACTCAACCCGTCATTAGGAGCACTAAATGGCACACAAAAAAGGCGGCGGTACCACGCGTAACGGCCGCGATTCAGAATCGAAACGACTGGGCGTGAAGGTCTACGGCGGCCAGGTCATCAACGCGGGCGGCATCATTGTTCGTCAGCGTGGCACCAAGCTTCATCCCGGCGAAAATGTTGGGATGGGTAAGGACCACACGCTGTTTGCACTCATCGATGGCAAGGTTCACTTCGCTGTCAAGGGTGCGCAAAAACGTCATACTGTGATGGTCGTACCGGCCTGACCGGCACGAACATCTTGCGAAAAGGCTCTGCCGCAGGTAGGGCCTTTTACTTTATAGCGGCAGAAACTCATGAAGTTCATTGACGAAGCAAAAATCGTAGTCGTCGCCGGCGATGGCGGCAATGGCGTTGCGTCGTTTTGCCGTGAAAAATTCCGGCCGTTTGGCGGCCCCGATGGTGGCGATGGCGGCAAGGGTGGCAGCATCTTTGCTGTGGCCGACCGCAATATCAACACGCTGGTTGACTATCGTTTCGCAAAACTGCATCGCGCTAAGCGGGGTGAAAACGGACGTGGCTCGGATTGCTACGGCAAAGGTGCCGACGATATTTATTTGCGTATGCCGGTAGGAACGCTCATCGCCGATCAAAATGATGGCGCCATCATTGCCGATCTTACTGAGTACGGTCAGGTTGCGCTACTCGCCAAAGGTGGTGAAGGCGGTTGGGGCAATATTCATTTCAAGACATCGACCAATCGTGCGCCGCGCCAGAAAACCGATGGCAAAGAAGGCGAGCGTCGTGAATTGCGGCTCGAACTCAAAGTGCTCGCCGATGTTGGCTTGCTCGGTATGCCTAATGCCGGTAAATCCACCTTCATCGCTGCCGTGTCCAACGCACGCCCCAAGATTGCTGACTATCCCTTTACGACCTTGCATCCCAATCTGGGTATGGTGCGCGTGAGCCATGAAAAAAGTTTTGTCATTGCCGATATTCCAGGCCTGATCGAAGGTGCGGCTGATGGTGCGGGTCTGGGTGTGCAGTTTCTGCGCCACCTGCAGCGCACACGGCTGCTTTTACATATCGTTGATCTTGCACCATTTGACACAAACATTGATCCTGTCAAAGAAGCGAAGGCCATCGTGAAAGAGTTGAAAAAATATGACGAGAGCCTGTTCGACAAGCCACGCTGGCTGGTGCTGAACAAGCTCGACATGGTCCCAGAAGACGATCGTGACGCAAAGGTAAAGGATTTCATCAAGCGTTTTGGATGGAAAGGTCCGATGTTTCGCATTTCTGCACTCACGCACGAAGGTTGTGATGAGCTCGTCAAGGAAATCTACGAACATCTTGCGATGCAGCGCCAGCAGGAACAGCGCGAACAATCCGGTCTTGCCGAGGCGGCGATGGGCATTGACTCCATCGATACCGACGATCCCCGTTTCAAACTCGCTGACTGATCATGCAGTCCATCATCGGGCAAGCCCAGCGCGTGATTGTCAAGGTGGGGTCTTCGCTCGTCACCAATGAGGGACGCGGACTGGATCATTCGGCCATCGCCAAATGGGCGGATCAGATCGCGCATTTGCGTCGTATGGGCAAGCAAGTCGTGCTGGTGAGTTCTGGTGCCGTCGCTGAAGGCATGTTGCGTCTGGGTTTTGAGCGTCGTCCCGTAGCCATTCATGAATTGCAAGCCTGTGCCGCCGTTGGGCAAATGGGACTTGCGCAGATTTATGAAACCAATTTTCGTGCACATGATTTGCGCACCGCGCAGGTTTTGCTCACACATGCTGATCTTGCTGATCGCGAACGATATCTGAATGCACGCTCAACCTTGTTCACACTGCTCGAACTGGGCGTGGTCCCTGTCATCAATGAAAACGACACCGTAGTCACCGACGAAATCAAATTCGGTGACAACGACACGCTGGGGGCGCTGGTGGCCAATCTCATTGAGGCAGATGCCCTCATCATCCTGACTGACCAACGTGGTTTGTATACCAGCGATCCGCGCAAGAATGCCGATGCGACATTTGTACACGAAGCCAAAGCCGGTGATCCGGAACTCGAAGCCATGGCGGGTGGCGCTGGGTCGGGTATTGGCAGTGGTGGCATGCTGACCAAGATACTGGCTGCGCGTCGTGCGGCGAGCTCTGGCGCGCACACGGTGATTGCCTGGGGCAGGGAAGATCAAGTGCTGGTACGACTTGCAGAGGGTGAGGCGATAGGCACGCAGCTCACTGCGCAAACGGCACGACTCACCGCACGCAAACAGTGGATGGCAGATCATCTGAAAACCGCTGGTCAGGTAACGCTGGATGCGGGTGCAGTACAAAAATTACTCGAAGAGGGCAAGTCGCTATTACCTATTGGTGTGACGGACGTTGGCGGCGACTTTGGTCGTGGTGATGTGATCACTTGTGTTGATACGACCGGTAAAGCAATTGCCCGCGGCATGTCGAATTATGCAAGTACCGAGGTTAAACGTATCATGCGCAAACCCTCATCCGAAATCGCAGAGATTCTTGGGTATGTCGAAGAGGTGGAATTGATTCATCGAGATAATTTGGTGTTGCTTTAGGCGAGGCACTAACAACTGAAGCAACCGCATCAAGCGGCTGACCACAAGGTCATCCTCTCGGCGAAGGCCGTCATCCGCGTGCAGAGCAAAAAAGTATTCCCGGGTCTTATAGGCTCTAAAAAAGCCGCTTGCGTTGTTGCGTCGCCTTGTCGTACAACCGTCCTGTCTGCGGCGGCCCGCCTAGCCAGTGGCTTTTTGTTCGAGCCTTTAGGTACCCGCTAAAATCAGCGCAAGGTTTTCTTCTGCCGTATCCGCTTCACGATCACTGCTGCGTTTCCGGCGACCGAACTAAAATCACAGAAATAATCTTTGTACAGCGCCGCGTATTGACGGTTCGCGCCCACATCCCGAATTTGACTCCATGCATTGTTGCGAGATGCTGACCAAGTGCCATCGGCAATCCCAGTTGCATACAGTTTTCTCTCGGCTGTTTTGCAGCGTATGCCTTCGTAGCTTACATTGCGCGCACCCTCGGTGCTGGTGACGACGAGTATGAATCGCACCACCCCATCAGCCATGACGCTGACCGAAGTGGCATCAATCGCGAAACTCATGGTGGTCGACGGGCTCACGTAGAAGGGCAGAAGGCTTTCTTTCGCAGGCGCCGCGGGGAGTGTCAACGGCGCTGCATCGTCAGCCGTGTCCGTGGTGGCCGAATTTTCCTGAGCCCAGACAGTCCAGGGGGTTGGCAGTGCAAAGGCTAGCCAGAGAACCCTGCAACGACGGTAGGCACTCGTCATTCAGAATCCGATTCAGTGACCGAGGACTTCTCGTTGGGCCTCGCGAGCGAATTTTGCGACACCCGCTCGCGCGCTGATCGCCGTACAGCGGGTACAGACCGGTTGAGGAAGCGCGACAGTTCCTGTAATGCCCGCGTATAAACATCTCGCTTGAACTCGATCACCATGTCCATCGGTACCCAATAGTCGTGCCATCGCCACGCGTCGAACTCGGGATGTTCGGAAATACGCAAATTCACATCACAGTCACGACCCATCATGCGCAGCAGGAACCAGATCTGCTTTTGACCACGATAGTGACCACGCACCTCGCGCTTGATGAAATGATCAGGAACCACGTAGCGCAGCCAGTCGCGAGTGCGCCCGATGATCTTGACATGTTCCGCACGCAGGCCGACTTCTTCCTCGAGCTCGCGGTACATCGCCTGTTCGGGTGTCTCCCCGTGTTTGATGCCACCCTGCGGGAACTGCCAGGAATGTTCACGCACCCGCTTGCCCCACCAGACCTCGTTTTGGTGGTTCAGCAGGATGATGCCGACGTTCGGGCGAAAGCCTTCGCGGTCTAGCATGATGCCCCTCGCTTTTTCTGCGGTCACCGGCGCGGATGCACTGCAGGCGAGGGCTGCACACGGTAAGTGGGCGGTCCAAAGCGAGGGTAGTGCAATCTGCAGGCTCGATGACCAGCGAATACTTTAAAATTGGAATGATTATAACCCCCTCTTTTTCAAAAGATTTCAAACTCCATGCGCGCATCCCGTTTTTTTATTTCAACACTCAAAGAAGCCCCCTCCGATGCCGAAATCGTGAGCCACAAGCTGATGCTTCGTGCCGGCATGATCCGGCGCCTGGGCTCCGGTATCTACAACTATATGCCCATGGGATTGCGGGTGATCCGCAAGGTAGAGAATATCGTTCGCGAGGAGATGGACCGGGCGGGTGCAGTCGAGCTGCTGATGCCGCTAGTGCAGCCCGCGGAGCTCTGGCAGAAGACCGGTCGTTGGGACAAAATGGGTCCGGAGCTCTTGCGACTGAAAGACCGCCACGGCCGCGATTATGCGATGCAGCCGACTTCCGAGGAGGTGATTACAGATATCGCGCGCAGCGAAATCAAGTCTTACCGCCAGCTGCCGGTCAATTTTTATCATATTCAGACCAAATTCCGCGACGAGCGCAGGCCTCGCTTTGGCCTGATCCGCGGGCGTGAATTTACGATGAAAGACGCTTACTCATTTGATCGTGATGTGGATGGCTTGAGAGACTCGTATCAGATGATGGTCGATGCGTACACCCGCATCTTCACCCGCTTCGGCCTTCGTTTTCGCGCAGTGGCTGCCGACAACGGGGCGATCGGTGGCTCAGGCTCGCAGGAATTTCATGTGATTGCCGATACCGGCGAGGATGCCCTGGTGTACTGCCCGACCTCGGACTATGCGGCCAACATGGAAGCATCCGAGGCGGTAGCGCCTGCGGTGCCGCGTGCTGAACCCGGCAAGGCCCTGGAGAAGACACCTACACCGGGCAAGACCCGCTGTGAGGATGTCGCGCAGTTTCTCGGTTTGCCTCTCACGCAAACCGTGAAGTCAGTAGTGCTATCGGTTGAAAAAGATGACGGCCCGCGCGCCATTTGGTTGCTGCTGGTGCGCGGCGACCACGAGCTCAATGAAGTCAAAGCTGGCAAGCTACCCAGTATTGGCACTTTTCGTTTTGCAAATGACACTGAAATTCTTGAGCACTTTGGCACACCGCCCGGCTACATCGGTCCGATTAATGCGAGTGCCTCGGTGAAGATTGCAGCCGACAGAGCTGTCGTGGCCATGAGCGATTTTGTATGTGGTGCGAATGCGGAGGGCTTTCACTACACCGGTGTGAACTGGGGGCGTGATCTTCCTGAGCCCGTTGTAGCTGATTTGCGTAATGTGGTGGCCGGTGATCCTTCGCCCGATGGCAAGGGTGTGTTAGAGTTTCAGCGAGGTATCGAGGTCGGTCATGTGTTCCAGCTCGGGACGCGCTATTCGGAAGACATGAAAGCAACCTATCTCGACGAGCAAGGCAAACCGCAGCTCATGCAAATGGGTTGCTATGGCATCGGCATCACTCGCATTCTGGGCGCGGCGATCGAGCAGAATTTTGATGCGAAGGGCATCATCTGGCCGACGTCAATCGCGCCTTTTGAGGTGGTACTGTGCCCCATGGGCTATGACCGCAGTGATGTCGTTCGCGAGGCAACCGATAGTCTTTATGATGAGCTCAGTGCTGCTGATATCGATGTGATTCTGGATGATCGAGGCGAACGCCCTGGTGTGATGTTTGCGGACTGGGAGCTGATCGGCGTGCCGCATCGCGTCGTCATCGGAGAGCGTAGTCTCAAAGACGGCATGCTCGAATATCAGGGTCGTCGCGAGGAGGCAGCTACGCCAGTGGCGCGTGCTGGAATGCTGACTTTCCTGCGCACGCATCTGGTTTGAGCTGTGACTGCAGCAGCCATTGCCTCGTGCTGGTGGAGATTATGGTTGGCGATGCTGCTCGCAGTCGGTGTACTTCATCGTGCTGATGCGGGTAATCAACGCGAGGAGGCGCTCGCAGATGCTGTACGGGTTGCGCTTGCGCGCGCTATTGCAGATTCGAGGCCGCCGCATCTCTCATTTGCGAGTGATGTGGACAAGGCCTCATGGCAGAGCTGGTTTGATTCGATGTCGCGTCGGCTGCACAGTTGCATGCCGGATGCGCTCTTGCGCACGGAATTCCTGCAGACGGTCTGGTATGAGTCACGCCGCGCGGGTCTTGATCCCGCAATGGTGATGGGGCTGATTCAAGTCGAGTCCGGGTTTCGCAAATACGCAATATCGAAAGCGCGCGCGCGGGTATATGCAGGTCATGCCTTTCTGGACGCGTGTCATTGGTGATGGCCAGCCCTCACGGCTGTTTCACATGCAGAGTAATCTCCGCTATGGCTGCGCGATTTTGCGCATGTATATCGATATGGAGAGTGGTAACCTGTACCTCGCGCTAGGCCGACACAATGGCAGTCGCGGCAAGCCGGATTATCCGAACGCAGTGCGTGCGGCATGGAAGCATTGGGAACATTAAAAATTCGGACTAAGGATATGTGATGAAAAAACTGATGTTTATATTGATGCTGGCCTCAAGCTTCCCGAACGCTATGGCTAACATGACGCAGTCCAAGCCCGCAGCCAACAAGGAAGATGCGGATTTCGTTGCTGGTAAAAAAGCTATTGAACGTAAGGACTGGAAATCCGCCGTTGATTCTTTGTCGCGAGCGCTCACGCGCATGCCCGAGAGTGCTGATATCCATAATTATCTGGGTTATGCCTATCGGCATCTGGATGACCTGAATTTATCCTTCACGCATTACAAGGAAGCGCTGCGTATCGATCCCAAACATCGAGGTGCACATGAATATATAGGCGAAGCCTATTTGAAGGCGGGCCAACCAGACAAGGCGGCTGAGCATTTGGCGCGTCTGGAGCAGATATGCGGCAAGCGCTGCGAGGAATATCAGGATCTAGCCAAATCGGTTGGCGCGTACCAAAAAGGGAAATAGCGACTTCTCACGTAGGACCCATCAACAAAAACGCCCGCAATCGTGCGGGCGTTTTTGTTCGGCACCTGAGGATTATTCCAAGTGGCCAGAGATGAGCTTGGTCATCTCGAACATGGAGACAGTCTTCTTGCCACCGAAAACGGCCTTCAGTGTGTCGTCTGCATTGATGTTGCGGCGATTGACACTGTCTTGCAGCTTGTGCTTCTTGATGTAGTCCCAAACCTTCTTGGTGACATCAGTACGTGGCAGCGGATTGGCACCAACGACGGCGGCCAGTGCTGCGGACGGGGTCAGAGGCTTCATGAATGCTGCATTGGGCTTGCGAGCGGTCTTCGCTTTGACGGTCTTAGCAGGTGCCTTTTTAGCGGCGACCTTTTTTGCTACTGGCTTTTTCGCCGCCACTTTTTTTGCTGCCGGCTTTTTCTTTGCCGGGGCTTTCTTGGTGGCGGGTTTTTTTGCCGCTTTTTTGGCTGTAGCCATTGTCAAACCTCCATTGCTGTAGTGGTGAAAAATTGCGCCAATTCACGCACCGCCAATGGTCTTAGGGTTTTGCCTGTGATGCAAGCATTTTTTATGGCTTTTTTTGGGTTTTTCCCTATGAGAGCGCGCTCTGGAAAGTGCCCCAAGATAGTGATCACAATGCCGGAGGTGTGATGTAGGTCTCACCCAAGTCGTGCAACGGCCCTGAAAAAATTACGCCAGAAACGACTTCCCCCTATACGAATGCGTCCGGATCTCAGCGCATGCCGGGCAACATACCCTTCATGCCGCGCATTATTTTCATCATGCCGGCGCCTTTAAATTTCTTCATCATGCCCTGCATCTGCTCGAATTGGGCCAGCATACGATTGACTTCCTGTACCTGAACGCCCGCACCAGCGGCGATCCGGCGCTTGCGAGAGGCCTTGATCAGATCGGGCTTTGCACGCTCCTGCAAGGTCATGGCGTTGATGATGCCTTCCATGCGCCGTACTTGTTTTTCCGCCATCCCTATGTTTGCGCCCGCTGCCGCTTGCTGCATTTGGGCGGGCAATTTATCCATGAGTCCCGACAGTCCGCCCATTTTCTTCATCTGGGAGAGCTGCGCCTTGAAATCATTGAGGTCGAACTTGCCGCCACCTTTGATCTTGTGTGCAAGATCCTCAGCCGCAGCCATGTCGACGCCTTTTTTCGCCTCTTCGACCAGGGCCAGTATGTCGCCCATGCCCAGAATACGATTGGCCATGCGATCTGGATCGAAGGGCTCAAGGCCATCGAGTTTTTCTGCGATGCCTGCAAATTTGATGGGCTTGCCGGTGACATGGCGCACCGAGAGGGCAGCGCCACCGCGTGAATCGCCATCGAGTTTGGTCAGGACGATGCCAGTCAGTGGCAGCGCTTCATTGAATGCGCGAGCGGTATTGATGGCGTCCTGGCCAAGCATGGCATCGACGACGAACAGGGTTTCGATGGGTTTGACTGCGGCGTGCAGGGCGCTGATTTCCTGCATCATTGCTTCATCGATACCAAGGCGTCCGGCAGTATCAATGACGAGCACATCATGGTGATGCTTTTTCGCGTAATCGAGCGCAGCGAGTGCAATGTCGACTGGCTTGTCAGTCACACTGGAGGGGAAAAAATCGGCGCCAGCCTGGCTTGTCACTGTCTGTAGCTGCCCGATGGCTGCAGGACGATAGACGTCGGCGGAGACAGTCAGTACCTTTTTCTTTTTCTGTTCTTGTAAAAACTTGGCGAGCTTGCCGACGGTCGTGGTTTTGCCGGCGCCCTGCAAGCCGGCCATCAGGATGATGGCAGGTGGCTGCGTTGCAAATGATAGCTGCCTTGCCTCCAGGCCAAGATCACCCCCCATCAGGCTGGCCAGTTCGTCGTGCACAACACCCACTAGCGCTTGTCCCGGCGTGAGTGAGCCCACCACTTGCTCGCCAAGCGCTTTTTCCTTCACGCGCGCAATAAAGTCGCGTACGGCCGGCAGCGCTACGTCCGCTTCGAGTAGCGCGAGGCGAACCTCACGTAGCATGTCAGCCGTATTCGATTCGGTTAGCCGTGCTTCGCCACGCATGGTCTTGACCACTTTGGCCAGTCTTTGAGTCAGATTATCGAGCATGAGGTGTCTTGAATGTAGATCAGGAAAGTGGGCGCGGAAACGATCGCCTACTGGGGAAAGTTAATAGAAGATTCTACCCGAAGCACGTTGCGGGCAAGCGCTGGTTCAATGACAATCCAAACTTAGGCGCCCGAAAAAACAGGGCCAACCCCTTGATTATCAACGTGCCTGCCGCCCTGCAACTGTGCGGACTCGCCACAAAAAGCAGATTCGTTTAGGTCCCCCTCGTGGCGCTTTAGCAGTAGAGCCATGGTGTACACTTTGTTTATGCAATTTCTTTTCATTCACGCAGCCGGATTGCTCTACATTGTCTGTTCGTTATTACCCGAGCAGCAGCGCCGTTTCATCACCTTGGGTACGGCAGTCGGTTGGCTATTGCATGGTGCAGCGCTCGCCAGTATCGTGATAACACCCGACTATCTTCGACTAGGCTTTGCCGTGATGCTCTCCGCAGCGCTGTGGATGACGGTGGCGGCTTACTGGATAGAAAACCGCAATCTGTCGGTCGATGGATTGCGTCGTCTGGTTTTACCGATCGCAGCGATTGTGATTGTGCTGCCCGCATTTTTTCCGGGATCAGAGATTCCGCTGGCCGGGAAGTCGCCTTGGTTCTCGTGGCATGTGGCCTTGTCGACTCTCGCCTATGGATCGCTGACGATCGCCGCCTTTCATGCGGTGTTGATGGCGATGCAGGAGTCGCGTTTGCATGCATTGCCTACGGCAGCGTCTCAGCGTGGCTGGTTTGCGCTCGCTATTGATCGTTTGCCTGCGTTGCTCACGATGGAGCGCGTGCTATTCAGGTTGATCAGTTTCGGTTTCCTGTTACTCACAATGACGGTCGTCTCCGGTGTGTTCTTTTCAGAATCTGTCTTTGGCAAACCCTTCCGTCTCGAACACAAGACATTGTTCACCATGCTCTCTTGGGTGCTATTCGGCTTGCTTCTGGCGGGTCGTCAATGGAGAGGATGGCGCGGTAAGACAGCGCTGTTGTTCACGCTCACCGGTTTTGCAACACTCTTGCTTGCGTATGTCGGTAGTCGCTTCGTGATGGAGGTGGTGTTGCACAGGAGCCTTGCGTGAAATATCTGATTTGGGCGGCTATTATTTATTTGGCCTGGCGCTGGTACACCGTTTCAAAGCAATCTTCCTCCGAGCCCGCTTCATCTGCTGATTCGGCTCGTTCGGCCTCGAACTCGGGTGCTGATGAGGTCGCCGAAGCCATGGTCAGATGCGCGCAATGCGGGATTCATCTGCCCCACTCCGAGGCACTACATGGCGCCGGTGCCATCACTTTTTGCAGCGAAGCGCATCGACGGCTGCATGGCAACAGATAGACCACAGTCCGGTGCAGCCTTTCTTTATTCCCTGAGGATAGTTTGTGTTTTGCTAAATGCGAGGACGCGGTGTTGTGTTTTTCGCTTATCGTGCAGCTATATTAATCGGGATGACTAAACCTGGCGCGTCCCGTTTCTGGCATCAGCCATGATCTCTGTTCCTGACGCTGTCTCCTCCATCGCATTTCAGCTTCTGGGTTAATCGCGTGCCATGCAGGAGGTACGTGATCGCATCAGTAAACTTGCGACCGGTACCGCGCCAGTTGCGATCTATGGCGAGTCGGGTAGTGGCAAGGAGTTGGCGGCACGCGATATTCACGCGCACAGCCCGCGCGCCGGTCAGCCTTTCATCGCCGTCAACTGCGGTGCAATTCCCGAAAGTCTGATGGAGGCTGAATTTTTTGGTTATCGTCGCGGCGCCTTTACGGGTGCTAACGAAGAGCGTCAGGGCTTCTTTAATGCCGCACACCGCGGCACACTATTCCTTGATGAGGTCTCGGAGCTGCCACTGGCCATGCAAGTGAAACTGCTGCGTGCGATTCAGGAGTGGCGCGGGCGAAAGCTGGGTGCGCAGCGTGAGGATGTCATCGATGTGCGGATTTTATCGGCCACCCATCAGAATCTTGCTTCCGTGGTGGGGCGAGGCAGTTTTCGACAGGATTTGTACTTTCGCCTCCAGGTCATCTTGCTGTCCTTGCCGCCATTGCGTGCAAGACGAGAAGACATTCCTTTGCTGTGTGATGCCATTCTCAGGCGTCTAGTACCCGGCGCCAGCAAGCCGGTGATCAGCGAAGCCGCAATGGAGCAGCTAGTCACCTATGATTTCCCAGGGAATGTGCGCGAGCTTGAGAATGTGCTGGAGCGAGCGCTGGCCTTTTCTGCTGGCGCTGTCATCGACCGGCATGACTTACATTTCGAGAGCCTTGCCCGAACCACGTCGATCGGTGTCTTTTCAAGCAGCGACATGGCTGCTTGCGCGAGCGCATACGCAGTGGACAAGGTTGTGCTCCCGGTATGTCTCCCTGCGCATCCGGCCAGCGTCGAGTGTGACTTGATTCGTCGCGCCTTGCAGCAGACACGGTTCAATCGAAGTCGCGCAGCATCGCTTCTTGGGATAAACTTGTGGCAACTACGTTACCGTATGCAGCGACTGACGATTCATGACCCCGACTGAATTTTGTTTTTTGATCGATGACGCAGGCTGGTGCCGGGAAATTCACCTGGTGCGTAGCCCAAATTACGACGCCCGTCCGTCGCAAGTGGCAATCAATTTGCTCGTCATTCACAACATCAGCTTGCCGCCCGGTGAGTACGGTGGTGATTACATTGAGGCGCTGTTTACCAACCAGCTCGATTGCAAAGCACATCCGTATTTTGCTCAACTCGAAGGGCTGCGCGTGTCTGCTCATTTTTTAATCCGGCGCGATGGCAGTGCAACTCAATTCGTGAGCACGCACGACCGTGCTTGGCATGCCGGAATGTCAACTTTTGATGACCATGAGAAGTGTAACGATTTCTCAATCGGGATTGAATTAGAGGGCGATGACCACACGCCATTTTGCGATGTGCAATATCGCACCTTGGTTGCGCTCACAAAAGCGCTGATTGTTGCGCATCCGCTGGCACACGTAACAGGGCATGAACATATTGCACCTGGCCGCAAAACTGACCCGGGGCCGCAGTTTGACTGGGATCGCTACCGATCCGAGATGACAACCCTGATCGTGCGCGGGTTTTCTGACACGAAAACTGCGTTTGCGCTGAGTTTCCAAGCGTAAAAATCGGTTGCAAGTTAAGCAGGTGGGCACTAGAATCAGTGCCCGTGGACGCTTAATCTACTAGATCTAGTGTTTTCGCTAATTCAGCTGAACTGAGCAGGTCAGACCAGCCCACACGGTGGGCGAAGCGTTTTAAAGGGTACATACCCGGATGAATGTGGGGCTTGGTTGAGGGTGGTCTGCATTTGTTTTGGGGTTGCGCAACTCAGGCAACGGGTCGGATGCAAGGCGCGACGATGCGTCGTCGTAACGCCGGCTTCGGCCTGTTGCCTGGGCTGTCCGAAGGGTTCGGGCGAGAGGGGCTCATCGCTGCGTTACCACGCTTGCACAGGGCGCCACCCTGAGCGTAGCGCGGCGTCTCGCGTTGATCCCTTATCGCCGGAACGAAACCCCAGAATAAATGCAGAAGACCCTTTAGGCCCATCCGTATCAAATCTATCGGTGTGTCTGCGCAATGCAGCGTACGGCGCGCCAGCCGGTTAGTAGAAATCATGGTGCCGGCATTTGTCCGGCAAAACAGAGACAACAGGGCAGTAATGTCCGAGGTATGACCTTTTTGGGGAGGCGAAGTGCAGACCAGTCAGGAAATTTCAGCCAAGTCCACTGGCAACATCAGTGGCGCACCCGCCGTCTCGGCGCTCGCACCCTCGTCTCCCGGCGCGACTGCGTCGCTCCACGATTACAAGATCATTCGCCGCAACGGCGCAGTAGTGGGTTTTGAGCCATTCAAGATTTCCATCGCCATGACCAAGGCATTTCTGGCGGTGAATGGTGGTCAGGGCGCAGCTTCGGCGCGCGTGCGCGAGCTGGTCGAGCAGTTGACAGTGGGCGTTGTGTCTACTCTGATGCGTCGCCAACCTGCGGGCGGTACTTTCCACATCG
>SXGR01186668.1_pt1 | contig 14996 bp, 10 predicted proteins | sample 3174711 | NCBI WGS metagenome assembly SXGR01 (sample SAMN11356860, study PRJNA531348) | freshwater metagenome | isolation source: freshwater sample F1-60 | place: China: Fuxian Lake, Yuxi | collected 2017-12-25
GAAGCTCGACAAGCAGAAGGTCGTGCTGCGCCGCATCAAACAAATGGAGCGTGAGGGTATCGCCTTCCGCGGCAACAGCGAGGTCGGTCGCGACATCACGTCGGCCCAACTGGTCGAAGATTTCGACGCCGTGGTGCTGTGCACCGGTGCCACCAAGCCGCGAGATTTGCCCATCGAAGGCCGGCAATCCAAGGGCATCCACTTCGCCATGGAATTCCTCCACGGCAACACCAAGGCCCTGCTCGACAAGGCTCAGCCTCCGATCTCCGCGGCCGGCAAGGACGTCATCATCATCGGTGGTGGCGACACCGGCACCGACTGCGTGGGTACGTCCATGCGTCACGGCTGCAAGAGCCTCATCCAGGTTGAAATTCTGCCCAAGCCGCCCACCGAGCGCGCCAAGGACAATCCGTGGCCAGAATGGCCTAAGACCTACAAGATGGACTACGGTCAGGAAGAGGCTGCCGCTGCGCACGGCTCCGATCCGCGCGTCTACCTGACGACCGCTAAGAAGTTTCTCAGCGACGATCAGGGCAACGTGTCCGGAGTGCATCTGGTGGAGATCCGCTGGGAGCGCAACGATAAGGGCCAATTCACCCCCGTCGATGTGCCCGGCACCGATCGAGTGGTTCCGGCCCAGATCGTTCTCTTGGCCATGGGCTTTGTCGGGCCTGAGCAGCCGTTGCTCGAGTCCCTGGGCCTAGAACGGGACCCGCGTTCCAATATTAAAGCGGAGCACGGTCAGTTCGCCACCAGCATCCCCACGGTGTTCGCCGCCGGCGCCTGTCGCCGGGGCCAGAGCCTTGTGGTTTGGGCATTCAACGAGGGCCGCGGTGCGGCCCGTGAGTGCGACCGTTATCTAATGGGCGCCACCTCGTTGCCCTGATCGCCGGAACTTCGGTTTCCTGCAATCTAACATCGGAAGGCGAAGAGACTCCCTCTTCGCCTTCCAGCTTTCGATCCTTCAGCCTCTAGCCAAAACTCTCCGCGTCCACCTGCCATGCCCAAAGAAGATGCCATCCACGTCCCGGCCCAGGTCCTAAGTCCGCTGGGAGTCGCCGCCTATCGCATGCGCCTGAGCAACGGCTATGAACTGGTGGCCCATGTCACCCGCAAGCTCCAACCGATAATCGGCGCGATCCAACCCGGCGACACTGTGGAACTCGAACTGTCTCCATTCGATCTGTCTCGGGGACGCATCATCGGCCGCTGCGGCACGCCCTAAGACCCGCCCCGGAAATTTTCCCGACAACGCTCTGGGGATTGCCGGGATCCGCAGTTCGGAGCAACCTGCAGTCATGTTCCCTCCGGCCCGCACCGCCTTGTCGCTGTTGCTGTTGTCGCTGCTGTCGTCGTCCCTATTGCCCGCGATCCTCGAAGGTCAAACCGCCAGCCGAGCCAACGAATCCGGGGCGGCCCGATTGAAGGTGGACCTACTGGGAGTCTTCGCCCATCCCGACGACGAAACTGGCGTGGCAGCCACCATCGCCTCACTGAGCCACGGTTCTGGTCGTTCCATCGCCCATGTCTACTGCACCCGGGGCGAAGGCGGGGGCAATATGGTGGGAACCCAGTCGGGACCGGCTCTGGGAATCCTGCGGGAGATCGAACTGCGGGACGCCCTTCGGGGGCTGGGGGTACAACAAGTGCATTTCCTCGATAAGGCCGACTTCGCCTACACCGAAAGTCTCGGCATCACTCTGGAGCGATGGAACCACTCGGACACCCTCGGCCGCTTAGTTCGGGTTATCCGCACCCTGAGACCGGAGGTGGTAGTCACCATGAACCCCGCCCCCTCGCCCGGGCAGCACGGCAACCATCAAGCTGCCGGATGGCTAGCCACCGAGGCCTTCGAGGCCGCGGCGGATCCCAACCAATTTCCCGACCACCTGCGCCTGGAAGGCCTGTCCCCATGGCGACCGCGGAAGCTTTTCTATTCTGGGGCTGCCGCCAATCCGGGACAGGCCTTGTCGATTCCACTCACACACACCCTACCCGACGGACGCCTGCCGGTGAGCGTTGCCGCCGAGGCTCTGTCCAACCACCGATCTCAGGCATTTGGTTCCATTGCTCAGTCGCCGTGGTTCCGTCGCACCACCAACCAGTGGTTCACCCCGGTTTGCAGCGTCCTGCCCATCCACCCGGGCGAGACCGATCTCTTCCAAGGGCTTCCCCTCCCCGAGGCTTTAGGAGCCTGTCCCCCGCGTTGGAATGGGTTTCCGGTGCCAGAGACAACCGAAGACCCTGACCTGTTTTTTGTACCGAGACCCGCGGTGGCTCGGTACCGGGAGTTTGTCCGCGTCCACCGGATCGCCCATGCGGCCCAGTCCTTCCAGGCCGATGTCCCCGTCGTCGCCGGAAAAGAAACGAGCCTGTCCCTTTTCCGGGACCGTTCATTGGCCAAGGAAGCGGTGCAGTTCCAAACTCCACCGGGCTGGTCGGCGCGAGTGACATCGGGAGGTCGAGTGGGCATCACGGCCCCGGCGACTGCCCGTGAAGACGTCACGTTGCTGGCGAGGGTCGGCGACCACCGGGCTTCGGTCCGCCTGCACCCGGTGCCGTCCCTAAAGGTCCCTCGGATCGCCTCGCTCCCTTGGAATCTCCACAGCGAGGACTCAGCCTGGATGGCCTTGCCCGCCACTACCATCGGGCCCGAGCAATCCTGGCAGGGCCGCTCCGACGGTGCTTCAGACTGCAGTGGTCAATTCCGATTGGGCCATGACGGGAAGCACCTCTGGGTGGAAATCCAGGTCCGGGATGACCATGTGGTTTCCAACATCGAAACCAATGACATCAAGGGGCACTGGCGAAGCGATTCGGTCGAGCTTTGTGTGGACCCGTCGGCCGGCGCCGAGCACACGCTGGGCTGCTGGAAAGCAGGCATCTTTCCCTTCGACCGGACCGGTCAGGTGCGGGGTGCCCGCGATGCCGATGCCGATCCGGGGCCTCTGGAAGCCCACTCTCCGGGCACCCGCCTGCTTTCGTGGCGCACTGCCGACGGCTACACTCTCCGGGCGCTCATCCCGTTGCGGGAGTTGGGATTAAAAGGAAAGTCCGGCGTCGGTGCTGGGTTCAATGTGTTGATCTATGACGGCGACAAGGTCGATGCCCAGCCCGGAGAAAACATCAACCGCACCCGACTGGCCTGGTCCCCGCGACCTGGCGTCCAGGGACGGCCCGAAGATTGGGGACGGATCGTCCTGGAGTAGCCGCCAACGGACCCGTGCCCGACACACCCAAGTCCAACGGACCGGTTGATCACCGCCCCGACTTGAACCAATGTGTCGCTCATGCACCCTGAGTACGTTGAGCGCGTCGTCAACCTCCTGGATCCCACGCTGAACCGTCTGCGCAACGTCTCGCAGGCGGAGGCCGTTGAACGGGTCCTCAGCGGTGATGCAGCCCGCGTGGCAGAGATCGACGGCTCCTTCGCCCTCTTGGCTCGCGACGGCAAAACAGTGCGCATGGCTCGCTCCCTCGATCGCCCGATGCGCTACTTCTTGGCTAAACGCGCCGAGGGTCCGGCCCTCATCGTGGCCGACCGCATGGATAGCATCCATGCCCAACTGGAGCTCGAGGGTTTGGCGGACCAGTTTCATCCGAGCTACACACGCATGGTGCCCGCGCACTACGTGGTGGAGATCCAACTCATCGGCTGCCCGGATCCGGATCCGGTCTACACCCGCTACTTCAACCCCCTGCCCAATTCACTGCCGGCTGACCTCGACACCATCGGTCGCCAATATATCGGAGCACTGGCTGACGAAATTGGTAAACAACTCGGCTCCCTTAATCCTCAGGAACCCATCGGGGTCGCCTTCTCCGGTGGGGTCGACAGTGGTGCGGTCTTCTTGGCCACCTACTTCCAGATGCAACGGTTGGGCATGAGTCTCTCGCGGCTCAAAGCCTTCACCCTTCACCTAGGAGACGGGCCCGATTTGGCCCAGGCGCGCACCTTTCTGGAGCCACTCGGACTAGGGCTCTTTCTGGAGGAGATTTCCGGAGATCCGCGAACTTTAAATCCGTCGGAAACCCTGCGGGTGCTGGAGGATTACAAACCACTCGACGTGGAATGCGGCACCATGGCTCTGGCCCTCTGCCGCGGAATCCGTGAGCGCTATCCGAACTGGAAACACCTTTTCGATGGGGACGGTGGCGATGAGAATCTCAAGGACTACCCGATCGAAGAGAACCCCGAGCTAACCATCCGCTCGGTGGTCCACAACCTCATGCTCTACCACGAAGGCTGGGGCGTGGGGCGTATCAAGCACTCGCTCACCTACAGCGGCGGTCTCAGCCGCGGCTACGTCCGAACCTACGCACCCGCCCGAAAACACGGATTCGAGGGATATAGCCCACTCATGAGCCGCGCCGTCATGGCCGTCAGTGAAGCCATTCCATTCATCGAACTCACCGGCTACGACGTCCCGACGCTGTACTCTCTCAAGGGTGAAGTGGTGCGGCGCGGCATCCAGGCGGTATTCGGTGTGGATATGCCCATCTTCGAAAAGCGCCGCTTCCAGCACGGGGCCATTTCCAAGGAAACCCTCCGTCAAAAATTCCCGACCCAAGAGGCCCGGTATCGCCGAGAATTCATGGCCTTGTATTCCTAAGCTGCACAAACAAGGGACGCCCAGAACGGGACAAGACCACGAAACTCCTTAGAATCATTATCCAGCCAAAGCCCTTCGATTTCACCAGACCTCACGAGTCACCCAAGAGAATACTCTCCCGATCTTGGCACTCTCACTCACTCGGCCAACGGCGGCAATTCCGAGGTTTGTTGGGCTCTATCCTGGTTCAGACTCAGGAGTTTTCTCTCGGCCTGAGAACGATTGTGAACCCCCAATTTGACGTATATTCGCCGAATGTAGGTCCGAACGGTCGCATAAGTCAGTCCCATGGCTTCGGAAACATGCTTCACCGAGTCGCCGGTGGCGGCCATCTGCCGCATCAACTCGTTCTCCTTGGCAGTTAACTCCGGCAGGTCTTGAAACTTCTGATGCTCTTGCGGCGCGCGAAGTCGCCAGACTTCAAGCAGGCGACGGGCAATCTGAGCATCCAGCGGTGAGCCGCCGCCGGCAGCCAGTTTGACCCCTTCAACGATCGACCGCCAACCCGAGCGTTTGAGCATATATCCCACAGCACCCCTACTCAGCGCCTCGCGAATGGTGGCATCATCCTCGAAAACAGTCAGGATGATGAACGAACTTTGAGTCATCGTTGGACTCAACGCCCGAAGCACATCGATGCCCGTGCCATCGGGAAGCCCCAGGTCCAGCAGGACGATGTTCGGTTTCCAGAGTGGCAGTCGTTTTACTGCATCTTGAACGGTTCGAACCCCGCCCTGGAACTCGAACTCCGGCTGGTGCTCCAGGCATGCGGCGAGCATTTCACCAAAACCGGAGGAATCCTCCACCATGGCTACCTTGATCCGCGGCTTGTCCCAGAGCATTTCGGGATGCTCCGGAATATTCACTGGCTCAGTCTTGGAGTCTTTCATCGGGCCACTCGAGGGACTCGGATAATGATGACCGAATGGGCGGGCTGGGAAACCACGGAAACCGTGCCACCCACATCTCTCACCCTGCTCAACAAATTGTACAGACCACGGTCCAACGCGAGCGCTGATTTGACATCGAACCCTCCGCCATTGTCAGTGATTTGATAACAAATCCAATCCGCGCTGACCCTCAATTCGATTCCAACCTGAGTCGCCCCGCCGTGTCGAACGGCATTTCGGGTCAACTCTTGAGTTGCAGCAATAAGCAGCTGCCGAATCCATCCACCGATCTCAGCGTCGTGTTCGCCCAGAATTTTGAAATCTAAACCTACCGAACAGACGTTGAGATAATTGCGGGCCAATCGCTCGATATGTTTACCTAGGTCGACAGCCCGTTCAGACACGTCGCGCAAAAGCCATACCAGATTGTCGAGCGCCTCCGTCGCCTCCACCGACCGGGAACAAATGCGATCGATCGTCGGATTTGCCTGTTTTTGCAGTTCCATATTGAAGATCACTTGCTCAGTCAGCAATTGGATCTCGCTCAATCGATTACCTAAATCATCGTGTAGACTTCGACTGATACGAAGTCGATCTTCTTGGATTGTTTGCAGTGCACGGATACGAAGCTGACGTTTCTGGAGTGTCGAACGATAGAAATGCCAGAAAACAACCCCAACCAGCGAGAGAACCGCGGCTATGAAAATGTTTCGCCATCGTTTTACCAGTTGTTGGTACTGGTCCACCTTCACTCCGATGGAGGGTTCATCCTTCCAAGCACCTCCAAACTGTTTGGTTTGAACCCGCAGAACCAAGTCTGACCAAGCACCTCCATTCAGTTTAATCTGAATAGTGTGGGGACTCAAAGTGCTGGCTAGATTGGCTATCTGAATGGGTTCCCCATCCCACGAGTACCTCCAATCCATACTTCCCTGAGCAAGGGAACAGCGAAACAGTGGCGGACGAAGGGTTGCATCTAGGTTTCTTCGAAATTCCAACAGAATATCAACTCCCTCGGGAATGACCAAATGGTTCATGGAAACCACGCCATTAAAATAACCGTTGGCTCCTGTGTGGATCTGGCCAACGCGAACCCGTGGCTGCCAAGCCGTGTTTTCCTGGGCATCGAGCCGAAACACAGCAACTCCTTTGTTCGAGGGCAAAGCCACTTCTCCCGACGGCAAAACACATATCTTTCCCGAGCTTTGGGAGGTCAAACGAATGTCCGAAAAGTTGGAGAAATGAACCACCCGACGGATGACTTCCGCATGGACCTTCGACTCAGGGTGCCCGCGTTTGTTGGCGAAGCACTCGTTGAGCCACGTTGGATTCACTTCCAAACAGCTATCATCCGTCGCCAACCAAAGGTTGGATTGCTGATCTTGGAACCATTTGGAATTCAAGCGTGGGAAAACACCTTGTTGGGAACCGAGAATCGCCACCGCCTGACCCTTCTGAATGGCCACCTGAGAATCTCCCACAACCAACAATCGATCCTGACGATCCACAAAAAGCGACTGTGGGGAGCTCACTGGGTTCAACGCCGCCGAAATGGGTTCCCACCGATTCTTGGACCAGCAACGGAGGATCTTTCCGTCGATTACCCAGACCCGATCCTTCTGTGTGGCCAAATCAAAAACAGGGCCTTCCGTCGAGATCACCCTCGCAGCCGACGTGTCGGCTGGAATGTGAACGATGTTCCCGATATCGAGCCCGGCCCAAATACCCCCCAATTCATCCACGGCCAGAGAAATCACCCTGCGGCCCTTTGTCGCACCCGAATAATCCTGCGTTGGAACAGCCCGACCATCGCGATCCAAAATCAGCAACAGACCCCGTCCGCCCACAACCAAGCCCCGTGGTGACACGGCGAGCGAACTCACATAGCCACCTACCGGCAACTGTGGAGAAGCGTTCGTCACCGCCTTCAACTCATCTCCATGGCGAATCATTAATCCATGGCTCCCGGCAGCGACCCAGAATCCACCGTGGTCATCCGAAACGGCGCTGAGAACGACGAACATCTCCCTTCGGCCAATGACCTCAACGGTCTGTCCCCCTTGCAAATCGATGGGAACCGCTCCAAGCGTTTTCTTCAACGTCAGCAAACGAATGGGATCTCGGCAAATCAACCGGAGGCCGGATACTTCGCCACCCACCCACCAGTTTCCCAGATGATCCTCGTGGATGGCTTGAATGGGTTCCGAATACTCGAACGCCTTGTAGATTCGACGATCCTTCCCTTCATGCTGGATATGATAAATCAGCCCTTGGTCGGACCCCATCAAGAACGCTCCACGCGAGGTGTCGTGATAGCAGCGTTCCGACCGAAATAGGGAAGCCTCGTCGTCGGATTGCCGTTGCCAAATGCCGTCGGTCCGAGTGAAAAGCTTCAGTTGTTTTGATTCGGTCAGGATAGAAAGCCAAATCCGCTGCTGGCGGTCTTCAAACATCTCGCACCGATACACCCGCTCTCCGGAGGCAAGCGGCCCGGGAATTTGCGTCCAACCTTGCGGGGTTCCACGCCAAAGATTGCCCTGATCATCCACCCGATACACGCCGCCCTCCCGCGCTCCCCACAAATCTAACTTCAGGCCCACCGATTTTGATTTGGAAGCCGGCTCCGACGGAAAACTGACCTCCAACGTCCCACGCAGCCCGCGGATCACACTGCCTGTCTTGAACCACACCCACCCCAATCCGTCCTTCGTCAAGTTGGAGCCCTCGAACCGGCTTTTTTCATACACTCCGTCCGACCGGAGCTGAATGGAGAAAATGGCCTTCCGACCACGAATCCAGAGTAGCCCAGCACCGTCGGTGAAAATTTCTTCGATGGATTCGTCTTTCAGGTCTGCGAGTTCCTCCGGGATGCGGAACGTCTTTCCGTCGAAGATTCTCAAACCATACTGGCTGCCAACCCAAAGCAACCCATCATTGGACTCCCACAATGCTTGGACCGATCCGCCGGGCAAACCATCGCGTTCGCCCCAACTTTCGTTCAAATAAAGTTCTGAAATGGGGGCGGTCAGCGCTGGTGCGTTTTTCTGGACTTGAGCTTGAGTGGTCCTCGTCAAAAACACCGCCAACAACGCAAACACCGAAAACCACGCGCTCATCGCGGGCCACAACACGGTACCCACTTGAGAAACCGGACCAATGGGCCCCACGGATCCACACCCCGGCAGCCATTTTGCAACGGTCGGGTTGTTCTCCACGCAAAGCGGGTCTGTCTTGATCATTATGTCGTTTGAGGCAGCGGCTCTCAGCCAAGAAAACACGCAGTCTTGGGTCTCCTCCGGCTCTAAGCGCCCTCCAAGACCTTGAGTTCACCCGACCCGCGAGGGATGTCCACAAAAGAATACATCAAAATCTTCAAACTGCGCCCACCACCACCTCAAATCGTAACATGAACGTCAATTTCAACCCTTTCGTAAGTCAATGCCTACGAAACATCAAAGGGGCATCACTGCTTTTGTGGATCTTCCGTCACAGAGTTTTGTTGGGTAGTTTAATAGTCGTATCTAACCTCATCCTCTCGTTTCGGGCGCAGCTAAGGCAATCCAGACGGTCTGATGAGACTCGACTTTATTTATCATGCACAGCGCCTCAATCACCCTCGGAAAGGACCTCCAGGGGCAATCCATTTATCTCCGGTGGTTTTTGCAGGAACACCCCTTGGAGCGGCAGTGCCTACTCGATATGTACCCGGCAAGTCGTCGGTGGTTGGTTCGTCTTCTTCTGTCCACCCGCTGGATCGCCTTGCTAGAAACCGAAATCAACGTGGCGGCAGGACTCACAGGAATCAGCGTCCAAGACCGCTTGAAAACCCTGAAATCGATATCGGATGCCTACCTCCGAAGACCGGTTGCTAACGGGTTCCCTCGTTGGGCCATGAGGATTCTGAATGCGGACCCCATGCTATTGACCAAATAAAGCTTTACGTTTTTTGATTTTTAAATTACAATAAACCTTAATATTACATGTATCGCTCCGCCAGATCCCCTGAAACTTCCTCGGAAGCCACCGTCCGCCTCTACAACTGGACGCTCATCGAATCCAAGGCCGGCCTCCGTCTCAAAGGCTACGCGACTGACCCGGCTCGGAGCGAGCGAGGCAAGCTTTTGCTGACCGCCCCACTAGTCGGACGCATCGGCCAATATCTTCTCTCCCAGAAGGGGTGCCTGTACCGATTGGAAGCACCGGCCAGCAATGATCTGGAAAAGCAGACCTCCATGCGGGCTACCTTGGAGCAAATCAAGCCCGTGGGCGACGACCCCAGCAGCCCCGGCCGCGTTCTCCAGACTATTGTCGCTGACCAAGACCCCAAGATTCGGACTTTTCTGACGGAACTGTGCCAAGCTCAAGGACTCAATGTGCACGAAGCCGATTCCGCCGAACAGGCGGTGGACCTCATTCTTCAAGGCAAGGGTGACGGAGCCATCCTCCGCATCTTTGGCAACGGGGCTCTGGGCGTGCCAGTTTTCCGGATGCTGACGGCTGTTCAGTGGCCGCGGAAAACGCTCTTCATCCCACTAGAAACCATCTCCAACTGGGTGGAGATCCAGAACACCATCGAGAGCGGCACGCCGGTCGCCTACGGAGAGTCGCGGCGCATGTCCTTGGCGATCGAAGCCCTGCTGGATGGTCGGATCGGCCTCTCACGGGATGTTCTCGTCGAAAGCGCTCCCTCTCCTCTCAAGAGCATCTACCCGCTTTCCGACCGGGAGCGAAACATCGCCGCGATGCGGGGTGCCGGCGTCCCCTGTCAAGATATTGCCGATCAACTCGGTTTGTCGGTGAACACCGTCTATGCGCACACACGGAACATCGCCCGGAAAACTCGCCCCCTGCGCGGAAGCTTTGCGACGCTCACAACAAACCTCGACGACACTGTGGCTGCTTGACGCTGGATTCAGGTAGCGATTTAGGCTCCCATGGCCCGAACAAGCTATGGGAGCCATTCAATTTGGGACCGACGGTTGGCGGGCCATCATCGCCGAAGACTTTACTTTTACCAACCTGGACCGCGTGGCTCAGGCGGCCGCAGATTATTGGCAGGCCAACCCGGTTCCTGGCGTCCACGGTAACCGGGCCGTCGTCGGTTACGACCGGCGTTTTCTTTCCCCAGAATTCGCAGCCCGGGTGGCCGAAGTGTTGGCCGGCAACGGCTTCACCGTCACATTGACCGACCGCCCGACCCCCACGCCCAGCGTCTCTTTCGAGGTAAAACGCCAGAAGGCTATTGGTGGCGTGATGCTGACGGCCAGCCACAATCCGGCTGCCTTCAACGGATTCAAGCTCAAGGCCTGGTATGGAGGCTCAGCTGAACCGGCCATTTGCAAGGCAGTGGAAGGACTTCTCGACCGGAATCCGGTCCGCTCCATCCCTCTGCCTCAAGGAGTACGGTCTCGTTTGATTTCAGTCCGAGACATTCGTGGGGCCCACTATGCCGCCCTAAAAAAACTGGTCGATTTTCCACTCATCGCCGCATCTGGGTTAAAATTTGCGCATGAGGCCTTGCACGGGGTGGGCGCCGGCTGCTTCGATGAACTCTTGGCGGGTACTACCTGCCGGGTGACCACACTCAATGCCGAGCACAACCCAGGCTTCTCAGGCATTAATCCCGAGCCCATTGCTCGGAATTATATCCGATCGATTCCCTTCCTCCAGAAACACCCCCACGACCTTTGCCTAGTCACCGATGGGGACGCCGACCGAGTGGGCGGATTGATGGGAAATGGAGCACCACTAACCACCCACCAGATCATCTGTCTTCTGCTCCGGCACTACGTCAAAAATCGGGGCATGACCGGAAAGGTGGTCAAGGCGCTGACCACGACCTCCATGGTAGATCACATGTGCGCGCAACTGGGTCTTGAACTCATCGAGACGGGCGTGGGCTTCAAATACATCGCTAGCGAGATCCTCAAAGGCGGCGTTCTTCTCGGCTTCGAGGAGAGCGGCGGCATCGGTTTCCCGGGCCACATCCCGGAACGCGACGGCATCGCCGCCGGACTCGTCCTATTAGAAATGCTGGCCATGGAGCGCAAACCCCTGAAAGTCCTCCTCCGCGAATTGGAAAAGGACTTCGGGCCACACCGATATGCCCGCATCGACACCACTTTTCCGCTGGAGAAGCGTTCAGCACTGATGAGCTTCTGCTCAGAACACCCCCCGGCCCGCCTGCTGAAGTCCAAACTCGCCACGGTGAAGGCCTACGACGGGGTGAAGTTCATCGCTCAGGACGGATCCTGGTTGATGCTGCGCGGTTCTGGAACCGAGCCCATCCTCCGGATCTACGCCGAGGCCAAAACCGACGAAGATGCCCAAGCCCTCCTCCGGCAGGGAGTTCAGTTAACCCGCAAGGTCTGATCGCCCCCCAAGCCTGGTCAGTACCCCCCGAGCGCGGCGGCGTGTCCGTTCACAATAGCCACACCAGAACTGGTGCCCAGACGATTGGCTCCGGCTTCTAGCATGGCCAAGGCTGTAGCCGTATCCCGGATGCCGCCACTTGCTTTAACGCCGAAAGCCGAACCCACAGCTTGTCGCATCAAGCGAACGTCCTCGACGGTAGCCCCGCCGGAACCAAATCCGGTGGAGGTCTTCACGAAGCGAGCTCCTGCCTCGACGCTGAGCGAGCAGGCACGGATCTTTTCTTCTTCCGAGAGCAGGCATGTCTCCAGAATGACCTTCACCCAGACTCCTTGGGCAGCCTCCACCACATCCCGAATCTCCCGAAACACGGCGCGGTCATTCCCGTCCTTGAGCCGACCAATATTTAAGACCAGGTCGATTTCTTGAGCCCCGAGATCGATAGCCACCTCGGTCTCATAACGTTTGGCATCACCGTCCATAGCACCGAGGGGAAATCCTATCACCGCCGCCACCTTCACTTCCGAACCTTCCAGCAAAGCAGCGGCCTGAGCCACCCGACTGCCGTGAACACAGACACTCCAGAACTCGTGTTCCAGCGCCTCGGCGCAAAGTTTGGCAACGTCTGCCGCCCGCGCCTCTGACTTGAGCAGGGTATGATCGATGTGACGGGCCAGATCGCGAGCGCTCCATTGCATTGCCCCAATGTCCCGATCCTCCGCCACGGGTTCAAGCTTCCAAGGGAGCCTGTCCCTTTGAAAAAGCCTGTCCCTTTGAAAGAGCCTGTCCCTTTAAAAGAGCCTGTCCCTTTAAAAGAGCCTGTCCCTTTGAAAGAGCCTGTCCCTTGGAAAGAGCCTGTCCCTTTGAAAGAGCCTGTCCCTTGGAAAGAGCCTGTCCCTTGGAAGGAGCCTGTCCCTTGGAAAGAGCCTGTCCCTTGGAAAGAGCCTGTCCCTTGGAAAGAGCCTGTCCCTTGGAAGGAGCCTGTCCCTTCTTGGAAGGAGCCTGTCCCTTGGAAGGAGCCTGTCCCTTCTTGGAAGGAGCCTGTCCCTTGGGGGGATCGTGGGACGCAAAAAGGCCGGCCTCTGGGATGAGGCCGGCCCTGTCTAGCTGTTGACCACACAAGCGGTGGCTCAGTGGTTCAGAACTTCTTGCTCAACTCGATGTAGTAGAAACGGCCGCGCAAGTCGGCGAACTGACGAGCAACGTTGCTCTCGAAGGCCGAGAAAACGGCCGGTGGGCGCTCGTCGAACACGTTGTTGATACCGAAGCTGAGGTTGGCCTCGACCTTCGGGATGGTGTACCGCGTGCGAAGGTCGATCGTGTTGTAGTCACGACCCGAACGGGTGTCAGGAGCGTTCCCATCAATCGTCTCGTAGTTCTGTCCGCTCTGATCTTCACGATAGGCTGAGGTGAAGTTCCAGGCGACGGCAGCATAGTACCGCTCGTACTCCCAAGCCACCGACGCCGTGGCACGGTATTCGGGAAATCCCACATCGGACATGGCTGCACCGGAGGCCCAGAAACTTCCAAGGTAATCGATCGGAGCCGAACCTGGGAAGTTCTCCATGTTCATGGACAGCATCTTGGTGGCATTGCCTGCCAGGAAGAACTTACCCATCGAAGTTTCGATTTCCTGGGTCATCGATAAGTCGAGACCGTCGGTCGAACGGGTCCCCGTATTGATCGGACCCACGTTGCGGATCTGGTCGATATCGCCGGTCGTCGGATCCACAGCCACCTGAGCGCCCAGCGGATTGGCCGCGCTCGAAGTCGCAGAAGCCCCATAGGGGTTCTTGGCATTGCCGGCGCCACCATTCATGGCCCATTGGTTGACAATGTACTGTTCGCTGCTGAACGGAACGCCCGTCTGGGTGATCTTGTAGTAGTCGAGACCCACGGTGAAACCCTTGAGGAAGTTCGGGGAGAACTTAGCACCGATCAGCCAGTTCTCGGCCTGTTCGGGTTTTAAGTTAGGGTTGTTGACGGCGAGAACGCCATTCTGGGGCTGGGTTCGGATCTGGGTGATCGGATTGTAAACCTCAGGATAATCCTGACCACCCGCCGGCTGATAAATCGAACTCAGGGACGGGGCGATAAAACCCTGACCGTAGGATCCGCGGATCACCACCTGCTTCTCGATCGGCTGCCATCGGAAGTTCACGCGCGGCTTAGCACCGGTATCACCCGCATCGGAGAACTGCTCATAACGGACCGCCGTGCCCACGGTGAAGGATTCCATGCCGGTGAACTTGAGATCGTTACCAAAGATAGGTACCTGAACCTCGCTATACACGGCGTCAGTCTGGCGGCCGGCAGCCCACGGGACGGCCGTGTTGAACGGAGCCACCGAGCCATTCTGGAGGGCGAAGTCCGGGGCGATGTCCAAGGAATCACGACGGGTCTGGGCGCCGAGGGAGGCTTGGATAGCCCCACCGGGCAAGTCGAACACTTCGCCGCGTACCAAACCGTCGAACTGCTGGGTAACATAAGCGTTCTGCTGGGTGGCCGAACCTTTGAAGCCGTTGAGGACGTCCGCTGAATTCACCGCCGAAGTTCCGTTGATCGGGGTGTAACCGAACGGATTGAACGCGGACGAGGCGTCACCGGAATTCAGTGCCGCCTGGTACTTGCCGGTCAGCACGCCGCCGGTGATGACGGTGTCGTTCTGAGTGCGGTCGTACAGGAAGGCCGTTTCCCAGTTCCAGGTCGATTCACCGATGCGACCGCGGAGGCCCGCCACCGTGTGGATGCTCTGGTACAGATCGTTGTAAATGCGGGGACCATTTTCGACCGGGCGATAGGTGATGTTGAATTTATCGCCAGCGGGGCTTCCGGGAAAAACCTGCTGCCACCAGTGGTTGCCCGAAGACATCGTATACCCACCCAGAGGACCCGGGGCCAGGGTGTACGACGACTTGTTGCTCATGTAGTAAGCGTCCGCGACGGCTTTCAATTACCCACAAGTTCCAGACGTCAAAAATCTAGAAAATTTTGAAAAATTAATATACAATCAATTTAATTTGTTATGAATTTAAAGAGTGCAAGTTAAACCGATTGCTGATGATAACAGTTTACCCTCAAACGATGGACTTAATAAGTGGGTTGAATCTGAGATTGGGGC
>SXGR01549726.1_pt1 | contig 14994 bp, 11 predicted proteins | sample 3174711 | NCBI WGS metagenome assembly SXGR01 (sample SAMN11356860, study PRJNA531348) | freshwater metagenome | isolation source: freshwater sample F1-60 | place: China: Fuxian Lake, Yuxi | collected 2017-12-25
ATCCGCGTTTCTTCTTTACGGCTCCGGCTCATCGCCGTCAACTCAGCCCGAACTTCCGCCGAACATTCGAGGGGCACCGCGTGTCTGGGCATCTCCCAAACATTCTAATACAATAATGATTTACTGCAAGTAAGCACTAGCTATTCACGCCCGAGCACAAGAATCCACCGTCTACCGCAAGGCACTCCCCCGTGATGAAGCTCGCCGCGCCGGACGCCAGCAGCACGGCGGCGCCCACCAACTCTTCGGGTTTGCCGAAGCGCTTCATCGGCGTGCGGAGCAGGAATTCGCGGCCGCGATCAGTGCCGTCTAGCAGAGCGGCGTTGAGGTCCGTGCGAAACACGCCCGGCGCGATCGCGTTGACATTGATGCCTTCTTTGGACCATTCGATCGCCAGGCTCTTGGTGAGTGACAGCACGGCGGATTTCGAAGCCGCGTAGGCAGCCACTTCGTTCAGACTGACAAACGAACTCAACGAAGCAATGTTGATCACGCGCCCGCCATGTTTCGAGGCCTTGAGCGGCGAGTAGAACACCTGGCAGGCAAGCAGCATGCCGGTGACGTTGGTATCCATGATGTCGCGCCATTCTTCGACGGGCACTTCGAGTGTAGGCCGGCGCTTGGTCTTGCCCGCGGCATTGAGGAGAATATCTACGCTGCCGAGCTTCGCCACGGCCTCATCGCGCAAAGCCTCGAGCGCTGTGCGGTCCATCACATCGGCCACCTTGCGAATCGTACGCCGTCCCAACGCTTCGATTTCGCCCGCGATTTCGTTGACCAAATTCTCGCGCCGGCCTGTGACCACCACGTCCGCGCCCGCCTTGGCCAAGCCCATCGCCATGACGCGGCCCAGACCAGACGTCCCGCCGATAACGACCGCGACGCGCCCTGATAAATCCGTGTAGTTCGTGAGATTACTCATGAATCTTAGAGTCTACAGCTTGCCGAGCGCCTGTTCGAAATCGGCCAGTAGATCTCGCCAGTCTTCGATGCCAACCGAGACGCGCACCAGCCCATCGGTGATGCCCGCCGCTTGCTGCTCTTCAGCCGACAGTGGCGAGTGCGTGGTGGTCTTCGGGTGGCAGGCGAGCGATTCAACCCCGCCGAGCGATACCGCGTTGTGCGTCAGTTGAAGGTGGCGCAGGAAGTCGAACGCCGCGCGCTTGCCGCCGGCCAGTTCGAGCGCGAACAACCCGCCGGGATAGTCGCATTGCGAGTCGCGAATGCGGATTTGTTCCGGGTCATCGAACAGGCTCGGGTAGTAGACGCGGTAAACCTTGGGATTGTGCGCCAGCTTCTCGGCGATGCGCTGAGCGTTTTTCGAGGAGCGATTCATGCGCAGCGTCACCGTCGGCAGACGGCCATCGAGCATCCAGCATTCGTCGGGCGGAAGGATATTGCCGAAGATGATCCGGCGCGCTTTCATCCTGTCGATGAGCGCGGGATCGGCCGCCAGCGCCGCGCCGGCGAGGAGATCGGAAAAGCCTGACAAATATTTGGTGGCCGAATAGAGCACCAGGTCCGCGCCACATTGCAAAGGATGCTGGAAGGTAGGTCCCATAAAAGTGTTGTCCACCATCACTAACGGCCGCTGCGGCAATGATTGCGCGGTGGCGGCGGCGCGGCGGATATCGGTCATGCGCATGGTAGGCTTCGCAGGCGTCTCGATGAGGACGGCCCTGACGTTCGGCGCGCCTCGCATGGCGCGATCCAACTCCTCGATCGCTCCGGCCGGCACAGCGGTTCCTTTGATGCCAAAGGGTTCCAGGAATTCGTGGATCAGATGCTGGGTGCCGCCGTACAGAGGCACGGTATAGATGAGGTGGTCGCCCGGTTGGCAGAAGGTACACAGCGCGGTCATGATGGCGGCCATCCCGGAGTTGAATACCGCGGCTGCCTGCGCGCCCGCTTCAATCGGCGTGAGATGATCCTCAAGAATCTCGGCGTTCGGATGATTCAGCCGCGCGTAGATGAGCGGCATGCTCTCGCCTTGCGCGGCGCGTGAGCGGCCGGTGGCTACGGAGAAAGCCCGCTCAGCAGCTTCCGGTGACGGGAAGACATACGTGGACGAGCGAAAAACCGCAGGGCGCGCCGACCCAAGCGACAGCGCCGGATCATAGCCGCGGGAAATCACCTGCGTCGAGGAATGCAGGTGCGGGGGCGGATCTTTTGGTTCGTGCATTTTGTTACCGCCGAGGAGGCGCGCCGGAGGGAGGCGCAGGCTGGCGGTGGATGGGGCGCAGCTCCGTTCGCTCGACGCCCATGCCGTCAGGAACAGACAGATTCAGTTGACGGTTGCGGTTGACGCCGGTGCGAGGCTCCATCGGCCTAGTGTAACCCTGGTGCGGCAACTCGCACATCTGACGGTGCTGCCGCTGCAGTTCCAGCTTCGAAAATCCAGGCGCTTGTCGTTGAGCAGTTCGCCAAGCACAAGCGCCCGGGTTCAGTGTTTAGGGCTTGAAAGCCTTGCGCGGCACGCTGGCGTTGCGGGCGAACTCGTTGGCTAAGGCGCCGGCCGCGTCCGCCGCAATTTCAGTGGCTAGCGACTTGAGTTCCTTGTTGAACTCCTTATTGGTCGTCAGCGCCGACAGTTTCACCAGCGAGTGGGCGATGTCGATTTGAATCGCCGACGGCACTTCCTGCCAAGGCTCGGGGTGGGGCCCAAAGACTTCTTGCCACGGACCTGGCCAGGGGTCAGGCCAAGGCCAGGGCCACGGCGGGCAGATGTCGTCGCCAGGCTCCCAACTCGCCATCATGGCCGTGGTAGCGCCGCCAGCCATCTTCTTAGACAGCTCCGCGGCGCGCTTGGCGAGAGCTTTGTTTGCGATAGCGGGCACAGCGCTCTTCAGCGTGTCGGCCGCCATCAGCTCCACGTGGGCGTTGGAGAACGGAAAGAACTGGGGCGGGTTGACGTCCCACGCGGCCGGGTTCAAGGTTGCGATCAGATCCAGCTTGGATCGAATATTCGAATGAGTAGAGATAGCCAAATTTGCCTCCGAAACGATAAGATCAGCGGCCGCTGATCTTAATCCGCGCGCACACTGTCTGTTGGTCTAGTGAGCCCACGGTGTTGAGTGTTACAGAGTTTTTAAAAATTCTCTCAGCCCACGCTAGCCGGGCATACAGTCTATTCCGGAGCAGCTTTTTCGCAATACCCAAGTGGTCATCGAGCGTTGATTTTGGACAATCGTGGTCTTCAGCGGGTCGGCCAATTCGCCGCCTATCCGATAGGCAGCCGACTCGAGCAGCGCTTCGTCCACCAGATACCGCTCCGAGCCATCCGGAGACCTGTGACGGCGTCCTTGCACGCGTACCACCTGACTCTCCATGCCGATCGAGGATCCGAGGCGGCAGAAGAACAGCCCGCCGGGTTTCAGGACCCGCCACGAGCCGTGCAGCATGGACTCGAAGTGCTCGTCGTCGCGAGCGAAATGGAGAACGGTGTTGCTAACGACCACGTCCGCGCAAGCATCGTCGAACGACATATTTTCGACTGCTTCGACTCGGAAATTCGACTTCGGTAACGCGGGCGCGAGCATCCCGGCGAGGGAACGAATACCATCCACGGCCGCGGGGTCCGAGTCCGAAGCGTAAACTTCGTACCCTGCCCGCAGGAAGTAGACGAGGTTGCGACCGGAACCGCATCCGGCATCCAGAATTCGCATTCCTGGTGAGATGCGGCCTTTCAGAAGCTGGTCGAAAAGATAGATGTCGATCTCACCGAATTGTTGCTGGAGAGTGGGCATGGAGAGTCCCACAAACGTATCCTAGCGGGCCGGTTGGCGTCAACCCACCAGCGGGTACACCAGAGAACCTCCAGACCCTTGGCACGGTACCATCCGGTCTGCCATCATATGGGGGAGTGTTCAGGTTTCTGAAAATCCTGGCGGAACGTGTCGAGAGCTTGACGCCGCGGCAGCGAATCCGGCTTGCTTCGGCGCTGGCGGTGCTTCTTCTGATGATGTACGTCGGCTACCGGTTTTCGCGGCTGGTTGACGAAAAGCTCCTCCAGGGGCCGTATGCCAATACGTCGAATTTCTACGCGGCGCCGCACGTTATTGCCCGCGGCGATGCGCTGGCGCCAGGCCAGGTCATGTCAGAGTTGCGCCGGGGCGGCTACACCGAGTCGGGCGACAACCCGATCGGCTACTACAGGCTCACCGGCGACACTCTGGAAATCCAGCCCGGCCCCGACTCGTATTTTAAGCGCGAACCGGCGCAGGTAAGATTTGCGAACGGGAAGATTGACCGGATAGTCACCTTCAACAACAACGTCACAGTGCCGGAGTACATGCTTGAGCCGCAGCTCATCGCCAATCTCTCGGGCGAAAGCCGGGAGAAGCGGCGGCTGGTGAGCTTTGAAGCCATCCCCAAGGTAATGGTGAACGCGCTGTTGTCGGCCGAGGACAAACACTTCTTCTCTCACTGGGGATTCGACCCCTTGCGCGTGCTCAAGGCCGTATACGTCAACTTCCGCACGGGCCGCCGCTCCCAGGGCGGATCCACGCTGACCATGCAGCTGGCGCGCACGTTGTGGCTTTCCAATGACAAGAATTGGCAGCGCAAAGTGACTGAAGCGCTCATCACACTGACGCTTGAGGCCAAGCTGAGCAAGAAGGAACTTTTCGAGCACTACTGCAACGGCATCTATCTCGGGCAGCATGAGACGTTCAGCATTCACGGCTTCGGGCAGGCGGCGCGAGTCTATTTCAGCAAAGATATTGAGCAGTTGACGCTGCCCGAAGCTGCCTTGCTGGCGGGCATCGTGCAGCGGCCGAGCTATTTCGTACCTCATCGCCATCCTGAGCGGGCCCTGTCGCGCCGCAACCTGATTCTCGGCCTGATGCTGTCAAACGGCTACATCATCAAGGCCGAGCACGACGAAGCGGTGCAAGCTCCGCTCGGGTTGAAAGCGGGCAGTTCGGATTGGGGCGAATCGCCCTACTTCCTGGCGCTGGCCAGCCAGGAGTTGGAAACACGACTCGGCGACAAAATGTCGGACGACGCAGCCTATCGAATATATACGACCCTCGACATGGGGTTGCAGGGCGCGGCGCTGGAAGCGGTTTCAAAAGGTATGCTCGAAGTAGACAGGACGCTGCGCGCGCGCTTCGGCCGCAAGATGGACAAACTGCCGGCGGCGCAAGCCGCGCTGGTGGCGCTGGATCCGCGCACGGGTGAAATCAAGGCGGCGGTGGGCGGGCGAAGTTATGCATCCAGCCAATTGAATCACTTACTTTCGAAGCGTCAGCCGGGATCGATCTTCAAGCCGCTGGTGTACGCAGCGGCGCTCACCGTGCGCGTGCAAAGCCGGCCTGAGCCGATCGGCCCCGACAGCACCATCATGGATGAGCCGAAGCAGTTCCGCTTCAACCGGAAGGATTACGAACCGGGCAACTACAAGGATCACTACATGGGCGAGGTTTCCCTGCGCCAGGCGTTGGCGATGTCGCTCAATGTTGCGACGGTGAGTCTGGCCGAGGAGATTGGCTACAGCCGCGTGGTGGATCTGGCTCGCAAGGCCGGACTCAATCAGGACATCCTGGCCACGCCGGCCATGGCGCTGGGTTCGTACATCACTGCGCCGCTTGAGATGGCTGGTGCGTACACGATGTTCGCCAACGGCGGCGTTTACACGAAGCCGAGGTTCATTAACACGGTGCGGTCGGCCGCGGGCGGGGAAGCCGAGATCAAAGATGAGCCCGAGCAGATGAGGGCGCTGGAACCGAGGGTTTCGTTCCTGATGCTCGACATGTTGCAGGAAGTGATGCGCAGCGGCACCGGCGCGGGAGCAAGGGCGCGCGGACTCAAGGCGCCAGCCGCCGGCAAGACCGGCAGCTCGCGCGATGGCTGGTTCGCCGGTTTCATGAGCGACCTGCTTTGCGTCGTATGGGTGGGCTTCGACGATAATCGCGAGCTTGAACTCGAAGGCGCGCAATCGGCCCTCCCGATCTGGACCGCGTTCATGAAGCAGACGGCTGCGCAGTCGAAGTACTTTGCCCGGCCGTTCGAGACCGCCCCGTCCGGTGTCATCACGATCAGCATCGATTCCGAATCCGGCAGGCCGGCTGGTCCGAATTGCCGCTCCAGGCGTAGCGCGAAATTTTTATCGGGGGCGGAACCGCGCGGAGAATGCCCTCTGCATCCGCGATCGGCCAAACTGGAAGGCGGCGGCGTTCCGTTGGTCAAGATCTCACTACCGGGAGGAGCCCGGCCGTGATGAAGACGATGACGCTGGTGGTGGCGATATTCGCCGCGGCATTGGCGGCCCAGGACGACAAGCCGTCGCCGGTGCCTTCGCGCTCCCGCAGGCCTTCAAAGCTGATTGCCAGCAGCTTGAGCAACCCCGAGTACAAGATTGGCACGGTCGAGACGGGCGAGGCAGTCTACTTCTCGCGGGCGGCGAGCGGCCGCAAGTCGGCCAGCGGCGAGGAGCTCGATAGCGACTCGCTCACAGGCGCACACGCGCTTTATCCGTTTGGCTCGATCATCCGGGTCACTAACGCCGCCAATGGCCGCGCCGTGGAAGTGCGAGTTGTCGACCGTATCTTGACTACTTCGAACAAAGTGGTGAGCGTCAGTCGGAGCGCGGCCGAGCGGCTCGACTTCGTCAAAGCCGGTTCAGCGCAGGTGAAGGTGGAGCTTGTGGCTCTGGCGGCTGATCGCTAAAACAATCATTCCCAATTAACAAAAACATGAACGCAGTTATTTGCTCTCGACGCTCGACAGTTGCCTATGTGATGCTTTCGCCGATCCTGCTGCTCTATGCCTGCGGCACGGCGGCTTCTCCGCCTAAGCCCGCGGCGGCCGCAACCAAACCGGAGCGCCCACTATCTCAGGCGGCGATCGCCCACAACGACACTGCCCGCTTTATCGCCGGCCTCAAGGGGCGCCCCGGCAGCCCGCTCGAGCCCCTCGAAAGAATGGCCGAGTGGCAGGCGTACGCCAAGGGCTTCGAGGAAACCTGGGCCACGTTTCAGAAGAGCCAGGCTGAGCCAATGCGCGCCTTCGAGCAGAAGGCACTGGCGCCTATCCAGCCCAAGGGCTCGTTCGTCTTCTATCCGTTCAGCGGCCCAGACGTCCTCTACATGATGGGTTTTTATCCCGACCGAAGCACCTACGTGATGGTGGGGCTGGAACCGGCAGGCACTTTGCCGCCGCCGGGCACCTTCAATGCGGCCGACATGCGGAACGAAGTGAAGGCGTGGACGACTGGTGTGCGATCGATCTTCAAACGAAGTTTTTTCGTCACCAGCGAAATGGACGCGCAGTTCCGCGGACGTATGGCCGACGGCTTGCTTGAGCCGATCTGCCTGCTGCTGGCGCGGTCCGGCTACACGATCGAAGGAATCCGCCGTGGCAACCTGAGCGAAGAGGGTGCGTTCATCGACATCGATCCAGCGGCCGCTCCTGAGTTGAACGCCAAGGGCAAACCGATCACGCCGATGGGCGTGGAAGTCACGGTCCGAAAGGGCGCTGATGGCGACCCGCAGAAGATCTACTATTTCTCAAAGGAACTGGACGACAAGTTCAAGACCAAACCCGGCTTCTCCCGTTTTCTGTTGAGCCTGGGCCAGCCGGATACGCTGATTAAGTCGGCCCAGTTCATCATGCATTGGGCCGGCATGGTGGCGCTGCGCAATCAAGTGCTCGAGACCAGCCGCACGATTCTTGAGGACGATACGGGGGTGCCGTACAGGTTTCTGAAACCGGCGCAGTGGAACGTGAGGTTATTCGGAAAATACAGCGCGCCCGACAAGCCGTTCAAGAACTGGTATCAGAAGGACCTGGCCAAGGCATTCGACGATCCGGCCAAGGTGACGCCGCTCGGCCTGCAACTCGGCTATGGCGCATGGCGGCGGCCTTCGAGCCTGATCCTCGCCACGCGTTCTTCGGTGACTACGACGGCGGCGGCGGCGCCGGCTGCGCAAACACCTCGACGTTGAGAAAACGCGCGAGCGCCATGGTGACGGCGGGCGCGTAGAACGATGCGCGATCGATACGGCCGCGCGTCAAAAGGCCCACGGCACCTTCGCCTTGCTTGGAGTTGATGCGGCCGAAAACGATATAGTCGTCGGCGCCCAGTTCCATGCCACCGCGAATCAGTTGCGCCACCGGCGGTGGCAGCTGGCAACGTCCAGTCGAGGCAAGACCCACGCGGCCGGCGCGATCGGCAATGGCGCACCAGGCGCAACAGTAGAGAGCGCCGCCGATCTCGACGACGCCTCCCTCGAGTCCTACCGCCAACTCCGCATCAGGAGCGGCGGCGAGCGCGGCTTGAGCACGGTTGACGGCTCCCTGAATCGTCTCGTCGTCGCCCATAGGCTGCGCCGAAACCCCGGATTCGGCTGCAACTCCGGCGATGGTAACTGGACCCGAGCAGGTCGCCAAAACCATCGCGAGCGGCGGCGATTTTCACCGGATTCCGCGATCCAACCACTACGAGTGTCATGGTGTGCGCGCCGCGCCGGCGAGGAGCATGATACAAAGCGCCCAACGCGAGCAGGTTTCGAGCATCCGTCGATTATGGCACGCGGTGTGGAGGACTCAAACCTATGGCAGCATGTCGGCGACACGGATCGATTGGCCGCTCAGCGAGACTGAATCGCGGGAGGACAAGGTAGTCGTAGCCGTGTAGGCGCCCCGCTTGGGGTTGCTATGCACGATCAGTTTGCGCCCTTTCACATTCAGAACCAAATACTCGGGCACGCCCGCTCGGGCATACAAGTCGCGCTTGATAGTCAAGTCGTTCCCGAGGGAAGTATCGGCGATCTCGATCACCAGGATCGTTTCGTCGCCACGCGGATGGCGCTTACCTCGAACGAACTTATGGCCGGCGCGAACCAAAAGGTCGGGCTCGGGCAAATTGTACTTCCGGTCCTCAACCGCGATTTCCATTGGACTCTGGATCCGGATGCGAAGGAGATCGAATATGGCAGCCAGCAACTTCAAGAGAAGTGGGATCGCGTCCGCATGCGGTGGGTTCTGTCCCATTTTTTCTAACAAGTCTCCATCGAGCAGCTCAAGCCGCTGCCCTTCGAACAGGCCCAGTTTAGCCATGTGATCCACATCGTCCCGCGTGAATCGCTTGCGAAGTTGAGCGGCTGCTGACATTACGCCTCCTAGTTTGCCACGACCACCAGCGGAGTGCGCGCGGCGGTGAACTTGCGGCCCGCCTCGTCGATCACCGTGAGTTGCGCCGAGTATTCGCCGGCCGCGATACCCTGCAGAGCCATTTCCACCAGGATCGAAGCTGCCGCGCGTCCCGGCTGGAGTTGCGCGACACGCACCGGTTGCGACTGCAGCACCAGCTTCTTGTCGCGGTAAAGCCCCACGACCGCCGAAACCGATGGCCGATCAGAATCTTCGGTCTTCGCGGGGTCGTAGAGCTCGGCGTAGACCGACAGTTTCTGACCCGGGCGAAACACATGTGTCACGCTCGGCAGAATCTTCTGCTTGTCGCGCACCAGAGGGTGCTCGTTCTGCTTCCTGGTGAGCTTCTTATTGGCGGTGCCGACCGCCTCCGAGATCGGAATCTGCTGGCCGCTCCACACCACAGAGCTCAAGCGCGGCGCATCTTTGGAGGCGTTGAGATCGGGAACGGTAAACGGACTTTCGAAGGTGCCCATGCGTCCGCTTTGGTTCTCACGCACCAGCATGCGAATCCGGTATTCGCCGGGCGCGAGCGTGAAGCCGGTGTCGTAGACCAGGCTGCTTGACGCCAAGCGGCCAGCCTTGTGTTCACGCAGTTTAATTTTGATCGAGTCGCGCACCGTCGCGAGCACGCTGCCCCGCGTGTTACGCACCTGGCCGATGAAGTCGAACTGCGTTGTCTCGGCACCGCCTTTCCTGGCTAACGGAATGGCGGAGCCCGGAATCTTCACCGCGACCGGAACAAAGTAGCGATCCTTGGCAAAGCGGAACCAGTTCACCTCCAGAGCGAGGCGGAGGTCGGTAACCGGGTCGCCGAGGGTAAGTGCATCCTCGAGTTGGCGTTCCTTGTCGAACGAGTTGAACGCCTTGAAATCCTTCCCGGCATAGTAGCCGTTGCGGAAGTCCAGCTTGCCGCCCAGACGCGCCTGGGCGGCCGGGGCGAGTTTCACATCCACGCGCCGGAACTGGCCATCGCGGCGCTCGTCGGTGGAGTAATAGCCAAGCACGTAGTAACTCTGGAGATCCTGCTGAGCCTGACGGATGCCAGCGGTGATGTCGTTGTCGTCGAGCAGCGCCTTGCCGCCTGTGTCGGACGCCAACGCTGTGAGCGAATCCTGCGTTTGCATGGCACGATCGCGCTGCCGATTCTGCGATTGGCCGGAGAAGATCCCAGTGCCACGCGCACCCGCTGACGCCGCGCCGCCGCCAGGAGGCTCAGCGGACAGGCCACGCACGTCGACCGGATAAAAGCTCACGTTGGCCCGCACCGCCGCGTTGATCGTGGCGCGCATCTGCGATTCGTTCTGCGCTCCGGTCCGGCTCACACCGCTTGAGAAGTAGATGAGCGCTTTCTTCTCCGGAAGCGCGCCCAGCCGCCGCGCCGTGTCTTCGAGCGCCGCCAGCTTGCGGTCCGTATTAAAGATGTTGAACTCTGTTTCGTCGGCGGCGAAGGCGGCATCTTCGGAACTGTCGGGGTCATCGGCATTGTCGGCGGCCAGTTCGCTCATTACGCCAGACTGAAATTTCCTGATCAACTCGAGCAGCAGATCTTTGTCGGCGGTAAAGTCCTGATCGACTTTGAGTTTGGAGCTGAAGCTGACAACCGAAACAAGATCGGCGGGCGTCATCTGCTCGCGGATGAAGTTTTCGGCCGCCTCTTTGGCGCGCACCTGATCGGCGGCGGGCAGCGAAGACCAGTCGAAGAACAGCACCAGCAGGCGCCGGTCACGGAATCGCGCGGAGCCCTGCGGCTCCTGCGGCGGCGGACCAGCCGGTTGAGGAGGAGACCGATCCACCAAAACCTGCGCGGCCGGCGGTGTGGCGGGGGCTGCCTCAATGTTCTGGTAGTCGAAGACGGAGATCGTCTGCGGCTTGCCGTTTTCCAGCAACGTGAAGTCTTCCTTCGTCAGGCCCGCCAGTGGCTTGCCCTGTTTGTCCCGGGCGAAGACCGTGACCAGCACAAGATTTGAGGACGTTCGAAAGACCGGGTCCGGCGCCGGCGGCTGCTGAGCCAACAGCGATGCGGCCAGCAACAGAGAAAGTACGTGTCTCATCAGAATCGGAACCTCAGATTCATCTGCACCGACCGCATCTCGCCGGCCTGCGAAGCCAGCCCATAGTTAGCCGAGTTCACCACCGTGCCGATGCCGGTGATGTTGACCCGATTGAGCGCGTTGTCGGCCGAGAGCCGCAACTCAAAGCCGCGGCGCGGATCGCCTCCGAAGTTAAACGACCGTCCGAGCGAAGCATTTAGCATGAAGTTCCCGGGACCATCGATGGTATTGCGGCCAGCAGACCCGAAACGTCCCGCTAGCGGCACGGCAAACGCAGCCGTGTTGAAGTAGCCCGCGCCAGTGTAGAGCGGCGCACCTGTGGCATCGGCGCGAGCGCTGCCGGTGGCGCCCGTCCCACCCGCATCGGCCGCCGTGCCCAACACGCGCGCCGTAAAGGCTGAGCCGGAGTTGGCGGTGATACTTGTGGTGATGGTCCAATCGCGTAGCACATTCGACACGGTGTTCTTCTGTTTGAGGAAATATCCGCGCTCGCCGAACGGCGAGAACAGCGTTTGGTTGAAGGTCAGTGTGTGACGCCGGTCAAACGCCGATCGGCCCCTTTCGGCGGCAAGATTGTTGTCGTCCTGCACCACGATATTCCCGGAACCTCCGATGGTGGATGCGTTGTCGAGCGATTTCGACCACGTGTAGAGAGCGTTGACCGCCAGCCCGCGCGACATGCGGCGCGTCACCCGGACCTGCCCGGCGTGGAACGATGAGGAGCCTTCGGGGCTGTCCCACGTGAAGCCCAAAGCATTCGCGATCGGCCGGCGTTCCTCCGATGTAGTTGCCGATCCAGGCGCTGCGCGATTGGGCAGACGTTGAATGAGCAGGCCCGCTCCGCGAGTGCCGAGGTATCCGGTTTCCACGACCAGGCCGTGTTTGAACTGATGCTGCACAGCGAAGTTCCACGTTTGCGCATGCGGCGCGGCGTACTCCGGATTCACCGCGAAGGTATTGCGGATCGTCACCCCGGGGCGCCCGGCAAAGGCGTTCCGGATGGTGAGTGGCGCTGAAGCTGTTGTATTGAACTGCGAGCTTTCGGCGAACGGCGGCTGCCAACCGAGGCGATTGGGAATACGCGAGTAGACCGAGCCGTCGTAGCACAGCGAGTACCCGGCCCGGACCACGGTGCGGGACTTCTTCCACGGCCGCCACGACATTGCCAAACGAGGCGACACATTGTTGCGGTCGGGCCCGATCACCCGGTTCCCGGTGACGAGGGTGACCGAGTCGCGCGACGGGCTGAGCAGAAGATTCGCCAAGCGGCCGTACTTCTCAGTGAACGGCTCCCAATCCTCATAACGCAGTCCGAGATTGAACGTAAGATTGGGCCGCACGCGCCATTCATCCTGGAAGAAAGCCGCATACTGCGATTGGCGCATGTAGGCGTCAGCGCTACCGAAACGCACCGAACTCTGCTGGGGCAGGCCGAGCAGAAACTCAGCGAAATCGTTGCCCGTACGCGGAAGGACGTTGCCGGCCGCATCGAGGCCCGCAGTGGATAGGCCGCCAAAAAAGAGTGTGCCGCGGGCATTCTGCTCGAGCACATTGTTCCAACCAAGGCGCGTAAACTCAAAGCCGGTAGTCACGCTGTGGGCGCCGCGAACCACGGTGAAGCCATTGCTGGCGGTGACAGTTTGAATCCGGCGTAGCGTGCGATTACCGTCGGTCAAGTCTCCGTAGTTGGTGAAATTGAGATTAGGCGGACCAAAGTTGACGCTCTCGCGCGAATTACCCTGAATGCCAAGAGTGCCTGAAACATCCTCGCCAAAAGCGAAGTAAGGCTCCAGGTTCGTGACGTTCCGGTTGTAGCGGACGCGCGAGTTCATGATCAGGCGGGGCGAGACGTTGTGCGTGAACGTGAGCTCCTGATTGTTGCCCGAACCGTGCGAGGGATCGCGATAGCCGAACAGTTGCACGGACTCCGAGTACCCGCGCTGATAGCCAACCGAGTAGGCCAGACGGTTCTTGGCGTTGAGCGTGCGGTTGAGGCGGACGTTGAGGTTATCCGAGCTCGACGGTTGCGACGTCAGGAGGCGATAGTTCTGGGTCCCGGTGCTGTTGGGGAGGGGAATCAGGCCGAGCAGACCTATAGCAGCCGAGTCAAAGCGCGACGACGGAATCCGGTTGCCGGCGAACGGTTGCCGGTTCAGTGGATCGTAGATCGGCTGGGCGATGCCCGAAAAATCACCCGCGCGAAGCCGGTCGTCTGGCATGACCGCGAAGCTGGAAAACGGGCTGTCGCCGCGCGAAGCCTGATAGTTCACAAAGAAGAAGCTGCGTTCAGAGGGCATGAACTTGCCAAGGCTGAGCGGGCCGCCCAGGCTAACGCCGAAGCGATGCTGCGAATACTCTGGCTTCTGGACCGCGCGTCCGTTGACCGCAAATGGCGTGGCATCAAACGACGAACTGCGCGGGTTGTAGAAAGCTGCTCCGCGAATTTGCTGACGCGTGCGCCGGCCGCCGCGATTCCCGAATCCTTCGGTGAGCGCGATTTGCCGGGCGCGTTCGGTGAAGCGGCGGCGCATCTCCTCGCGTTGTTCGGGCGTCAGGTTGGCGAAGTCGGGGCGGCCACCGCCTCCAGGTCCCGCACGAGGTCCATCCGGTCCCCCGCCTTGACCGCGTCCGCCACCGCCACTGCGGCCAAAACCTCCACCACCACCGCCTGCACCGGGACCACCAAAACCCGGCCCGGCGCCGGTCTGAGGTTGTTGTTGTTCTCCACCAAACCCAGCGCCCGCCGCACCGAGGCCGGGAGGCAGCATGCCCCCAGGACCGAAGCCCGCCCCATCGCCGCCACCGAAGCCGCCGCCAAATGCGCCGTTCATGCGGGCGGCCAAAATGGCGTCGGAAATCGCGCGCACGCCCGCTTCGGTCGCCAACCCACGACTGAGGCTACCCTGGACCAAGAATGAATCCACCGATCCATCCGCACCCGTGTCGAGCATGAGACTGGTGGGAGCGCCGGCGAAAGTCCCGTCGATCGCGCCTCGACCAGAATTCTCTCCGTTACCGGGGTCCCCCGGGCCACGTAGCCCGCCACCGCGCGCGACCGGGGCAGGCCGTAGCGTTAGACTGAGTTCGACCGGCTTGGACCGGTCGGCCACGGGCTGCGACAACAGCTGAAACCCGAACATCCGCACCGAGACGGTCAAGGCGCCTTCGGGCAGCCCATCAAAGGAGAATCGGCCCGATTCGCTGGTGGTAGTGGAGAACGACTCCGCCCCGGCCTGGGCCGTGATCACCGCGCCAGGCACGGGCTTGCCCGCCGAGGTCACCGAGCCGCCCCAAGGTGTTGGCTGGGCCGTCACGGCAGCCGCCGCCAACAACAGGTAGAGCGCCGCGCATTTTGAGTTCACTATCACCTCCTTATGGTAACGACGACGTCTTGTCCCCGGAGATTACCGTTAAGACCGTTAAACCTTCTCTCTAAGTTGGCTGGGCTCCAATTCAACGCTCGGCCAAGATATATTGGTAAGACATGGTGCATCGAGTGGGCTTGTGCTACCACTGCATCCACTGTCGTAACATACAATCCGACAGAGGCAGCACGTTCTATTTGTGCCGTGTCGCGGCGGAAGACCCGGTTTTTCCCAAGTATCCTACACTACCTGTCAGGCAATGTTCCCGTTTTGAGGAGACGCCTAACAGCCCGTGGCTAAAGTCCCATTTCGGGGACCGCAGGGAGAAACGGAGCCCACTGGCGGCGCTGGCCAGTAACCGCTCCTATCAGCGCGACCGCGCCTGACTTTGCGAGATTAAGTACTTCCTTGAAGAAAGTTAG
>SXGR01476315.1_pt1 | contig 14992 bp, 17 predicted proteins | sample 3174711 | NCBI WGS metagenome assembly SXGR01 (sample SAMN11356860, study PRJNA531348) | freshwater metagenome | isolation source: freshwater sample F1-60 | place: China: Fuxian Lake, Yuxi | collected 2017-12-25
AAGATTCGCCGCGCCCCTCGGAGCGCTCAGTTTGCTATACTACGGCGTCTGATGGGACTCTACAGCCGCCACATATTTCCCCGGCTCATGGACCACGTCATGAGCGGGGCAGAGTTTCAGCAACTCCGGATGGAGCTATTGGAGTCAGCGGGGGACCAGGTGCTGGAAATCGGCCTGGGAACCGGACTGAATCTGCCGCATTATCCCAACACTGTTTCGCGGTTGTGCGCAGTGGATCCCTTCCCCCTGCTACCAGATCGTCTCGCAGCGCGAAGCGAAGCCGTACCCTTCCCCATCGAAATTTCTCACATCAGCGCCGAACGTCTTCCCTATGACGACCGGACCTTCGACTGCGTCGTGAGCACCTGGACCCTCTGTACGATCCCCGATCCGGTAACGGCCCTCCGGGAAGTCCGCCGGGTCCTGAGGGCTGATGGACGATTTCTCTTTCTGGAACATGGCAGAAGCGACGAGGCAACCATTGCGGCCTGGCAGGATCGATTGAACCCGCTCCAGCGAATGATCGGTTGTGGCTGCAACCTGAACCGGAAGATCGATCAACTGATCGAACAGGCGGGGCTCACGATGCAGCAGCTAGAGCGGTTCAAGATGCGAAGCGTCCCGCGATTGGGCGGAGAAATGTACCGGGGAACGGCTGTGCCGACTCCTGCATCAGCCTTGCGGCAACGGCCTCTTCATGAGGGTCGATAGATTCTCGACCGACCGAAAGGAGGCGGAGAGAGCCGGTGGCAACTGGGAGCTGGATTTCGCGCTGTGAACCAGATGCGCAATGCCGAACTGCTTGGCGGCAGCCAGACAACCTTCATCGTCGTCGATAAACAACGCTCGCTCGGGATTGAATCCCACCAACCGCTGGCAGGCGGGCCAATAGGCCGGCCGCATTTTTAAGTAACCGATCTCAAAAGCCGTCACGATACGGTCCACATGCCGGTCGAGGCCGGTCTTGGCAATCTTCACGTCCACACCGGCTTGATGGGCGTTCGTGAGGATCGTGACCCTCCGCCCCAGAATCTTGAGATCACGGAGGAACGTTTCCGTACTCGGCAAGAACCCCACCAGATAGTCCAGCTCCTTGTGCAAGGCCACCACATCGATCCCCACCTGCTCGGTCCAATAGTCCAAATCGGTCCAAGCCAGCTCCCCCTCGACCGACCGGTACATGGCCATCAATCGATCGCGGGACCCCTCGTGGGTCAGCCCATGCAACAGAGCATAACGGCGCGGCAGCTCCTCTTCGAAAAAGAAGTTGTCGAAATGGCGGTCCAGCAAGGTGCCGTCCATATCGAGCAGGACATCGTCGATATCGTCCCAATTCAAGTGAAATGGCGTCATGTCAGGTGAGTGTACCTGACGGTGGTTGTGTTTGCCAAAAATCTTATGTTACGGTCGGACTATACCTTTCTATGCCACGCACGAAAAAATCCAAAAACATCCCTATGGAAGAGGCCGTACCGGAAGAAACGGTACCGGCGCCGACATTGCTGCACACAACGGCGGCTCACCCGCCTATTGTGGCCATTATCGGCCGCCCCAACGTCGGCAAGTCGACGCTCTTCAATCGCATGCTCGGCAAACGCACGGCCATCGTGGACGACGTCCCCGGCGTCACGCGGGATCGCAACTACGCCGACGCCACCTATCGAAACCGTCCCTACCGCCTGGTCGATACAGGGGGCCTGGACCCGACCGCCTCGGAAAGCATGTTGATCCTCATCAAGCGGCAATCGGAGCTCGCCATTGCAGAAGCGGACATTTTGATCCTGCTGATGGACGGACGGACCGGGCTCACGACCCCTGACCATGCCGTCGTCCAGCTCTTGCGCGGCACGACGAAACCCTTGTTCGTAGCGATCAATAAAATCGACACACCCAAGGTCGAACCACTCGTGGCGGATTTCTATCAATTGGGCACGGAGACGCTCTATCCGATCTCTGCAGAACATGGGATCGGCGTCTCCGACCTCCTGGATGCGATCTATCCGCTTCTCCCGGTCCCGGATGAGAACCCTGAAAAATCAACGATCCCCCGCATCGCCGTCGTGGGACGGCCGACTGTCGGCAAGTCCACGCTGGTCAATGCCGTGCTCGGAGAAGACCGGGTGGTGGTCAGCGATGTACCTGGCACCACCAGAGATTCCATCGATTCGCTCGCCACCCATAAGGGACGGCCCTACCTCTTCACGGATACAGCCGGCATCAGGCGGCGCGGCAAGATCGACCGGGGCATTGAAGGCTATAGCGTCGTTCGATCGCACCTGGCTATCGGCCGGTCCGATCTCGGAATCTTGCTGCTCGACGCCACGGAGGGCGTGACCGAGCAGGACACCAAAATCGCCGGCGTCATCATCAAGCAAGGCCGGGCCTGCTTCCTCATTGTCAATAAATGGGACCTCCGAGAAGGCGAACACGAGGCGCGCCAGGAAGTCGAACTGGAGCTCAAGCGGCGCTTTCCCTTCCTGACCTGGGCGCCGGTCCTCTTCGCCTCCGCATCGCACCCCGATTCGCTGGGCCAGCTCTTTCCGACTATCGATCGGGTCTACGCGGCGTTTTCCAAACGAATCCCGACTGGCGCGTTGAACAAATTCCTTCAGGAAATTCTGACCTCCCATCCCCTGCCGGTGCGGAAAGGCAAACCGACGAAGATTACCAAGTCGGCCTTCATGACCCAGGTCGCGATCCAGCCGCCGGTCTTTGCGTTATTTGTCGGTCACCCGGACAATATCACCCCCAGCTACCTCCGCTTTCTCGAAAACCAGATCCGCGAGGAATATGGGTTCGAGGGTACCCCGATTCGCTTGCTCGTTCGCAAGAAATAACTGGCCAATTTCCGCCACCCTCGCACCCCTCTTGGTGCGCCATCCTGGCTGAGACGGCACGTTGTGATCGGTCCTCGCAGGGTGGTCGCGTTTCCTGCCCCCTGCCAGGGGTATAACTCTTGCATCGTATAAAGACATTTCCCGAAAGGATGCGCGTGCGACGATCATCTTCGCAGAGCCAGGACAATTCCCCGCAAGCTGGCCACTCAGGACCGGAAGAGACTGCTCTCTACGGAAGCCCTGCGCTCCAACCGGCCCCGCCATTGCCCGACTCGGGGATGATCGTATTCTCCTCTCCGTTCGCATGTTGCATATGAATAGACCGGCGCGGAAATTGATCGCGCTGTTCGGTGAGTACCATGGGCGCGCCTCCGAACCGATCCCGCCCATCCTCACAGAATTTTGTCACGAGGTCCTGGCACAGCTTCAACCTCGCATCGAAACCCAAAGCTGGGACGAATTCGAGATGCGCCGGATCTGCAATATGGTGACGCCACCTCTTCTGCTCAGAGGATTCGGTGTCACGAACTCCACCAACTAGGAGTTTCGAATCATCCTGCCCCTGGCCCCCCCTGCGCCCCCGCGCCGTCAGAATCGCCGGATCAACCGCCCACCGACGACACACAAGCCAATTCAGAAACGCCGCACCGATTCGGCATCCACGGTCAGAGCTTTCACCTTGACTCCCCCGAGACATCATGTTATCCGCACAAGATGATTATTCGCGCGACAGTCCTTGCGTTCCTCCTCGTGAACCCCGTTTCGGCGGCGGAGTTGCCGGCCGCGGCCAAAGCGCCAATCCCCCCGGTCATCGAGAGCCCTGCAATCCTCGACCAGGATCAGGCTGACCCCTCCATCCGGTTACGGGGATCGGTCTGGCGAACCAAGACCGGGATCGTCTTTCTCAGGACCCCGATCGGACTCTTATCCCTCAGCTCCAAAACGACTTTGAAAGATATCAAAGCCTCGCATGAGGTGCGCCTGTGGGTGCATGGACGTCATACGATCGTCGAGATCCGCAAAAGAACCGACGGATCGCTGGTCCACCGCTACCTCAGCGGCCCCCTGACGTCCGGAACCGATGAACCCAATACATTACTGTGGTGGGGGCCAGATGGAACCCAGACCGTCCACATCGGCACAGCGGAAGAGCGCCTCACGGACTACGAGGAGGGAGATCCACTGACCGTCGAAGTCGACGACACGAATACCATCCGCGGGGTGCGCGATCTGCAACTCGACCTGCAGGTCAGCCAGATCCCGCAAGCCGGGGCCAACGTACACCTCTTTCTGTCGGGAACCGTCTCCAAGCTCAAATCCAATTTCGTCCTGCTCCGCACCTCCATCGGCCTAGTCATGCTCAATACAAAAATTGGCATTCCGCCGGTAAAGATCGGGCAACCGTTAGCCGTGCGCATCGACCACGAGCAGGTCACGATCACAACCCCCTCAACGAAGGCGCCGATTGCACGACCCGGCGCCTCAGCTATCCACTGAGCCATGGCCACGACCCTCAAAAACCGCTCCCAACCCCTCCCCGCACAAGGGCCTGACGAATTTGATACGCTCTATCGCGACCACGTCGATCTGATTTACCGTTATGCTCATCGCCTCTGCGGGGAAACGGAAGCAGCGAAGGATCTCGTCCAGGAGACCTTTCTCAATGCCTACCGGGGGTTCAAGAATTTTCGCGGGGACGCGCGGATCTCAACCTGGCTCTACACCATTGCGTCACGCACCTGCATGCGGCTGCGGCGAAAGCGAAAAGGGGAGCCGGAGCACGAGCTCTCACTTGATGAGTTTGTGCCCACCTCGGAAGGGGAGTTTCGCCTCCAGATCCCGGCGGAGGGGCTCAGTCCCGAAGAGAAGCTGCAGAACAAGGAGCTCCAGCAGGCTCTCGACCAGGCGATCGACAAACTGTCGAAAAAATATCGCATGGTCCTGATCCTCCGCGACATGGAGGGAGTGAGCGCCAAGGAAGTCGGCACGATCATGGGCCTCAACGAACGCGCGGTGAAATCACGGTTGCATCGCGCGCGCCTCTTTGTCCGGCGGGAACTCAGCGCCCGCGGCACCATCGATGAAAATGACCACAAGTCGGGAGGCTTGCGCTCATGACCAAGAAAAAAGCCGCCACGCCAAAAAAGAAACAGGCCAAACCACCCTCACGCCATAGGCCAGGACAGGCCCATTGCCTGAAGCTTCTCCGGCAACTCTCTGCCTATATCGACGGAGAGCTCCCCTCCGACATGTGCCAAGAAATACGTCGCCACCTCGGCGACTGTCCAAATTGCGATGTCTTCATCCTCTCCCTCCAACAAACCGTCATCCTCTGCCGGCACCGGCCGGTTCCCCCCTTGAAACCGGCCGACCGAGCCGCCATGCGCCGCGCCATCCTCAAAAAGGCCACCGCCAAGTGAAAGGGACCCTCTGGCTCATAGGCCTGGCCTGGCTGGTGACTGGTCCTTCCGCCGCGCTGTCCGGCAACCATGACGTAGAACAGATCACCATCGAGATCCAAGGGCGCACGTTCATCCCGGGCCGCGTCGTCCTCCATGCCGGACGCAAGACAACGCTGCAATTCCGCAACCACGATACGGAGCTCCATGCCGTAGTGGCCAAGGAACTCTTCCTCGGCGTCAACCTCAACGTGGGCGGCAACGGAGCCCCGGAGTTCGGTCCCGACGGGCTCATCCGGGTCCTCCTCCCGCCTGACGGACTGGCGGAAATTCAGTTCACGCCGGCCGGCGCCGGGACATTCCCCTACCGATGCGACATGCCAGGCCATGACATGAGGGCTGTAATCGTCGTCGAATGAACGGAAAATTGGCGCTTGACTCGATCCGCCCTTCGCGTCCCGCCCCTGCCGCCTCTTTCAGATCCTCAAAGCAGCGTGGTACAGTACCGACTTCTTCTCGTCCTTCATATTAGGAGCCTGTACGATATGAGACGCCTGCAGATTCTCCACCGAAGCTGGTTTACCTCCCTGTTTCTTTTCGGAACCCTGTCGCTGGTCGCTGTGATGGCCTTGATCGACGCATCGCCGGCATCAGCCGTTCAGAAAAAATCCAAACCTGTTGCCACCTCCGCCGAAACGACGGCGCAACGTTATGCCGAAGCGATGGGAGCGGGAGACAAAGCGGCCGTTGGCCGGCTCGACTTCGCCTGCCAATATCCCCTTGCGGCCGCCAGCAGCAAGAGCAACGTTGCAGATCTGGACAGCCACTACGACTCCTGCTGGCAGCGTGTGCAAGAGGCTCATGCCCCCACCCTGGTCAGAAGCGATGTGGGGATGGAGGTCTTGTGGCCCAGTAACGGTGCCCTGGTCTTTTTCAGTGAAGAACTGAACCGTTATCCCGCCTCGGCCTTCGTGGCCGACTCGCTGGGCCAGACTCCTCCGGGAACCGGCTTCCATATTCACATTGCCGGAAGCAGGCAGCTTCCCTCCGCTTCATTCCGCCTCAAACCGAACGGCCCGCTCGTGGCGGTGCCGACCACCCTAGTCAAATTGACCGTCAGCTACCAGGATCCCCTGACCGCTCCCCTGACCTACGCGGCCGGCTCCGTCAAATGGACCACTACGATTAAGCGGACCAGACGCGCGCTCAAAGAAGTCACCCTCCAATGGGTCGTCCTCTCTGGGCTGAAGAAACAGGGCTTCGCCAATGATACAGCGGTCGTGAACCTTCCCGTCACCAGCGGCGCCATCGCAGAGAGCAGCATCAGGGAGAAGATTCCCTTCGTCACGGAAACCAGCCGCGTCCTCCCGGACTCGCTCGTCTGGTGGGGACCGACGGATGTCCCAGGCCTCCTGACCGCCGCCGCTGCCCGCGCCGCCACCTTTCCGGAACTGCGCGACCGTGTGGCCATGTTGAATCGTGTGCTCATCATCGACCCCAACCAGACCGAAGCCCTCATGGTGCTAAGTCGGCACCTCTATGCCGTCGTCCTGCGCGAAGCCATCCCCTTCCACAAACTCATGGTGAAAGACCCGGCTCTGGCTCTGGTGGTGAACGAACATTTCTGGAACATCTATGCCCAATCGACGCGCATCGAGCTGTCGCTGGGGATGGAGATGGGCGGATTCGACAAACCAACGACCGCTGATCACCTCTACCGCATGATCTCGGCCATGCAGGCCTTGGCTGCGATCCATCCGGAACAGCTGGATAACCAGTTCCGGTTAGGGGTGGCCTTGCGCTGGAACAACGATCAAGAAGCTTCGATCGAAACAGGCCAGGCCCTGGTCAAGGCCATCCCGCCTGACCGCAAAGCCGGCAGAGCCGAAGCCCTACTCCAACTGGCCTGGTCCCGCGTCAACAAAGTCGCTTGGAACCGGATCTTCGACGATGCAGACATTCGAATCGCCTATCAGGATGCAGACGAGGCCCTCGCAGTAGCCGACCTGCCGCTCGACAAATTCATGGCCGAATACACCAAAGCCTACAGCTTGCTCTTCACCCCGAACCGGAACAATCGGGAGCTCTTGGAGCGGCTGACGGAAGCCAAGAAATGGTTTGCCGAAATTCCCGGGCAGAATCACGATATCTGGAACTTCTTCATCGGAGCAGAATCGTTGAAGGCAGTCCTGGATGCGGATCCGATCTTCCAGCCGATCTTGGCTCAAGCTGAGGAAAAGAAAGGCTGAAGGTCTAGCCCGTAAGGCCGTAGCCTTTTCCCGTCGCTTCACGTACCTTGCTCGGCCATGGTCAGGCTCAGCACAAATACAACCGACCTGCGTTTCCCTCCTGTCGATTCAGCCTCGCCGGAAGGCCTGCTGGCCGTCGGGGGCGACCTGCGATCGGAGCGATTGCTCGAAGCCTACCGCCACGGCATCTTTCCCTGGTACGAAGAAGACCAGCCTATCCTCTGGTGGTCGCCAGATCCGAGAGCCGTACTCTTTCCAGACAAGCTCCACGTCCCGCGCAGTCTAGACAAGACGATCCGCCGCGGTCATTTCACCGTCACCCTCGATACCTGCTTTCGCGCTGTAATGATGGAATGTGCCGGACCGAGACCTCAGTACCCGGAAGGAGGGACCTGGATCACCCCAGCGATGATCGAGGCCTACACAAGGCTGCACGAGCTCGGCCATGCCCATTCCATTGAAACCTGGGAGGAAGGAAACCTGGTCGGCGGGCTCTACGGAGTCGCCATCGGAGGAGCCTTCTTCGGCGAGTCGATGTTCTCCAGAGCGACCGACGCCTCGAAAGTAGCGCTCGTCTCTCTTGTGCGCCAGCTCCACACCTGGAACTTCCAAATCTTCGACTGCCAGCAAGCCTCGCCCCATGTGATCGCGCTCGGAGCAGAAGAGATTTCCCGCCGGGAGTTTCTCGAGCACCTCAATGCGGCGCTGACAATCCCGGATCGACGCGGGAGATGGCAATTCGATAGCCCGTAAATCCTTCCGGAGACTCTTTTCACTCAAGGGAATCGCCGGACTGTCTTTCACTGCGCGCATCGGACGAGCACCGTTTCATCGTGCGCGTTCTGCGAGCAAGAAAGATGGTCCGGCGACTCCCTATCCCTACCCCTTTTTCATATTCGCGAGTTCCGCAAAGTAATGCGCGAAGGCCTTCATCCCGCTGGAGGCCTGGTCCCAGTCGAAGTATTCGTTCGGCGCATGGTACCCATGCTCCGGCAGACTCAGCCCCATAAACAGGATCGGCACCTTCCATGCCTTCTGCATCGTGACCACTGCGCCGATCGATCCTCCCTCGCGGATGAAGGCAGGCTCTTTCCCGAAGCCGGCCTTTGCCGCCCGCTTCACGCAATCGACATAGGGCCCGTCGAAACTGCCCTTGAAGGGATGCAACATGCCCTCCTTCTCCACCTTCACATTCGGATTGATCTTGGCCACATATTTCTTAAGCAAGGCAAAGGCCTTCTCAGGAGTTTGATTCGGCACCAATCGCATACTCACTTTCAGTTCACCATGGCCCGGCACGACCGTTTTCACGCCAGGCCCGTGATAGCCGCCGGTCAACCCATGCACCTCGAACGTCGGAGCAGCCCAGATCCTGCGCATGATCTCGGCTGGATCGTTGGTGCGCAACGTCTGAAATCCGTAGGCCTGCTTGAAACTCTTCACCTGAAAGCCTGACGACAGGAAACTCTTGATCTCCGCTTTGGTCGGCTCGACCACGTCCTGATAGAAGCCGGGAATCTTCACCTTGCCGCTCTTGGCATCGACACAGGCCTGCGCTACCTCCATCAGCTCGGCCAGCGGATTCCTTGCGGCCCCTCCGGTCACGCCGGAATGGGCGTCTTTCGTCCCAGTGCGCAATGTGAGCCTCGCGCCTAACAGACCCCGTAATCCATAGGGCATGGCTGGCTTCCCTTTAGCGAGCCAGATCGTGTCCGACACCACGACTGAGTCAGGCCGGGGAATCGCCGCCCGGTTCTTCAGCCCAGCCGCAAAGTTCGGGCTGCCGATTTCCTCTTCCAGCTCCCAGAGAAATCGGATATTGATCGGCATTCCCTGCTCAATCGCGTACCGGGCGCCGAACAGAGCCGACAGCGCCGGCCCCTTGTCGTCCGTCGCGCCACGGCCATGGTAGAGCCCGTTCTCGTTCTTGAAGGCAAAGGGCGCCTGCTTCCATTCAGGCTCCTGCGCCGGCTGCACGTCCATGTGGTTATAGATGGTAACGGTCGGATGCTGGGCTCCGGTCATCCAGCCGCCGGACACGATCGGAGCCCCGCCAGTCTCCACGATTTGCGCCTCAGCCCCCAGATCCGTGAGGACCTGCCTCGCCACATCCGCCATGCTCCTCATATCTGGAGCCTTCGCCGGATCCATGCTGATCGAAGGAATCTCCACCATCTGACCCAGCAGATCTTCATACCGTCGGCGAATCTCCGTCACATAGGTGCCAAGTTGCCGTTCACTCACGCTCATGATTAGTCTCCCTGGCAGGATGCTGAAAAAGTCCGTCAGCTTCGTTCTCGCATCGTTCAGACCCTCAACGTGCCGCTACGGGTACGACTCGGGCCTTCACTCGCTGCGGCCTTGCTGAACGAACTTTTTGAGCATCCTGCGCAATAAGTTCCCGTTGTCCAAGATCTGCCGACCCTTGAATCAGCTGTGTACAATAGATTTCTTACAACTCTCTGAAAGTAGCCGCGGATTATACCGACTGTGCCGCCATGGCGAAAGAGACCGGCTTCCGCTTTGCACATTGCTCACGAAAGCAAGAATGGTAGAATAGCAGCCTATGACCATCGAAGGATTCGCCCGATACAGAAAACTTGCTGTCCTCTTCATCGTCCTCTGCCTTGGCTGGGCCGTTTCGCCTTTCCTTGCTTTGGCAGCCGATCCTATTCCTGTGCCCGAGATCCTGGACGAACCAAGCCGCTTCCACCTCCGGCAGGTAACGTTGCAAGGCACCGTGCGGGACGTACAGCCCCTCGATCCCTATACCCTGCTGGCCGGCTCCACCTGTTACGGCGCCTACCTGTTTTACCTGGAAGATGAAACCGCCTCGATTAATGTCGCCTCCTTTGGCCGCTGTGGCGTCCCGACGGTCAGAGATCCTGACGTGGAAGACGGTACACGCATCGAACTCCAGGCAACCGTCCAAACGCCCAGCCATGGCGGCTATTACTTGAGTTTCCAGGGGCTCAAAGTAGCAAGGGAGCGAGAGGGGGTGGTGCAGGCTGTGGCAGACAAAATCACTCCACTCCTCGATGAAGTAAAACCGTAGTAGGCCAGGCGCTGAGGCTCGGTTCGACGTGCTCTGCAAATCCACGGAAGGATGTTATCGACATGAAGCTTCCCCCCTATATCGCACTCGCGCTTTTCCTCTTCCTGACCGGTTGCGCGAGCAATCAGACGCAGCCCATTGATTCGCTCCAGCAGATACTGAAGGACGAAGAAGCTCGGCTGGTCGGCACTCCGCTCTCGGAACAGACGGCGGCCCCTTCGCCCAAACAAGGCCCTCCGAAGTTGGGGCTCTATGTCATGCCGACCGGATTCCTTCACCATGAATTCGAATGGACCGATGCCGATCGGGAAACCCTCCAGGCCTGGACCAACGGATTGCAACGAAAGGGCCTCATCAGCGGCGTATCCTTCCTGCATCTTTCTTCCGTCAAGGGAAACCAATGGGCGCAGCTGCGGGAATCGGCCGTCCGGTACGGGGCTGACCTCCTGCTCATCATAAACGGCGCCGTCGTCGTCGATCGCTACAACAACTACAAGGGGACATTGCTCTATTGGACGATCCTCGGTTCCTACTACGCAGACGGCACCCACAGTGATGCCCTCTGTCTTGTGCGAAGTACTGTATGGGATGTCCGAACGGGAACCAAACTGGCGGAGGGAGAGGCGCAGGGAACAGCGAAGGTCGTCGGTCCCAGCGCGCGGATCGAAGATCAAGACCAAGTCACCGAAGCGCGCCGACAGGCGCTGACCCGACTGATGAAGAAACTGCGCGACGATGTCGCAAGAATCGGCAGAGAACGCTGATCGTCTCGTCACTGACCAGACGGACCCAGGAGGCACCAGAGACGCCTGGTTCCCGATTTCTGGTCCGTCACAGGTTCGCCGCTAAAAAAACTAATCTGCCAGGCCACCATATCGTCGGTCGGATGGGGCGTCGCAGTCCAATAGATCTCCGACTTGATATTGGAAAAGGGATGGCCGACAGGCAAAGCCGGATCATGCTGCGATCCATCGATCAAGGTCTTCAATTCATCCACCGAGGGGGCGCGCCAGCCTTTCTTCCCTCCCACCTCTTTTGTCGCACAACGGGCCACGGATGCACCCCACACATCGTGCTCTCGGTCCGGCTCCTGTTCCCAGATCAAACCGGTGCTGTGGTCTTTGACTGCTGCTCCGTTCAGCAACAGGGTAAATCGAGAGGAGGCGCTGGAGTCGACTGCAAGGGCCTGGCTAGTCACAGCCACCAGGCCAACCATGATGAGGCACGCACGAATTACCAATGGGCTTCTCATGAGGAGCTCCTGGGCCAGCGAAAGCCTATCGTAGGAGAGTTTTTTGGATCGCGCAAGCAGGTTACGGTGAGAGCCGGCGATATTGCCTCAGGAGCAGCAGTCCGCCCCAGGCGAGCGAGGCCAGCATGAAGACGATGCCGATGTTGTAGGCAAGATGGGCCAGGCGATGGTCATACTCCAGCCAGCCCAGCATGGTCAGAATATTATTCCAGTCATGTCCGTCCGTTTCTTTTCCTGTCACTCCGCCAAGCAACAGCAAATCTAGCGTCCTCGCATCGTTGATATAGGGGGCCAGATCCTTAAGACTTTCCGCCACCCACCACAAGGCTACAGACGCGCCGAAGGGATCGCGTGTCTTGACGAAAAAGGTCGCCAGCCAGACAGACAAGCGGCATGAGGACCTGGCAAAGGCTCCCTCCCAGAATCATCATGAACCGTCCGAAAGGGATAAACAGAAAATGGCCCTCTTCGTGAAACGGCAAGTTGATCAAATGGAAAAACGATTCCTCTGTGTAGTTGGTTGCAAGCGGTGTGAGGATGAACGTCTTGCCCCACCAGAGCAACAGCACAAACAAGATCGCCCGGCCTGCGAAGATCATCGCATCGGTGGACTGATCCGAGTCAACCAGCCACTCTTTGGCAAGGGCCATCCAGCGGGAACGATCCCGCCGCATCGGCTGCAACGGAGCCACAGGCCGATACTTCGCAAAGACGATCCCGCACCTCAGACACTCAGTCTCACTCTCTGATCGCTCAGTCTGACACTTGGGGCAATGGATCGTGGGAGTGGTGGTGGATGCCATGACACATGGTAGGACCATGCGCGCAATCGGACAAGAAATTATCCGGATTGATCCAACTGATTAAACGAACTTCATTGGCAGGCTGCTCAAACAGGCCGTCAGCAAAAACAATAATAGCTCTTCCAAGCTTGCTCGTTAACATTCCTCCTGAAGGGCCCGGATGAGTCCCCCACTGCGCGCGGCCAACGAGGGTCTTCTGAGGCCGCGCGTTGCGCGAGCACAGGGGACCCATCAGAGCCCTTCCTGCCCCTGCTAGTGGAAGGAGAAGGGAACAGGAGCAAACGTGAGAATAAACACCGCCAACGCAATCCATCCGACCAACACCCGCCCACGGCCCAGCGGCACATGGGGATCGCACACGGGCGGATGTCCGAAGCCCCAGAGTCCCGCCATGAAGGCCCAGAGGAGCCAGCCATGCCAGCCAGCGAGCCCCAGCACGATCAACAGCGGCACCATGGCAAAGGCCAGCGTGCGTTGACGCGAACCCCACAGGGCATAGGCCACATGGCCTCCGTCGAGTTGGCCGATGGGAATGAGATTCAAGGAGGTCACGAACAGGCCGAACCAGGCGGCGAACCCGATAGGATGCAAGACAATGTCAGCCTGAGGAGGAAGGGACCCCACAACCAGCCAGGAGATAAACTGTAACAACAGTGGTTCGCCTAGCTGTAATCCAGCGGTCGCAGTCCGATCGACGACCCTCGAGAGGTTTAACCCAATCACCAGCGCGACCACCGCCACGACGAAGCCCGCCAATGGACCGGCCACGCCGATGTCGAACAGGGCGCGCCGGTTCAAGATCGGGCCTCGCATCCGGATGATCGCGCCGAACGTGCCGATGAAATAGGGAGGGCCGGGAATGAACAGGGGCAGAGAGGCCGGCACATGATGGATGCGGGAAAGCACATAATGCCCGCACTCATGAGTCATCAGAATCAGCAGCAGCGTGGCGGCGAAAGGAATCCCGCGCCCGAGCAGCTCTGGATGCTCCAATAGAAAATCCACCGGCCCGCCGATCGGTCCGTTGTAGGCCTGATAGGCCCCGGCCCACAACGTCGTGAAAACCGTCCCCACAAAAAGGCAGATGGGCAGAGTCCATTTCGAAAAGGGCGTCTCCTCGAACTCCTCCTCGAACGGTTCCTCCGTAATAGTCGGCAACTCGTCAGGGCGTTGATCAAAGCTCATCGCGCTTGTCTCAGTGATCTAAGGCAAATGGATTATGGTCGAGTTCTTCGCTCACCGTCGTGGCAGGCCCATGGCCGGGCAAGAGGAGACAATCCTGCGGCAGTTTCAACAGGCGCTGCCTCACGGAATCCAGATGGGTCGGGAAAAGATTGGGCGGGACGGATTTTCCAATCGATCTGGCAAAGAGGGTGTCACCGACAAAACAGACTGGCTGCGCCCCGCAATCCACCCGATAGCAGATGCCGCCCTGTGTATGGCCCGGCGTCACAAGACAATGGACCGTGAGCCGTCCGACTGAAATGGCGCGGCCATCCTCCGGCGCCACGAGGCCCTCCGAGGGCTTCCAACGCAGGAGACCGGCATCCGCCGCCCCCAAATAAACTGGCACGGGCCATCGCGCCAAAAGCTGCTGAATCCCTTCCGCATGGTCCGCATGGCCATGGGTCAGGCAGATGCCAATCAACCGGACTCGATGGGACTCGAGCCAAGCGATCATGGCAGGAGCGTTGCAGGCCGTATCGACGAGAAGCGCCTCACCCGAGTCCCGCACGATATAGCCGTTGACTCCGTAGCCGTTGATGTCACCCAGGATGGTCTCGATCTGCGGGATCGAGGGAATCGGTCCGGGAACCCACTGCTCAAAGACGATCTGTTCCAAGGGAGCAGAGCGAAGTTTGAGCGTGGCAGCGAGAGCGCGCACGTCCGCACGGTCACGAGGAGGCTCACCTCGTTCGAGCGCCGTAACAGAAGCCCCGGACAGACCGGTGAAGCGAGCCACCTCCTCCACGGACCAAGCCTGCCCGATGCGGGCCTTCTTGATGATGTCGCAAAAATCGTCTTCAAGGGGCATGTGACACCATCATTTGCTATCAGCAGTCAGCTCTCGGCCATCAGCTCCGACTGGGCCATCCGTTCTTTCCACTCCCTCACCCACAACTCCGGAAGCCTTCATTCCCACGGAGGGTGGCCTGTTGCTCTCCCACTCTTCTCCTAGCGCTCCGGAACCAACTTAATTTCCTGCAGATTGCCAAATCCCCCCAGCAACTTCGGCAAGGCCTCTCCTGCCCCGACGGCCACGATGGTCAATCGCTCCGGATTGAAATGTTTCTTCGCCGCCGCCAGAATTTCTTCCTTCGTCAAGGCCACGACCCTGGCCCGCAATTGCTGGAGGAAATCGGGAGGAAGTCCGTCGTATTCCAGCTCAACCAGCCG
>SXGR01228603.1_pt1 | contig 14989 bp, 12 predicted proteins | sample 3174711 | NCBI WGS metagenome assembly SXGR01 (sample SAMN11356860, study PRJNA531348) | freshwater metagenome | isolation source: freshwater sample F1-60 | place: China: Fuxian Lake, Yuxi | collected 2017-12-25
GGTGGTTGCTCGCTTCAAATTGCGTTGCAGCCTAACAGGCGTCGAAGGTGTGTCAATTGCCGACGGGGGAAATAAGCCTGCTTAAACCATCGGGGCAGTTGGTTAAGCTGGCTTCGCTGGGGAGCAAGGCGGGAATGCTGGTCCGCGAATCACGCGAATGGACGCGAATGGGCCGCGTTGCTGCGCGGCTTGCCTCAAAGTAGGTCGGTGCTTCCAGCCCGACTTCTGAATGGGATTCATCAACCGCTCAAGCGGGGTGTTTCCAGTTGGAAGGACAGGCGGGACGCGCTGTCCTACTTGGTGGCACGCAGATGCACGTCATGGCGCGCTGGGAAAGGGTGCTGAAGGACGAAGACCAGACGGTGACGAATGTCTAACTTCCGGCCGATGAAGCGGAAACGCGCTATCGTCCGCTTGATTGCTTGGCTGGAGGCACCAGTAACAAGCAAGTGTTCTTCTTCGCCAGCCAGAGCGATTCAAATTTTCCCCGAGGAATTGCAACCATCCCGGCTGTGGGGTCATGCAGGATTACCTTGCCGGGCACCATTCCAGCGATGACGACCCAATGTGATTTCTTGGGCCTCAAATCATTCCAAATGGTCGTGACCGGGACATTGTTCAGATGCAACCACGAATAGTTTGCGTAGCTTGGCCTCTCAATGAGCGCGATGATTGGCCTCCCTTTTTCCAAGTTCTCGCGAACATTCTCCAACGACCCGCGATAGACGAAGTGTGCTAGTCCAAGCTCTTCCGCAAGCTTACCCAGCTCTGTCGCTGTAAAATCCTCCTCGACGAAGAAGTCCCCGCCGGGTGCGAACTTTGCTTCGTAGTCCTTCTCCCAGTAGGTTGCAACGGACGCGACGCACGTAGGGCCGCAGGATACGTTCTTCGTTTGAAGCAAAGGCGGCAAAGTAAGCACGACTCCGTCTGCATCCTGCACGGGAATACCTCGGAACGCGTATGGGGACACGCAGCCGGTTGCGGACAGGGCAAACAACAACGCGAAGCAGCCACTTGCTACCGAACGGCGTCGCCACCATGTGTTTGAAACCGCTGCCTGACGGTTGGATGCTCTCACACGATCACTGCGCTTTGTTGTTTTGGGCGTCGACGTAGCCATACCAGACGCCGAGAGCGACAAAGGTCGCCACCATCATCAGGAAAATTGCCCCGTCCCTTGGCAATTCACCACCAGCCTCCCTTGAAACTTGTGAACGGCTGGCCTTTGCGCTCAAGGCATATTGGTTCATTTCATTATCATTGAGGCGCGTGCCCTTAGTGATGACTAGGCGCTTTTTCGGCATTACTTGGCTCGCCGCTCCACCGCCTAGTCCGATTTCACTAGCCGATGCAGGCAAGGTCGCCACAGGCAGAACTGCGGCGATGATTGTGGCTATTATTGCGTGTTTCATTGTTTGTTTGGTGTTCTTTGTGTTTCTGGTTTCCCGAAAGGATTATCCCGTCACCGCGATGGTGCCGGTGTCGCTCCACTGGCCGAAGACCGTGTCGCCGTCGAGGTAGATGGCGCGGTATTTCCAGAGGACGGTCGCGCCGGGGGCGAGGCTGGCGGGGTCTTCGTAGTGCGGCTTGGTGTCTATGTCGAGGAAGGTCCAGCCGCTGCCCCGGTCCACCTCGATGCGGATGCCGGTGAAGCCCAGTTTCTTCCACTGGAGCTGCACTTTTCCCCCGGCGGCAATCACGAGCTTGATTTCCGGCTTGGTGTTCGTCGGGTCTGGCTCGGGCTGTTCCGCGCCGATGACCCCCAAGTCCTGCCCGATGGTGTCGGTGTAGCCGGTGCGGGTCTTCATGTTCTTGATAAAGCTGGTGAGCCGCTTGAAGGCACCGGGGATGACGTTTGCGGGCGGGGCGGGGGTGGCCGGCAGGGTGAAGGCGGGCGGGTCCACGGGCGCGTTGCCGGGGCCGGTGTGCAGGAGGCGGACGTGGGTGGTGATGGCTTGGGAGAATTGCTGGGCAGCGCTTTGGAGGGTGCCGATGGCTCAGCCGAGACGGTCGCAATCCGCCTGCGCTGCGGCGACCTCGGGGTCGGTGTAGCCGAGGGCGGTCTTGTGGAGGGGGAGCTTGTTGCGGAAGTTGGCGAGCCAGATGACTTGGTCGCCGGCACGGGCGGGGTAGTAGCTGTTGGTCGTGGGCATGGGAGTTTAGGAGTTAGGAGTCGGCAGATGGGAGAAGGGAATTGGGCTGGGAATGGTCAAAAAGAGACAGGGAAACGGGTTGGGAGGGCGTATTTACCAGGAAAGTGGCCTTGGAAACCGAAAAAGCGGGACACCTTTTGAAAAGGTGCGCGCCCCGGATGGAAAGGTGAGGCCGGGAAAGGAGAGGGTGCGCCCACCCGGAGGGCAGGTGGGCGCACCATTTCTGGGGGTGAGGGCACCCTGACTTGGGGAGAGGGCACCCGGGAAAAGGGTGAGGACACCCGGCAGCGCGGTGCGGGCACCTTCCGCCGGGGTGAGGGCACCTGGCAACTGGGTGCGCAACCCGTTTGCGTGGGTGGCGACGTGAGGAGTCTCGCGCAGCCGCCGGAGGAAGTTTGAGACTCGTGACCTCGTCTCCTACGCGCGGAAAAGCTCCAGCTTCGGGCGAAGGGCGAAGGCCGAAGGCCGAAGGGCGGGCACGCCACTCCACTGACTGAATTTCTCTCCGGGGACATACGCTGCGGACTTCACTACCGTTTCGACTCGAAGCCAGTCAAGCCCAGACTTGCATTTTCCGCTGGAGTAAGCGGCTGGGTAGTCGTTGCGTCATCGCACATCACAGAATTTCCCGGCGGAATTTCCCCTTGCGCGCGTCCGCACACTGCCCAAATCTCCGCCCCGCTTTATGAACTATCGCATTGCCGACCGCGCCAAAGGCCTCTCGCCCTCGCTCACGCTGGCCATTGATTCCAAGGCCAAGGCGATGAAGGCCGAGGGCATCGACGTGGTGGGCTTCGGCGCGGGCGAGCCGGACTTCGACACGCCGCAGCACATCAAGGACGCCTGCGCCGCCGCGCTGGCCGCCGGCTTCACGAAATACACGCCCGCCGCCGGCATCCCCGAGCTGCGCCAGGCCATCGCGGACAAGCACCAGCGCGAGAACGGCCTGACTTACAAGCCGTCGCAAATCATCGTTTCCTGCGGCGGCAAGCACTCGTGCTACAACGTCATCCTCGCCACCTGCCAGGAAGGCGACGAGGTCATCATCCCCGCGCCGTATTGGTTGAGCTACCCGGAGATGGTCAAGCTCGCCAACGCGAAGCCCGTCATCATCGAGACGAGCGACAAGTCCGACTTCAAGGTCACGCCCGCGCAACTCCGCGCCGCCATCACAGCGAACACGCGGCTCTTCATCCTCAACTCCCCGAGCAACCCGACCGGCAGCGTCTATACGCCCGACGAAATCAAGGCGCTCGGTGACGTGTGCGTGGAGAAGGGCGTGCTCATCATGAGCGACGAGATTTACGAGCACCTCACTTACGACGGCGCGGTGGTGAAGAGCGTCGCGAGCTTTTCGCAGGCGCACTTCGAGCACACCATCATCGTGCACGGCTTCGCGAAGGCGTGGAGCATGACGGGCTGGCGGCTGGGCTGGACGGCTGCGCCGGAGCCGATTGCCAAGGCCATTGACGCCATCCAAGGCCACAGCACGAGCAACCCGACGAGCTTCGCGCAGAAGGGCGCGGTGGCCGCGCTGAACGGCTCGCAAGAGCATTTGCCCAAGTGGCTCGCGGAGTTCGCCAAGCGCCGTTCCTTCGCCCACGCGAAGCTCAACGCCATGCCCGGCGTCACCTGCGCGAATGCGAAAGGCGCGTTCTACCTCTTCCCGAACATCAGCGGCACCGGCCTGAAGTCCGCCGACTTCTGCGCGCGCTTGTTGGAGCAGGAAAAGGTCGCCGCCGTGCCCGGCATCGCCTTCGGCGCGGATGACTACATCCGCCTGAGCTACGCGACGGGCGTGGCGAACATTGAGAAGGGTCTCGCGCGCATGGACAGCTTCGTGCGCGGGCTGAAGTAGGTGGCAGCGTTCACGCCGCAGGGGATGCATCGAGAGAAAGGGGGTCGGGCTTTCGAGACGCGTCAGGCGGAGGGGCGTCTCTGCGGCATCAATGCCGCGATCCAGTTCGTCGTTGCGAATTTCATCCGCACACGTAACGTCCGTCCCGCCATGACAAAAATGACCTTCGCTTTTGCCTCCACAGTTGTCGCCACGCTTGCTGCGGCGACTTCCGCCCAAGCCGCTGATTGGACACAGTATCGCGGCCCGAACCACAACGGCTCGACCACCGAGAAGATTGCGGCCAAGTGGCCGGCGGGCGGGCTGAAGGCGTTGTGGAAGGTTCCGGTTGTGGACGGGTTCAGCTCGTTCGCTGTCGCGGGCGGCAAGGCGTTCACTGTCGTTGGCCGCGAGCTGGATGGCAGCGCACAGGAAGTTTGCGTGGCCCTCAACGCCGACACCGGCAAGGAACTCTGGGCCGTCCCTGTGGCGACGATGCGCTACATCAAGCGGGAAAACATGGGCGGCACCGGTCAGGCCGGCGCTCCTGGCAATCAGGGCGGTGACGGCCCGCGCTCCACTCCGTCGGTGGACGGCGGCTTCGTCTATGTGCTGGGCGCGCAGCTCCGGCTGGTGTGCATCGAGGCGGCGAACGGCAAGGTGGCGTGGTCGAAGGATTTGATGGCGGAGCACGGCGGCAAGACCCCGACGTGGGACAACGCCGCGTCGCCGGTCATTGACGGTGATTTCGTGTATGCAGCCGGCGGCGGCGCGGGACAGGCACTGCTCGCCTTCAACAAGCGCACCGGAGCGGTGGCGTGGAAGTCGCAGACCGAGGACATCACGCACTCGACGCCGGTGGTGGCGACCATTCTGGGCCAGCGGCAGGTCATCTTCTTCTGTAAGAGCGGCCTGGTCTCGCTGGATGCGAAGTCAGGCAGCCTGCTGTGGAAGCATGCGTTCAAGTTCGCCGTGTCCACCGCGATGACGCCGGTGGTGGGCGGAGACATCGTGTTTTGCTCGGCCGGTTACGGCGTGGGCGGCGGCGCGGCGCGGGTCTCGAAGGATGGCGCTGGCTTCAAGGCCGAGACGATTTGGTTCGTCGCAGGCAACGGAAAGCCTGAGTCGGTCGCCAACCACTGGAGTTCGCCAGTGCTCAAGGACGGCCATCTCTACGGGATGTTCCAGTTCAAGGAATACGGCTCCGGCCCGCTCAAGTGCGTGGAGCTGGCAACCGGCACGGTGAAGTGGAGCCAGCCCGGCTTCGGCCCCGGCAATATCATCCTCGTGGGCAACCAGATCCTCGCGCTGTCAGACACGGGGGAAGTGGTGCTCGCGGAAGCCACGACCGCTGGCTACAAGGAACTCAGCCGCGCCAAGGCCGTCGAGGGCAAGTGCTGGTCCACGCCAGTCGTGAGCAATGGCCGTGTCTATGTGCGCAGCACGAAGGAGGCGGCGTGCCTGGATGTGTCGGCGAAGAGCGCGCAGAGGTAGGCTCAATTTTTTCCCGCAGGCGGGCTGGCCATCGGTGGTCGGCCCGCCTTTTTGCTTGTGCAATTGCTCCCGCGTGAATCGGCAGGACTCAAATCTGTTCGCGGCCGCCGAAGCCGGTCTCCAAGTCGTGCCAGCAAGTGATGTCGGACTCGGAGAGCTCCCAGCAGAGGAAGATTTCCCGACCGGCACGCAACGCCGGGAAGTCGAGCAAGCCGCGGTCAATGTCCTTGAGCTGGATTTCCCGCAGCTCGAACTCGGCGAGGAGTTCCTTGAACGCGGCGAGATTGCGGATCCACTGGTGGACCTTGCCACCGCCGAAGTCCTCGCCCTCGTTGAGGCGCGCTTCAGAGCTTTGCTCGTAGGACGCGAGGTCGCGGCGGAGACGTTGCAGCTGATGTAGCCAGAGCCGGAGCTGCGGGAGAAGTTCGCGGGCCTCGGCCACGCTGTAGTGCTTGGAGAAGCGACGCTCCATGCTGGTCAAGGCTTGCCGGGCGCGGGCGGGGCGGCCTTGAGCTTCTTCTGGATCGCGTCGCTCGGCTCGATGACGAGGGCCTTTTCCCATTGCTCGCGGGCCTTGTCTGGCTGCTTGAGCGTGGCGTAGATGTCGCCGAGATGGTCGTGGAGAGTGGCGTCGGGTTCCTTCTGAAGCTTGAGTGCCTTGAGCTGGTATTCGAGCGCTTCCTTGGGCAGGTTCAGCTTGAAGAGCACCCACGCCATGCTGTCCAGAAAGGCGGCGTTGTCCGGCTCCTGCTTGAGCGCCTTGCCAATCATCTCTCGCGCCTCCGTGAGATTTTCGCCGCGCTCGGCCCACATGTAGCCGAGGTAGTTCAACGCCTCGGCGAAGTCGGGCGCGAGCCTGAGGGACTGGCGGAAATAATTCTCCGCCTGCTTGAAGTCCTTGTGCCGCTCGTAGGCCGAGCCGGCTTGGAAGTAGAAAAGTGGCGTGAGGCGCTCGGGGTCGTCGCGCTTGGCGAGCAGCTCGGCCGAGGTGAAGTGCTTGATGCTGGCGGTGTAGTCCTTCGCGCGGCTGTGCGCGAGAGCAGAGTAGAACTCGAGGAGGAAGGTGCTCTTGAACTTCTTGCGTGCCTTCTCCAGCACCTTGAGCGCCTCCTCCGGGTCGTCGTTGGTGATGTGGACGCCGGCGAGGTCGTAATAGACCGGCTCGAAATCCTGCGGCGCGCCTTCGTTGAGCTGGATGGTCTTGGAGTAATACTCGATGGCCTTCTCCCAGTTCCGTTGCTCGGCGGCGATGGCCCCGAGGAAGTAATGCGCGAGCGGGTTCGTGGGCTGCTCGCGCACGAGCGCGTCGAGCTGTGCCTGCGCGGCCTTGGTGTCATTAGCCCGGAGGTAAAGCTCAACGATGCGGTTGCGCAGGATAGCCTGGTTCGGGAAGCGCCCAAGCAGCTTCACGTAAAGTTCGGCGGCACGCTTGTATTCCCCGGCGAAGCTGAACAGCTCGGCGAGGCGAAAGATGAGGTTCTGGGCCTTGGGGTCGAGCTTCGCGGCGGCTTCGAGCGCGACCATGACCTTCGGCTTGACGGTCTCGAACTCGCGCGGCTGGGCGGAGGCGTAGTTGCGGTAGGCCTCGCCGAGATCGAGGAGGAAGTTCATCTCCGTGACGCCGAGCGCAGCTGCTTCGTCGAGGGCGGCGAGGGCTTCCTTCGGGCGGTTGGTCTGGAGATAAATCGTCGCGAGATTCTGAAAGCCGAGGATCGCCTTGGGCAGCTTGGCGATGGTCTTGCGGCTCGCGGCGATGGCCAAGTCGGTCTTGCCAGCCTGCTGGTAGGCGATGCCGAGCAGCGCGTCCACGAAGCCGGTGGCCGCAGGTCGCTCGGCGCACTTGCTGAGAATCTCGATGGCCTTCTCGGACTCTTTCTTGCGGATGAGCCGGCGGGCCACGTCAATGACCAGCGGCTCGTTCGAGGGGTCGGCGAGGACGGACTTGTAAAAATTGTCGAGTGCCTCGTCGGGTTGCTCGCGCAACTCGCCGCTCACGCCCGCAGCAAAACGCGCCAGCGCCTCGACGCGCTTCTCCATGTCCTCCTTGGAGAGCGGCGGGTTGACGACTGCGTTCGTGCCAGTCGTGGCAGGAGCCGGAGCCTGTGCTTTCTTGGCTGTGGCACAACCGAACAGCCCGCCCAGCGCGGCGAGAGCGACGATGGAGTGGAGGACGATCGGTCGCATGATAAATGGCGGCGGGGAGAATAATGACGGCACAGCCCCGCGTGGCAGGACTGTGCCGTCTGAAGCGTGTCGCAAGCGCGGGGCGCTTACTTCTGCCAGGTGCGCTTCTTGTGGCGGTTGAGGCGCAGCTTTTTCCGGCGTTTATGTTTGTTGATCTTCGCTTTCCGGCGTTTTTTCAGTGAACCCATATTCGTTAGTTTGCTCGTTGCGGCGCCTTGGACGGTTGAATTGCAACCGCCCTTCGGCGAAACGCAGTCAATATACAACTTTGTTCAAAGGATACTCAATGATTCCTTCTGCGCCCGCCGCCTTGAGCTGCGGGATGATCTCGCGGACGATCTTTTCGTCAATGATCGTCTCCACCGCCACCCACTCCGGATGACTGAGCTGCGAGATGGTCGGGTTGCGAAGCGCGGGCAGTTCGGCGAGCAGCTTGCTCAAGCCGGCGCGCGGGACATTCATCTTCAAGCCGACCTTCGACTCCGCCTCCAGCGCGCCGCGCAGCAGTAGGGAAAGCGTCTCGATCTTCTTGCGCTTCCAACTGTCCTTCCACGAGTCGTGGTTCGCGATAAGGCGCGGCGTGGATGTGAGCAGCGTCTCGACGATGCGGAGGTTGTGCGCCCGCAGCGAGGAGCCGGTTTCGGTGACTTCCACGATGGCGTCCACCAGCTCGTGAGCCTTCACCTCGGTCGCGCCCCAAGAGAACTCGACCTCCGCCTTCACGCGGTTCTTCTTTAGCCAGCGGTTCGTGAGGTTCACGACTTCCGTGGCGATGCGCTTGCCCTGCAAATCCTTCACCGACTTGATCGGCGACTCCTCCGGCACGGCGAGCACCCAGCGCGTGGGCTGGCGACTGATCTTGCTGAAAATAAACTCGCCGACCTCTTGAACCTTCGAGCCGTTCTCAACGATCCAGTCGTGCCCGGTGATGCCGGCATCCAGGTAGCCGTGCTCGACGTAGCGGCTGATTTCCTGCGCGCGGATGAGCCGGATCTCCAGCTCGTCATCATCCACGTAAGGCACGTAGCTGCGGCTGCTGACCTGCACGTTGAAGCCCGCCTTGGCCATCTTCTCGATGGTGGCGTCCTGCAAGCTGCCCTTCGGCAGGCCCAGCCGGAGCTTGGGCTTCGTCGTCTTCTTTGCTTCCGATTTCTTCATGTCAAATTCACTGGCCGGGATCGCGTGACTGCGTTTCCACCCGCTTCATTTGCGCCCGGGAAACTTCTTCGCCGACTCCACGACGCGCGTGGAGGGGTTTATCTGCCAAGTCCACCGAGGGAATGCGATTTCTTTCTTCGGCTTTCTGATCGTGACGGCGTGGCAGTGTGCGCGAATCCGGTTCCTGAACAAGGCTTCTTTGGCTGGCTCTCGCTCGTGCATTCGCGCAGCCGGAATTCCCTTGAACCAATCTCCGCTCGCCTTCGTCGCAGACTGAGTTAATTTGCAGCCATGTTGACCCTGCCCGGCAAATCCACCCGCGCCTTCTGCGACGGCCAGTCGCGCCGCGACTTCCTCCGCATCGGCGCGCTGGGCTTCGGCGGGATGGCACTGCCAGATTTGCTGCGCGTCGAGGCGCAGGCTGGCATCCGCAAATCGCACAAGGCCATCATCAACATTTTCCTGCCCGGCGGCCCGCCGCATCAGGATATGTTCGACCTGAAGATGGATGCCCCGCGCGAGATTCGCGGCGAGCTGCGGCCCATCGCGACGAACGTCCCCGGCATCCAGATCGGCGAGCTGCTCCCGCGCACCGCCGCCATCATGGACAAGCTCGTCCTCATCCGCTCCGTCGTCGGCGCGATTGATGACCACAACGCCTTCCAGTGCCAGACCGGCCGCCTCGCGCGCGGGGCAGTTCAGCCCCCCGGCGGCTGGCCCTCCCTCGGCTCCGTCCTCTCCAAGCTCCAAGGCCCCGTGGACAAATCCGTCCCGCCCTTCTTCGGCCTCGCGCCGAAGATGGGCGAGATGCGCTGGGCGGACGCCGGCAAGCCCGGCTTCCTCGGCATCGGCCACGCGCCCTTCAAGCCCTCCGGCGCGGGCAAGGACGATATGGTCCTCGATGGCCTCACGCTCGACCGCCTCGACGACCGCAAGCGCCTGCTCACCAGCTTCGACCAGTTCCGCCGCGACGTGGACGGCAGCGGCCTCATGGACGGCCTCGACAGCTTCACGCAACAAGCCTTCGGGATGCTCACCTCCAGCAAAGTCCTCGAAGCCCTCGACCTCGAAAAGGAAGACCCCAAGGTCCGCGCCCGCTACGGCCGGGGCGACGCGAAGAACCGCGACGACGGCGGCCCCAAGCTCATGGAGCACATGCTCATGGCCCGCCGCCTCGTCGAAGCCGGTGCGCGCTGCGTCACCCTCGCCTTCAGCCGCTGGGACCATCACGGCCGCATCTTCGACGCCCTCCGCCAGGACTGCCCGCTCTTGGATCAAGGCTTCAGCGCCCTCATCGAAGACCTGCACCAGCGCGGCCTCGATAAAGATGTAACTGTCATCCTCTGGGGCGAATTTGGCCGCACTCCGAAGATCAACAACAACGCCGGACGCGACCACTGGCCGCAAGTCTCCTGCGCCCTCCTCGCTGGCGGCGGCATGAGGACCGGTCAAGTCATCGGCAGCACCGACCGCATGGGCGGCGAAGCCAACGAGCGCCCCGTCCACTTCGGCGAAATCTTCGCCACCCTCTACAACCGCGTCGGCCTCGACGCGAACCAAGTCACGATCCCCGACCTCTCCGGTCGCCCGCAATACCTCGTGGACGGCTGGGAGCCGCTCAAAGAAGTTGTGTAGCGGCGCGACGCGGCGCACAGTGACGACATGGGCCGCATCACGACATCGGTGGAGATCAACAACCCCTTCGAGCCGGGCAAGACCCTCCGTTGCGACGCCTTGGTGGACACCGGCGCCTCCCACATGGTCCTACCGCGCGCGTGGAAAGACCGACTCGGCACCGTGCCCATGTCGAGCACAGTCGAAATGGAAACCGCCGACCAGAAGAGCATCGGCGGCGAAGTCTGCGGCCCCTTCACCATTCAACTCGAAGGCTTCCGCCCCGTCAGCGGCGAAGTGCTCTTCATTGACATGCACCCGGACAACGGAGCCTACGAACCCCTTCTCGGCTACCTCGTCCTGGAAGCCCTGCCCGCCGCCGTGGACACCCCAGTCGGCGGTCACAGACCGCCGCTACAGGTTCATGGGTTGGGTTGGGGTGAGAGGTTGCGTGCGTCGGCGTTGGCGGCCTCACCCCTCATCCGGCCTGCGGCCACCTTCTCCCCTCCGCCGAGGAAGGGAGAAGGCGCGCGGCGTGGCATCCGTCCCCTCCACCGGCGCGCTGAGGACAGACGCGCCCCACCCCGGAGTTCCTTTGCGCTCTTTGCGTCCTTTTGTGGCGGAGAACTCCCGTTGCATCGGGCCGGGCATGATTCGGTTGAAAGGTTGGCCGCCGGGCGGCGTCGCACACTGAGTTGATTCTGCCATGCTGACCATTCGCTCCAACTCCGCTGCGCGTTTCTGCGATGGCGTGTCGCGTCGTAGCTTCCTGAAGATCGGCGGGCTGGGCTTGGGCGGGCTGGCGTTGCCGCAGTTGCTGGAGGCCGAGGCACTGGCGGGCATCCGCAAGTCGCACAAGGCGGTCATCATGATTTACCTGCCGGGCGGGCCGCCGCACCAGGACATGTATGACCTCAAGAACGACGCGCCGAGCGAGATTCGCGGGCCGTTCCGCGAGATCGCCACGAACGTCCCCGGCATCCGCATCTCGGAGCACCTGCCGCGCATGGCCGCGATGATGGACAAGCTGGTGCCTATCCGCTCCATCGTCGGCGCGGAGGGCGGGCACGACAACTTCCAGTGCTTCACCGGACGCGGCACGCGCAACCAGCCGCCCGGCGGCTGGCCGATGTTCGGCTCGCTCATCTCCAAGCTGCAAGGCCCCGCCGACTCCGCCATCCCGCCGTTCGTCGGGCTGGAGAACAAGACGAAGCACCGGCCTTACAACATGGCGACGCCGGGCTTCCTCGGCGTGTCGCATCGCTCGTTCCAGACGGAGGGCGAAGGCAAGGCCGACTTGGTGTTGAACGACCTTTCAGTTGACCGACTCGCAGACCGGAAGAGCCTGCTGGCGGGCTTCGATCACTTCCGCCGCGATGTGGATGGCAGCGGCTTGATGGACGGGCTGGATGCGTTTCAACAGCAGGCCTTCGGCGTGCTCACGTCGAGCAAGCTCGCCGCCGCGCTGGACTACACGAAGGAAGACCCGCGCACCATCGCGGCCTACGGCAAGGGCGACCCCGCGCTCCGGGGCGACGCATCGCCCCGGCTCAACGAGCAGTTCCTCATCGCGCGCCGGCTCGTCGAGGCGGGCGCGCGAGCGGTGACGGTGTCGTTTGGTTTCTGGGATTACCACGGGCAGAACCACAAGATCGCGAAGCAGGACTTCCCGATGCTCGACCAGGCCGTGACCGCGCTGGTGCAGGACTTGCACGACCGGGGCCTCGACAAGGACGTGAGCGTCATCGTCTGGGGCGAGTTCGGTCGCACGCCGACGATTAACAAGGACGCGGGCCGCGATCACTGGCCGCGCGTCTCGTGCGCGCTGCTCGCCTGCGGTGGCATGAAGACCGGCCAGGTCATCGGCGCGACGGACCGTCTCGGCGGCGAATGCACCGAGCGCCCCGTCCGCTTCGGCGATGTCTTCGCGACGCTCTACCAAAACCTCGGCCTCGACGTTCACTCGACTGTCACCGACTTGACCGGTCGCCCGCAGTATCTCGTGGAACCCGGCTGCGAGCCGATGCGGGAGTTGGTTGGATAGTTTTTTCGCTTCGCGCTGAACACGTCTTTGCGCGTTCCCGTCAGGCCTTCAGAACTATGTTGAGAATCTTCGGTTCCTCTTCAGGCAAGCTGTGCGACGGCACTTCGCGTCGCGACTTCCTCCGGGTCGGCGCGCTGGGCATGGGCGGGCTGGCGCTGCCGCAGTTGCTCGAAGCCGAGGCGCTCGCGGGCATCGGCAAGTCGCACAAGGCGGTCATCATGATTTACCTGGTCGGCGCGCCGCCGCATCAGGACATGTATGACCTGAAGATGGACGCGCCCGCCGAGGTTCGCGGCCCGTTCCGGCCCATCAAGACGAACGTCCCCGGCATTGAGATTTGCGAGCACCTGCCGCGCTTGGCGCGCATCATGGACAAGCTGGTGCCGCTGCGCTCCGTCTATGGCTCGCCCGACGGCGACCACGATTCCTTCATCTGCTACACGGGTCGGCACAAGCGCATCCAACCACCCGGCGGCTGGCCGGCCATCGGCTCGGTGGTGTCGAAGTTCCAAGGGGCGGTGGACAAGTCTGTGCCGCCGTTCGTCGGCCTCGCGCCCAAGGCGGGGCATCCGCCGTATGGCTCGCCCGGTCTTCCCGGCTGTCTGGGTGTGCCCATGGCGGCGTTCCGTCCGGCGGGCGAAGGCATGAGCGACCTCACGCTCAACGAAATTTCCCCCGCGCGGCTCAACGACCGCAAGTCATTGCTCGCGTCCTTCGACCACTTCCGCCGCGACGTGGACAACAGCGGCGTGCTCGAAGGACTGGACGCCTTCCAGCAGCGCGCGCTCGGGATGCTGACTTCCAGCAAGCTCGCCGAGGCACTCGACATCTCAAAAGAGGACGCGCGAACCCGTGAGCTTTACGGCAAAGGTTTCACGAGCAACTACGGCGATGGAGCCCCGCGTAATTTGGAACAGTTCCTCATGGCCCGCCGCCTCGTCGAAGCGGGCGCACGCGTGGTGACGCTGAACTTTGGCCGCTGGGACTTCCACTCCGACAACTTCAACGAGGCGAAGAACACGCACCTGCCCTACTTCGACCAAGGCATGGCGGCGCTGGTGCAGGACTTGCACGATCGCGGCATGGACAAGGACGTGGCCGTGGTCGCGTGGGGCGAGTTCGGTCGCACGCCGACCATCAACAAGGAGGCGGGCCGCGACCATTGGCCGCAGGTGGGCGGCGGGTTGCTGGCGGGCGGCGGCTTCCGCACCGGGCAGGTCATCGGCGCGACGGACCGACTGGGTGGGGAGATCGCCGAGCGCGGCATCCACTTCGGCGAGGTCTTCGCGTCGCTCTACAAGCACCTCGGCCTTGACCCGCACGAGACGACCTTCACCGACCTCGCCGGCCGCCCGCATCCGCTGGTGGACTACAAGCATGAGGTGATGAAGGAGCTGGTTTGAGCTGCGTTCGAATCCTGTCTCCGACAAAACGCATCTTGACCCTTCACCTCATTTCGCTAGCTTCATTCTCCGTCAACACCACACATTTATGAGCACTGAAAACACACCCATCGGCTCCGTCGCGTCGCGTCGCGAGTTCCTCAAGTCCGCCACGGCTGCCACGGCTGCGGTTGCTGCGGTCGGCATCACGCCGGTCTATGGCCAGAACCAGGCCCCGTCTGCCAACGTGATCGGCGCGAACAATCGCATCACCATTGGCCACATCGGCGTCGGCGGCCAGGGCATGGCGCACGTCAACCAGATGAAGCCCAAGCACGGCGACAACAACACCGCGTCGATCGCCGTTTGCGACGTCTCCAAGCACCGCCAAAACTTTGCGAAGGACGCCATCCTCAAAGGCAACGACTCCGGGAAGGTGGACACCTACGGCGACTATCGGAAGCTGCTCGAGCGAAAAGACATTGATGTCATCGTCTGCGGCACGGTGGATCACTGGCACACGAAAGTTTCCGTGGACGCCCTCAACGCGGGCAAGCACGTCTATGTCGAGAAGCCGATGACCCGCTACCTCAGCGAGGCGTTCGAGATTTACGATACCGTCAAGAAGACGGGCAAGATTCTCACGGTCGGTTCCCAAGGTTGCTCGGACATGAAATGGCACGAGGCCGCGCGGCTCATTCAGGCCGGCAAGATTGGCCCCGTCGTCATGTCGCAAGGCTCCTACATGCGCAACAACCCCAAGGGTGAATGGAACTACTCCATCCAGACTTGGTGCACGCCCGAGGACACGGACTGGAAAACATGGATGGGCCATGTGGGCAAGAAGGTGGATTTCAACGCAGATCACTATTTCCGCTGGCGCAAATATTACCCCTATTGCTCGGGCCTGCTCGGCGACTTGTTCCCGCATAAGTTGCATCCCTACATGCTCGCCACCGGCAACCCGGAATTCCCAACCCGGGTCGCGTGCGTCGGCAACAAGGCCCTCCACACCGACAAGCACACGCCCAACACGCCCGAGCGCGACGTCCCAGAAATCGTCCAGCTCATCGCCGAGTTCCCTAGTGGCATGGTCATGCACATCACCAGCAGCACGGTGAAC
>SXGR01322628.1_pt1 | contig 14986 bp, 11 predicted proteins | sample 3174711 | NCBI WGS metagenome assembly SXGR01 (sample SAMN11356860, study PRJNA531348) | freshwater metagenome | isolation source: freshwater sample F1-60 | place: China: Fuxian Lake, Yuxi | collected 2017-12-25
GTGCGCTTGGCCGCCATGATCCCCGCGATGCGGGCCGTCGCGAGCACGTCGCCCTTCGGCCCCGCGCGATCGACGACGAGCCTCGCCGTCTCCGGTCGCAGCCGCACGCGCGCCTCGGCGATGGCGCGTCGGTGCGTGATGGGCTTCTCCGCGACGTCCACCATGCGCGCCTCACCCGCCGGCGACAGGTGCGTCAACGTCGGCTGCACGCGCGGGAAGAGCTCGTCGTAGAGCGCCGCGAGCCGCGAAGCATCATCCTTCTTCACGAGGTGGGCCATCGCGAAGCGCGCGAGCAAGGGCAGCCCCCGCCACGTCGCGCCGTCGAGCGGCCGCGCCGCGCCCAAGAGTTGATCGAGCCTCGCGTCGATGGGCTCGAGCGCGCGAACGTCGCGCGGCGTCATGGGCTCGGCGACCGGCGTCGCCCCGGCGATCGCTCTCCGCACGCGCGGCACGTCGATGCGGTCCTGCTGGCCCGCGCGCACGACGACCTCGCGCCGTGTCAGCGGCAAGGAGCACCAGCCACGCAGCGAGAGCTTGCGACCCGCGACGTCGAGGGCCAAGCGCGCCGCGAGCGGCACGAGCTCGAGCTCGTGCGAAATCCGCTCGAACGCGAACACCCCCTTCACGCCATCGCGACGCGCGCGGACGGAGGCCATGCGCTATCCCCCCGACACCGGCGGGATGAGGGCGACCTCGTCCCCCGGATGCACGACGTCCTCGGCCACGGCGTACGCGCCGTTGATGGCGAGCCGAAGCGAGCGCGCGTGCGGGGCGAGCCCCGGATAGCGAGCGCAAATGAGGGCGAGGAGGGCGGTCGCCGAGCACGGAGCTTCGAGCGCTAGATCAAGTTCCGGCGCGCCGACTACGTCACGTGCCCCCGCGAACGCCAGCACCTTGATGGCCTTCTGCATGCGGCCGGAAGCTAGCATCGAATCGCGCGCGCGCGCGCGGTGGGCCGAAGAACTTCCGTGGCGATTTTCGGACGCAGCCCGCATCGACCCTTGTTAGGCTTGGTCCGCCATGTCGAAGAGCAGCGGCCTCGCGGTCGGCACCGTGCTGGCTACGCGCTATCAGATCCGGCGCGAGCTGGGCCGTGGCGGCATGGGCTTCGTGTACCTCTGCCGCGATCTCGTGCTCGATGAGCGCATCGCGCTGAAGGTGATGCCGCGCGGCGACGAGGCCGCGAACGAGACCGAGTCGCAGAGCCAGAAGAAGGCGCGCAACGACGACGCCTGGTTCTTCTACGAAGAGACGCGGGCGCTCTCCGGCCTCTCGCACCCGGCGATCGTGCGGGCGCGCGACTATGGCGTGCTGCCGGACGGCTCCCCTTACCTCGTGATGGACGTCGTGCCGGGGCGCTCGCTGCACGAGTGGATCTACCGCGCGCGCACCGAGGGAGCGATCCCGTGGGCCGTCGTCTGGTCGACGATCGATCAGGTCCTGAGCGCGCTCGGGCACGCGCACGCGCGCGGCGTCATTCACGGGGATCTCAAGCCGTCCAACATCCTGCTCGACCGCTCGTCGGGCGACGACCGCCCGCGCGCCTATGTGCTGGATCTCGGGCTCGCGTGGCTCACCCGCGATCTCGTCGATCACCGGCTCGACGGCTCGCGCGAGGTCGCGCCCACCGTGCGTTACGGCGCGGGCACGCCCGGATGGATGGCCCCCGAGCAGATCCGCATGGCCACCCCGCACGTCGGCCCCGCGACCGATCTCTATCCGCTCGGCTGCCTCATCTACACGCTGCTCAGCGGACGCGAGCCCTTCGAGGGCTCGAACGAGGAGCTGCTCGAGGCGCACAAGAACACGCCCATGCCCGAGCTCCCGCTAGCGAGCGGCGTCCCCGACGGCGTCACCGGCTTCGTGCGGCGCTGCATGGAGAAGTGGCCCTGGAACCGCTTCGATTTCGCCGCCGACGCGCGCCGGGAATGGAACCGCTTTCGACCGGCGAACGTCATCGCCTCGATCCCGCCGGTGTCCGAGCTCGGGCTCGACGTCGTGAGCACGCGACCGGTGCCGAGCGACCTCGGAGACACGCCCGACGCGATCGAGCTCGAGCCGAGCGAGCCGGCGGTCACGACACCGAACCTGCTCGGTCTGCGCCCAAGCCCGATGGTCGCGCGCCTCGAAGAGCGCCGGGAGCTCGTGTCGCTCGCGCGCGAGATCGCCGAGTCCGACGAGCCGCAGCATCGGTTCGTGCTCCTGTCGGGGCCCGCGGGCGTCGGCAAGAGCCGCATCGCGGAGTGGCTCTGCCAAGAGCTCCACGAGCTCGCGTTGATGCGCCCGCTGCGCAGCCGCTACCGCAAGATCGCAGCTCCGCTCGATGGCGTCGCCGGCGCGCTCGTGCAGCACTACCGCGTCGAGAAGGCGAAGCGCGCCACGATCGAGAAGGTGCTCATGAACCTATGGCGCGTCGCGGCGGACGACGACGATGGGCTCACCTGGGTCGCCGGCGCGGCGGCGTGGCTGTGCCGCATCAAGGACGAGTCGGACGTCCTCGGCCCCACGAAGAAACGCTTCGTGCTCGATCGGCCGGAGCTCAAATGGCTCGTCATCCGCAAGACGCTCGAGAAGACCGCCGACGGGCGGCCGCTGCTCTTGTGGCTCGACGATCTGCACCGCGCGCCGGCCGAGGCGTTTCAGCGCCTCGCGCGCATTCGCCGGGATTTGAAGCACGTTCCGCTGTTGATCGTCGGCACGATGCGCAACGAGGACGTCGCCAACGATCCGACGGCGCGCGCGCGGATCGAGCTCCTGCTCGAGGAGTATGTCGGCAGGCGCATGGAGATCGAGCCGCTCGACGAGCGGAGCGCCGAGCAGCTGTTGCGCGAGACGCTGCCGCTCACGCCGAAGGCCATGAGCGCCGCGGTGAAGAGCGCCAACGGCAACCCGCTCTTCGCCCTCCAGCTGCTCCACTCGTGGGCGATGAACCAGCATTTGGCCGTCGACAAAAACGGCCTCTACGAGGTCAGCGACGAGGCCCTCTCGCGCCCGGCGCAGACCACGGCCGAGCTGTGGGAAGAGCGGCTCGCGGCGCTTCCTTCGGATATGCGCACGGCGGCGCTCGCGGCCTCGGCGCTCGGCGGCGACATTCGCCGCGACGTGCTGCGCGTGCTGCTCGGCGAGCTTGGCCTCGACGCCGTGCGCGCGCTCGGGGCGCTGAAGCGCGCACAGCTCTTGCTGTTGTCCGGCACCGAGCAGCTTCGCTGGCCGCACGCGCTGCTCCAAGAGTACTTGCTGCAGCGCCTGCACGCCGAGCCCTACGCGGCGAGCGTGTTTCGGGCCGCGTCGAACGCCCTGTCGCACCACCCGGCCGCGAACAGCGGTCGCATCGTCCGCCATCGCGTGAACAACCTCGAGCGCGCGGGCGAGATCGAGCAGGCAGGCGACCTCTTGCACGGCTATGTCGCGGCGTCGTGGGCGCTCGTGCGCGATCCGATGGCCACGCTGCGCGATCTCGCGATGCTCGACGGCAAGCTCACGGGCAGCCGCCTCGCCCACCACCTGCGTTGGCGCGCCGAGGCGTGCCGTCACTCCGGTGCGCTCGAAGAGGCGCGACGCGAGGCCGAGATCGCGCGCCGCACCTTCAGCGATCTCGCCGACGAGCTGAGCGAGGCGCAGTGCCTGCGGCTCCTCGGGCACATCTCGAGCGATCTCGGCGCGTCCGCTCAAGGTCGCCGGCTCGTCACGCGGGCGCTGCAGCTCTTCCGCAAGCACAACCACCTCGCGGGCCAGGCGCAGGCCGAGGTGCTCATCGGAGAGATAGACTACCTCCTCGGCGAGCACGCCCGCGCGCTCGAGGTGCTGCACGACGCCGCCGAGAGATTCCACGCCATCGGCGACGCGCTCGGCCGCTCGCAGTGCCTGATCTTGCAGGGCTTCATTGGGCTGTCGGGCAGCTCCGCGGCGCACGCGCGCGATCAGCTCGCGGTGGCGCGCGCCGATCTCGAGGCCATCGGCTACCGCATCGGCATCGCCCAGTGCGATCTCGCGCTGTCTCACTACGACCATCGCGAGGGCGACTTCGCCCGCTGCCACGAGCGGGCGAGCATCACGCTCAAGTCGTTTCGGCTCATCGAGAACCCGCGCGGCGAGGCAGGCTGCGAGCGGCTGCTCGCGATGAACGCGCTCGATAGCGGCCACCCGAGCACGGCCGAGATCCACGCGGTCGCCGCGTCCCAGCTCTACGAGCGAATCAACGATCCGTGGGGCAAGGTGGAGTCGCTGCTCTTGCTCGCGCAGATCGCGCTCTACCGCAATGACACGAGCGCCGCGCGAGAGTCGCTCATTCGCTGCGAGGCGATCGCGCTCGCCGAGGCCGAGCCGAGACAGCACCGGCACCTCACGCTCGCCTGGCTCGCCGCGGCCGAGGGACGCTTCGCCGACGCCGCCCGCGAGCTCGACGCAGCCCGCCGCGTGTTCCGCGACACGAACCAGAGCGGCGATCACACGCCGCAGCTCTTGCGCCAGTTCGACCGCATGGGCTGGGCCGAGCCGGCCGCCGAGCGCGTCAAGCAGTGGCTCCGCGCCGTGACCCGGGCGTAACTTGCAGGTGCCGCCCTCCGTGCGAGTCGAGGACCGCGGAGCGCCAAGACCCAAGGCTCCTCGTTGCTCGGCGACGCGCGAGCGGTAGATCGAATCGACCGAACATGGTAACGCCGCGCCCATGAGCGACCGCACGCACGGCACCCATCGCGTTCGCGGCGGCTCCGCGAAGGCATTGACCGTGCGCAAGAGCGGGCGGGTCGCCATCGTGGGGCGCAGCAACGCCGGGAAATCCACGCTGCTCAACGCCGTCCTCGAGATGCCGCTCGCCATCGTCTCGCCGATGCCGCAGACCACGCGCGACCAGCTGCTCGGCGTCGTGCGGCACCAGGACGCCGAGATCGGCTTCCTCGACACGCCGGGCCTGCACCGCGCACGCACGCGCCTCGGGCGCGAAATGAACCGCTCGGCGAAGCTCGCCGCGCGCGACGCCGACGTCATCGTCTACCTCGTGGGGTTGGCGCGCCAGGCGAAGTTTCCATTAGCGCCCCACCCGGCCGATCTCGCCCTCATGGCGCAGCTCCCCGAGGGCGTGCCGCTCATCCTCGCCGTCAACAAGATCGATCTGGTGCGCGACAAATCGCAGCTCTTGCCGCTCCTCGCCGCGTTCGAGCAGGCTCGCCCCGGCATGACCATCATCCCGATCTCGGCGCGCGCGATCGACGGCGTGCACCCGCTGCTCGACGAAATCGCGAAGCTCTTGAAGAAGGGCGAGGCCTGCTACGGCGCAGACGACGTCACCGACAAGCCGATGCGCTACTTCGCGGCGGAGTACGTGCGCGAGGCGGTGCTCGCCGCGTGCCGCGAGGAGGTCCCGCACGCGCTCGCGGTCACGATCGACGAGTTCCTCGAGCCCGTGGGCAAGGCCGTCGTGCGGATCGTCGCGACGCTCCACGTCGAGCGCGAAGGCCAGAAGCGCATCCTCATCGGCAAGAAGGGCGAGCTGATGAAGCGCGTCGGCAGCGCGGCCCGCGCCCGGATCGAAGAGCTGCTCGGGCGGCAGGTGCACCTCGAGCTCTGGGTGCGCGTCAGCGAGCGTTGGCGCGAGAGCCCCGAGCTGCTCGCGGACTTCGGGCTCGTGGCGCTGCGCACCAGTGGAGACGCGCCGTGACGAAGCCCATCGTCGCCATCGTCGGACGCCCCAACGTCGGCAAGAGCACCATCTTCAACCGCCTCGTCGGCCAGCCGCTCGCGATCGTGCACAACGAGCCCGGCGTCACGCGCGACCGCCACTACGCCGACACGACCTGCTACGACACGAGCTACACCCTCGTCGACACCGGCGGCTTCGACCCCCACGGCAACGACGTGATGATGCACGGGATCGTGCGCCAGCTCGAGGCGGCCATCGCCGAGGCCGACGTGCTGCTCTGCGTGCTCGACGCCACGGCGCCGCCCACGTCCGTCGACAGCGAAGAGGTCGCGCTCTTGCGGCACACCAACAAGCCGATCGTCTACCTGGCCAACAAGTCCGACGGCTCGCGCGAAGAGCACCAGGGCCACGATCTCTATCGGCTCGGCATGAGTCACCTCGTGTTCGTGAGCGGCCTGCACGGGCGCGGCATGGATGAGGTCGAGCGCGCGCTCTACGCGGTGCTGCCCAAGGAGGCAGCGGAGCCCGAGCCCGAGGATCCGACGCGCCCGGTGCGGGTGGCCGTGATCGGCAAGCCCAACGCCGGAAAATCGAGCCTCATCAACCGCTTGCTCGGTGAAGAGCGCATGCTCGTCGACAGCCGCCCGGGGACGACGCGCGACTCGATCGACGCCATCGTCGAGCGGCACGGCAAGCGCTACCAGTTCGTCGACACCGCGGGCTTGCGGCGCAAGGCGAAGGTGACGAAGGGCGGCGACGACGTCGAGGCGGCGAGCGTGATGCGCGCCATCCGGGCGATCGACAAGGCGGACGTCGTGGTGCTCCTGTGCGACGCGGATGAGGGCGTCGCCGAGCAGGACGCGAAGATCCTCGGCCTCGCGGTCGATCGCGGGCGCGCCATCGTCGTGGGCCTGAACAAGATCGATCTCGTGACGGCCGAGGCGATGCGAGAAAAGCGGGTGAGCACGCGCGATGTCCTCGCCTTCGCGCAGTGGGCGCCGATCACCTCGCTCAGCTGCAAGACCGGCCGCGGCGTCGACCGGCTGCTCAAGACGATCGATGAGGTCTACGCGTCGTACAAGAAGCGCGTGACGACGGGGCACCTGAACCGCTTCTTCGAGAGGGTGCTCCTGACGCATCCGCCGCCGACACAAGGCGGTCGCTCGCCGCGCTTCTATTTCATCACGCAAGCGCGCATCGCCCCGCCGACGTTCGTGGTCAGCACGAACGCTCCCGAGCACATTCACTTCAGCTACCAGCGCTACGTCGCCAACGCGATCCGCAAGGAGTTCGCGTTCGAGGGCGTGCCGCTGCGCGTTCACTATCGCGGCAAGGGCAAGAAGGACGACGCCTCGAGTCGCTGACGCTGGCGCCTCGAGTCGCTGACGCTGGCGCCTCGAGTCGCTGACGCTGGCGCCTCGAGTCGCTGACGCTGGCGCCTCGAGTCGCTGACGCTGGCGCTGGCGCTGACACTGACGCTGACGCTGGCGCTGGCGGCTCAGCGCGCGGGCGCGTCACCGCAGGGCGCGAGCACGTCCGCGACGAGGATGAGCCGATCGATGTCGTGGATGTCGCGCGGAAACGCGGGGACGTGCACCACGCTCGGCGCCTCGTTGCCCTCGGTCGCCCAGCGGATCGACGCGAGGTTGTCTCGATCCCGCTCGCCCAGTCTGCGTTCTTCGGCGGCGGCCTCGAGCGCGCGCGCGACGAAGTCCGGCTGGCTCGGCAAGCCGCGCGCGGCCAGCTCTCGTGCGATCTCCTCGGGGAGCGCACGCTCATCCGGGACGCCGCGCATGCGGTTCACGACGAACGCGCTCGGGGCCATCTCCTCTTGCACGAGTCGCTCCGCGAAGAACGACACCTCGCGCAGCGACATCGGCTCGGGCGAGGTCACGAGCACATAGCCAACGTCGGGGCCGCGCAGCGCCGTCGACACTTGCCGTGCCCGCGCGCGCCAGCCGCCGAACAGCTCGTTCACCTCCGTGACGAAGGCGGCCACCTGCTCGAGCAGCCCGCCGCCGATGATGTGCCCGATCCCGCGGAGCACCGTCGCCGCCGTGCGCTGGAGCAGGTTCAGCGAGAAGGTGCCCGACCGGCGAAACGTCTCGAGGAACCACGTCACGGCCGCGCTATCCATCGCGGCGACCAGGCGCTCGGGCGCGTCGAGAAAATCGAGCGCGTGCGAGGTCGGCGGCGTATCGAGCAGGATGAGGTCGTAGGCCGGATCGTCTTTGATGGCGTAGAGCTTCTCCATCGCCATGTACTCCTGCGTGCCCGCGAGCTTCGTCGAGATGTAGCGATAGAGCACGTTGTCGAGGATCCGCTGCCGCTTCTCTTCGCTCTTGGCGAGCGCGGCGACGAGCGAGTCGAACGTGCTCTTCACGTCGAGCATCGTGACCGTGAGCGTGCCGGGCACGTCGAGCCCCGCTTCGGCGAACACGCGCGGCTCGATGCGCTGCGCTTCGGTGGCGACGCTCGCGAGCCCGAAGCTCTGCGCCAGGCGCTTGGCCGGATCGATCGTGAGACACAAGACGCGCTTGCCTCGGCGCGCCGCCGCGAGCCCGAGGGCCGCGCAGGTCGTGGTCTTGCCAACGCCGCCGCAACCGACGCACAAGAGCACGCGCTTCTCGTCGAGCAGATGGCCGAGGTCGGCGCGCACGGCGCCTCATAGCACCGCACCCGTCGCCCGCGTATGCTGTTCCGGCACATGAGCGGCTACATCGATTTGCACTGCCATTTCGTGGCGGGCATCGACGACGGAGCCCCCACGATCCAGGAGGGGCTCGAGATGCTGCGCGGGCTCGCCTCGCTCGGGTTCACGCGCGTCGTCGCGACGCCGCACATGCGCGCGATGATGTTCGAGAACTCGCGCAGCGACATCGAGGCGGCCTTCGAGGCCACGCTGCGCGACGTGCAGAAGCACGCGGGGCTGCCCGACGTGAGCCTCTCGTGCGAGCACCACCTCGACGACACCTCGTTCACGGCGCTCCTCGAGGGGCGCGGCCTGCCCTACCCGCCCGCACGGAGGGCGGCGCTCATCGAGTTCCCGAACGAGCACTTCCCCACGAACTGCGGCGCGCGCTTGTTCGACCTGCGGCTCAAGAAAATCCGCCCGGTGCTCGCCCACCCCGAGCGCTATCGCCCGGTGTGGAAGGACATCGAGGTGCTCGACCCGCTGCTCGACGGCGGCACTGTCCTCTTGCTCGACGTGGCCGCGCTCGACGGCAAGTACGGCGGCGGCCCCCGCGCGGCCGCGACCGCGCTGCTCGAGGCCGGCTATTACTACGCGGCGTGCAGCGACGCCCACCGCGCGAAGGACGTGCGCGACGTCGCGCGAGGCATCAAGCGGCTCATCGAGCTGGCCGGCAAAGAAGAGGCCGAGTTTCTCCTGAGCGAGGGGCCGCGCAACATCCTCGAGGGCACGGTCGCGGACTGAGCACAACGCTACGGCGGCGCGACGAGGCTCACTGCGAGCAATTCGTGCAGCTCACGTCGCAGGAAGCCCGTCATAGATCTCATCGAAGGGCACTTCGAGATCGAGCACGCGAATGGCCCCCGCGGTGTGCTCGGACAGGGTCCAGGTGCCATCGATGTTGCGCCGTTGGAGTTCCGCGAGCTGGTTGCGCGAATCGACGAGCAGCACCACCTCCACGCTCGCTCGCCGGCGATAATGCGCTGTCTTCGCGCCGCGATCGTATTCCTCGGTGCTCTCGCTCAGGACCTCGACGATGACCCGTGGGTTGAGGAGCGTCTCGGGATGCGTCGATGCAAATTGCGGCGGACCACAGACGATCGTGAGATCGGGGTAGCCATAGAGGCCAGTCTCGTCGAGCCGCACCCGCATGTCGGACCCCCACACGCGACACTCCGAGCCCCGCAGCCGATTGGCAAGCGCGACCATGAGATTCACCTGTACGGCGGCGTGAGCGGGCGTGACGCCAGACATCGCCAGCACCTCGCCATTCACGAGCTCGCATTTGCACTCGTGCGCGAGATCGTAAGCGAGGTACTCGGCTTCGGTCATGCGACCCACGGTGGCGGGGCGACCCATCGGCTCAACATCGCACGGAAGCTCTCACGGGGCCAACGCGGACTGGCTCGGCTTCGCTGCGCGCCGTCCCTCTGCGGTGGCTCGACGGCGGCACCGTCTCGAAGACTGTCGCGGACTGTGCGCCGCGCGACCGCGGCGCGACGAGGCTCACTGCGAGCTCAAGGGGCAGGTGCCGTCGACCGGCGTCTGGCAGCTCAGTCCCGGTCCGCCCGGGACGGTGCAGCAGAGCTTCCCGGCGTCGCAGCACGTTGCCGAGCTGCCGGCACTTTCCCTTGCAGCACGTGGTCCAAGCCTTACACAGCGGGTCACAGCCATCGCCGCCCGAGCTCGTCGAGGTCGCCATGGACGACGAGCTGCTCGAGGAGCCGCTGTTCGTGCCCGTGCTCGCGCCGCCCGCGCCGGTCACGCCCGAGGTGCCCGTCGTACCCGAGGTGCCCGTCGTGCCCGAAGCGGAGTCGCTCGAGCTCGACGTCGGTCCCTCTGCGGTGCTCCCGCCGGCCGCGGCCCCGCCGCCCGCACCCTCGCTGGTGCTCACGAACTCTTCGCACGCCGCGGTGCCGATCAGCCAGACGAATGCCAAAGCTCGCGCGTGCGTGCGGCGATCGTGCAGGGGACCAGCGAGCCGCGGCAAGGATCCTCGAAGGCAAGGACGCGGACTGAGCGCCGCGCTACTGCGCCTCTGCGAGGCTCATGCCCGGCACCGTGACGCGGCCGAAGAGCGTGCTGCCGACGAGCGCGCCCGCGGCGAGATAGGTGCCGGTGTCCGAGGCCGGCAGGATGTCGTAGGTGTGCGAGTGCGGATACGCGACGACGCGCACGCGCTCCACCCGCGCGCCGAAGAGCTCGTCACCGGCGCGCGCATCCTCGACCATGCGGCCGTCGGCGAGCGGATGGGCGCCACTGATGGCGAGGGTGCGACCGCTCTCGAGAAGCACCTCGACGACCGAGTGATCCTTCACTTCGCGCCGGACTACCTGGCGAATGGGCACCACGGCGAGGCGGCCGCGATGCACGCTGTAGACGAGCTCGCCCTCGCGCAGCTCGGCGATCGGGCGCTCGCCCGCGGGCGTCGCGATGGGGGTATCCGGCGCAGCGCAGCGGCAGCCGGCGCAGCCCACGGGGCAGGTGCCCTCGACCGGCGCCTGGCAGCTCGGCCCGAACTCGATCGGCCCCGGGACATTGCAGCAGAGCTCGGCCTGCGCGCAGCACGCGACTCCGCAACAGTGCTGCTGGCTCGAGCACGGAGTCACTCCTTCGCACGGCGCGGGGCCGCATTGGCCACCACCGCAAAATGGCGCCGCGTCGGTCTTGCAGGCATTGCCGCACGCGCCGCAGTTCAACGGATCATTCTCGAGCCGGCGGCACTTGCCATCACAGCACACCGTCGCATCGGCGCACTCCGGGACGCACGCCGCGCCCGAGCCCGTCGAGGCCGCCGTGGACGACCCAGTGCCCGCGGAGCCGCTGCTCGTCGTCGTCATCGCGCCGCCCGCGCCCGTCGTGCCCGTCGTACCCGAAGCGGAGGCGTCCGAGCCCGACGTCGTTCCCTGTGCCGCGCTCCCGCCGGCCGCGGCCCCGCCGCCCGCACCCTCGCCGGTGCTCACGAAGCCGGTGCACGCGGCGGTACCGATCAGCCACACAAATGGAAACGCTCGCTCCCTCATGCTGCGATCCTTCGCGCCCCATCGAGCCGGGTCAAGCGGGGTGAGCGGTCACGCGTTGTCCGCCGGTCGAAGCCCGCCGCGCGCATCGCGAAGCCGCCGATGATGAGGTACTCGGCGCCCAGCTCGTTCAGGTTGCGGCAGGGTGCGAGACGGCGGCGGCGCGCAACCGAGCGCGCGCGTGCTGTGACATGAGAGGTCAGAGCATGGCCGACTTGGCGTAGCTCTTCGGTGTGGCGGCTTGACGCTCGGACCGTCAGCGCCAAAATGCTCGGATGCGCCGCCTGGGCTTCATCACCGATGTCCACGCCGACGTGCACGCGCTTCAAGACGCCTTGCGCGAGCTGGACCGGCTCGGCTGCGACCCCATCGTGTGCGGTGGCGACGTCGTCGACTACGGCCTCTTTCCCGAGGAGACGCTCGCGCTCTTGCGGCGGCGGAAGATCCCGTGCGTGCGCGGCAACCACGACCGCTGGATGGCGGCCCGCTGGCGCGCCGACGAGCCGGACGACCTCGACGACGACAACGACGCGGACGCCGAGGACGCCGAGGACGCCGCGGACGCCGAGGACGCCGAGGACGCGAGCGGGTCGGACCTGTCGCCGGAGTCGCTTCGGTATCTCGCCGAGCGGCCGTTGGCCTGGGACGCGATCCTCGAGGACGTCGACGTCGCGGTCAGGCACGGCTCGCCCCGCGGGGAAATGTACGGCATCGTCGAGGCGATCTCGCTCCCCGACGCGCGACGCCACCTCGAGAAGGCCGAGGCAGAAGTGCCGCTCGTCGGGCACAGCCACCGTGCCTTCGTGCTCGAGCTGCCCGCGGGCGCGCTCATTGCCAATCCTGGCGCGCTGCTGCGCGATCCCGCCGAGGACTTCCGGCAGCGGGCGATGCTCTACGACCCCGGCACTGGCAAGTTCGTCGCCGAGGACGCGCTGCCGACGCCCGGGACGTTTGGCGTGCTCGAGCTACCGTCCAAGCGCTTCACTGTTCATCGCGCCAAGGATGGCGTCGAAGTGGATGTGCCGCGTGTCACGCTCGGGATCATGAGCAGTCGGCGCCCGTGACTCACTCGCCGTCGCGCCAGCTGACTCGTAGGCACGAGTCGCGAGGCGGTCCATCGCCACGAGGAAGCGCCTGCCCAGGACCCGGCGGAGCGTCCCGACGAGTGGAAGTACCAACTCCTCGTCCGCATGCTCCTCGATCATGCGCAACATGCGGGCCGTGAGGTCCGCCTCGGGCAGCGTGCGGCTCAAGCGGCTGGGGCGCGCGGCAAGAAGGGCCAGGCTGGCGGGTCGTGTCGCCCCGTCGGGATCGCCGCGACTCGAGTCGCATCGCCAGCGTGGACATCCGTCGCCGCCCTTGGCATCGCCCACCGTCTCCTGAGACGATGGCGGGGTGACGGACCCAGAAGCAAAGCAGCAAGAAGAGGCTCCGCGACGGGCGAAGATCCTTCGCACTTCCCTGCCCATCGCGGGCGAAGCACCAGAGCTCGTACCCGCGCGGATGGTGAACGAGATCCTGTACTGCGAGCGTCTCTTCTACCTCGAGTGGGCCCAGGGGGAGTTCGCGGACAACGAGTTCACGGTCGAAGGCCGCGCGGTCCACGAGCGCGTCGACAAGCCGGGACGCACGGCGAAGCGCGCCTCTCGCGACGAGCCCGGCGACGATGGCGAGCGTCCCTATCAGGCGCGCTCGGTCTGGCTGTCGTCGGAGAAGCTCGGACTCACGGCGAAGATCGATCTCCTCGAGGAGGGTGAAGACGGCCGCGTGACGCCCATCGAGTACAAGCGGGGCCGAGCCCCCGACGTGCCCGAGGGCGGGTATCTATCAGAGCGCGCCCAGCTCTGCGCGCAGGTGCTGCTCCTGCGTGACCACGGGTATGTCTGCGACGAGGGTGCGCTATACTTCGCCGGCAGCCGCAAGCGGGTCGTGATCGCCATCACGGACGACCTCATCGCGGCGACGCTGAACGCCGCGCGGCGAGCCCGTGAGATCGGGGCGAGGGGCCGCATGCCTCCGCCGCTCGTCGATGACCCCAAATGCAACGGCTGCTCGCTGGTCGGCATTTGTCTCCCCGACGAGGTGCATCTGCTCGAGGTCCTCGGCGAAGCACGGCCTGCGAACGACCGCACGGACGACTCGTCCGACTCGGACGAAACTACCGAACCGAAGATCCGAAAGCTGGCGGTCGCGCGCGACGAGCGCCAGCCGCTCTACGTCTCCGAGCAGGGCGCGTCCATTCGCCTCGATGGCCACTGCCTGATCGTCAGGCCGCGTGAAGGGGAGCCCGTAGACGTGCGACTGCCGGCCACCTCGCAGGTGTGCATCTTCGGCAACGTTCAGGTGAGCACGCAAGCGGTGCGAGCGCTCCTCGAGCGCGGAATTCCGCTCGTCTACTTCACCTATGGCGGCTGGTTCCTGGGCCGAGCGACGGGCCATGACTCGAAGAACATCGAGCTCAGGATTGCCCAGCACGCGGCCGCCGCCGACTCCGAGGTGTGCCTCGAGCTGGCGCGCGGCTTCGTGACCTCCAAGATCCTGAACGCCCGAACGATGCTGCGGCGCAACTCCACGTCGCCCGACGCGACTGCGCTGTTCGAGCTGAAGCAGTTCGCTCGCAAGGTCGACGATGTCGAGCAGCTCCAGTCACTGCTGGGCCTCGAGGGCACGGCGGCGCGCGCGTACTTCGGCGCGTTCCGCGACATGCTGTCTGGCAAGGCCCTCGCGACGGGCGCGTTCGACCTCGACGGACGCAACCGGCGGCCCCCGAGAGATCCGGTCAACGCCCTCCTCTCGTTCGCCTACTCGCTGCTCGCGAAGGACTTCACGCTCGCCCTTGCTACCGCTGGCCTCGACCCGATGCTGGGTTTCTTCCACCAACCGCGGTTCGGTAGACCCGCTCTTGCGCTCGACCTCATGGAGGAGTTTCGTCCCCTCGTCGCCGACAGCGTGGTCGTCAACGCGATCAACACCGGCGTGGTCGATGACACCGACTTCGAGCGGCTCAATGGCTCATGTGCACTTCGGGCACACGCTCGCCGCCGCTTCCTTCATGCGTACGAGCGCCGCATGAGCCAGGAAGTCACTCATCCTATCTTCGGCTACCGCGTCTCCTATCGGCGCGTGCTCGAGCTTCAGGCACGACTGCTGGGCCGCTTGCTCCTCGGCGAGCTCGACCAATACCCCGCCTTCCGAACCCGCTAAGCCATGCATGCCTATATCGTCACTTACGACATCGCTGACCCGAAGCGCCTGCGGAAAGTCTACGACCTGATGCGCGGCTACGGCAGCTGGCTCCAGCTGAGCGTCTTCCGTTGCGAGCTCACCCCCCGCGCGCGCTCCGAGTTTCGCCGCGAGCTCGGGCGGCTCATCCACCACACCGAGGATCAAGTCCTCTTCATCGACATCGGCCCCGCGGAAGGCCGCGCCGGCACCGCCATCGAGTCCCTCGGCCGCGCCTTCGTCCCCGCCGATAACGGGCCCGTCGTCATTTGACGCCCCCCTGTGTGCCAACGTCGGGTGAGACAGCTCCCTCTGGATATCTCTGTACCGAAGGGCGGAGAATGGATCCCCGAACGTGCCCAAGCCATCCGCAGTTTCTGGTCCTGAAAAGTCGAACGGAGCGGGCCCCCGCGA